>OBRT01000084.1_pt1 | contig 34997 bp, 28 predicted proteins | sample 1494891 | NCBI WGS metagenome assembly OBRT01 (sample SAMEA3360688, study PRJEB22359) | human gut metagenome | biome: ENVO:urban biome; feature: ENVO:human-associated habitat; material: ENVO:feces | place: Bangladesh | collected 2011 | reverse complement strand
ATCATAGGCTTTGCCACAGTGGTAGTCCTCGTTGCCGTCATCGGATATTTCACATTGGGCAAAGAGGAAGAAGTAATACAAGGCGAAATTGAAGTAAGCGAATACCGAGTAGCTTGCAAATTGCCAGGACGCATCACCGAACTCCGTGTGAAAGAGGGTGATATGGTGCATAAAGGTGATGTGTTGGCAGTGGTAGAAATACCCGAAGCCAATGCACAAGAAAAGGTGGCAGAGGCTACCGCAAATGCTACCGAAGCATTGAGCGACTTAACCCAAGCCCCCAATCGTGAAGAAATCATCAAAACGGCATATTCGATTTATCAACAAGCCCTTACAGCAAACGACGTAGCACAAAAAACTTACGGACGATTGCAACGCCTTTTCAACGAGGGAGTAGTGTCGGCACAGAAAAGAGATGAAGCCGAAGCAGCATTTCTCACCACAAAATCGGCAGTAGAAGTAGCACTTTCGCAATACGAATTGGCAAAAAGTGGCAAGCGAGAAGAAACGAAACAATTAGCAAAAAGTCAAGCAAAAGCCGCACGAGAGGTGGTGCAAGTAGTGAAATCAGTATTGAAAGAAACCGTACAACGTGCCACTGCCGACGGAGAAGTGTCTACCATTTACCCAAAAGTGGGCGAGTTAGTGGGCTTAGGTTCGCCTATCATGTCGATTGCCATGACCAACGACGTGTGGGCAACGTTCAATATTCGTGAAGACCAACTCAAAGGAATGAAGATTGGCTCACGAGTGAAAGCCTATATTCCTGCTTTCGGAAAAGAAATAGATTTCCAAGTTACCGCTATCAAAGACCAAGGCACTTACGCCGTGTGGAAAGCGACAAAATCAACAGGACAATACGATTTAAAAACATTCCAAGTAAAAGCCAAACCACTTCAAAGAATTGACGGTTTGCGTCCAGGAATGTCCGTGATATTAAAGAAATAACGTATAGTCATCGGCAAGATGGCAAGCAAAAAAGTGAATTGTGTTTCGTAGAATTATGAACATAGCGGCACGAGAGATAGGACAAATGCTACACGCACCTATCTACTTGTTCTGCATGATAATCTTTCCGATTATCATTTTGTTCTTTTTCACCACCCTCATGGGCGACGGACAACCCAAAAATTTGCCTTGCGGAGTAGTTGATAACGACAATTCCATGATAACACGCACCCTTGTGAGAAGGTTAGATGCGTTCCAAAGCACAAAAGTGGTGGCACATTTCAACAACGTAAACGAAGCAAGAAAAGCCATACAAAGAGGCGAAATATACGCATTCTTGTACCTACCCAAAGGAACAACGGCTAAACTTGTAGCCGGCAGACAGCCCAAAATTTCATTTTATTATAGCAATGTAACCCTCATCGCAGGCGCATTGCTCTTCAAAGATTTGAAAACCATCACCAATCTTGGTGCGGCTTCCGTCGGTTCTGCCAAAATGCAAATGCTCGGCAAAACCGAACGCGAAATAAAAACAAAACTACAGCCCATAGCATTAGATATGCACACCATCGGAAACCCATGGCTGAACTATAATATCTATCTGTCGACTATCATGATACCAGGAATTTTTATCCTCTTCATAATGCTCATCACAGCCTATTCTATTGGTACAGAATTAAAATTCGGGCGGTCAAGGGAATGGATGCAAATGGCAGGAAAGAACATTCTCATAGCAATCACAGGCAAATTCCTGCCCCAATTTCTCGTGTTTTTTACCATGTTTTTGGGCTATGAATGGTTTGTCTATGGCTATTTAGACTTCCCTCACCCAGGTGGAATAGGAAATATCATTCTGTTGGCATTCCTTGTTGTTACTGCTTCGCAAGGCTTTGGCATCTTCATCTTCGGATTAATGCCTTCGCTGCGCATGTCTATGAGTGTTTGTAGCCTTTGGGGAGTATTGGGTTTCTCGGCATGTGGAGCCACCTATCCCGTCTTTGCCATGAACCCCATGATAATGGGAATGGCACAACTCATACCTTTACGACATTATTATATGGTCTATCAAATGACTATTTTCAATGGATACCCACTTAGCGACGCATGGATTTACATCGTGGCACTCGTAGCTTTTGCCGCTTTGCCACTGCTCACTGCACGCAACATACGACGTGCCATGTTAGAATACGTGTACATACCATAAGAAACAAAAAGGGAATGAAACCTGCAGATTTTGTTGATGTTGAATTAAATATTGTCGAGAAACATCTTTCACAAGAGTAAAACGGAAATCGAATTGTTGAACTTGCGAAAAAATCCGCTTCTATGGTCGATTTGCCAACGTTGCTAACGTGTCGTGGCAGCTATTTCTGTTGCAAAGGTACACAATGGTGAAACCCAAATCAAGTAAGTATAGGTGTGTCGTGTGTGTAGTAATGGGTTATGGAGTGTAAAAAAAACGATTTACTACCATTGCAAAACAGTTGAAAATCGTGTGCAAATCTCCGTAGGGGCGTATTTTTTTCGCAAGTTCAACAACTCGATTTCCGTTTCTCATAGGGAAAGACGAACACGTGGCTGATAGGAACGTGATAAATCACGCCCCTACAAGGAAACAAGTTGGCATTACGTTCGTTGGCAATATCTTTACGCAAGATACTTGTAGGGGCGGAATTTATTCCATTCCACACACAGCAAACCCTTGTAGGGGCGGACGTTTTTGTCCGTTCCGTACAAGCCTGAAACGCAACAACACAACTCGATTTCCGTTTCTCATAGGGAAGGACGAACACGTGGATGATAGGAACGTGATAAATCACGCCCCTACAAGACTCCATTGTATCACGCAAATCATTAAACTGCTGATAGGAACGTGATACGAGTTGTTGAGCTTGCGAAAAAATCACGCCCCTACAAGGAAACAAGTTGGCATTACGCTCGTTGGCAATATCTTTACGCAAGATACTTGTAGGGGCGGAATTTATTCCGTTCCACACACAGCAAACCTTTGTAGGGGCGGAATTTATTCCGTTCCACACACAGCAAACCCTTGTAGGAGCGGAATTTATTCCGTTCCACACACAGCAAACCCTTGTAGGGGCGAAATTTATTCCGTTCCACACACAGCAAACCCACATAGGGGCGGACGTTTTTGTCCGTTCTGTACAAGCTTGAAACGCAACAACAACGCAGTGAGTTTATCTAAGAAACCCACTGCGCTATTGTATAAAAGAATTGGTGCAATCGTTCTTACACCCTATTATTCTCTGGAAAAACCACACTTGGTTTAAAATGTTTCGCCTCTTCAAAGTCCATTAGCGCATAACTGATAATGATAACCGTATCGCCCACTTGAACTTTGCGTGCAGCTGCCCCATTCAAACAAATGCAACCACTGCCCCGTTCTCCCTTTATAATATAGGTTTCAAAACGTTCACCATTGTTATTATCCACTATCTGAACCTTCTCGCCGGCTATCATGTTAGCCGCGTCCATTAAATCTTCATCTATTGTAATACTTCCTATGTAGTTCAAATTAGCCTCTGTAACTTGAACACAATGGAGTTTACTTTTTAAAACTTCAATCTGCATTTTTAACCTTTATATTTTATATGGTCAATAAGACGGATTGGCGTCTTACCACAATATACTGTAATGCAACCAACAACATAAGGAGAAGCCTCCCAAGTAGTTACAGGCAGAAGTGTATTGCCATCAACTATGTCGAAATATTCCACTTCTAAACCGTCTTTTGCATTAATTTCGCTTACCACTTTATCGTGCAATTCTGCAATACTCAGCTTTTCAACCTCCGCTTGGCTCGCTTTCAACACCTTATATATATGGGGAGCTATTTGACGCTCATCGTCTGAGAGCAAAGCATTGCGTGAACTTTTTGCCAAACCGTCTTCATCACGGATAATTGGGCATTCCACAATCTCAATATCCATATTGATAAAATCGACAAGTCGCTTTACAACAGCGATTTGTTGCCAATCTTTCTCACCAAAATAAGCACGTTGTGGGCGTACAATATAGAACAAACGACTGACAACTTGGCACACTCCATTGAAATGACCAGGACGTTTCGCACCTTCCATTACCGTAGATTGAGGTGGAAATTCAAACTGACGTTCGTCTTTTGAAGGATACATTTCAGCAACCGAAGGTGCAAAAACATAGTCAGCACCGCACGATTCCAATAATTTACAATCGGCTTCTAACGTGCGAGGATACCTTTCCAAATCACCTTTGTCGTTAAATTGTGTAGGATTCAAGAAAACTGAAACCACAGTAACATCGTTTTGATTCACACTTCTTGACACAAGCGATGCGTGTCCTTCATGTAAAGCACCCATAGTTGGCACTAAACCAACTGACTTGCCTAACTTACGAACCTCAAAAAGCTCGTTTTTCAAATCGACAACCTTTTCAATAACTTTCATTTTCAATATTCCTAATTTTAGTGCAAAGTAACAACAAATTTATTTAAAACTCGTAAGAATACCCTAAAAATATGCCAAATATGGGACTTTCTTGACGATTTACGCCAAAAAGACACTGAATTGTCAATATAAATTTGTAACTTTGCAAGAAGTAAAGCAAAATAAAATGGGAAAGAAAGTATTGTTCATAAACCAAGAAATCTCACCGTATGTTCCAGATTCAGAGATGGCAATGTTTGGTGCAGAAATGCCAAATCTTATGCAAGAGGCAGGCTTCGAAATTCGTACATTCATGCCTAAGTGGGCAGCAATCAACGAAAGAAGAGGTCAATTGCACGAGGTGATACGACTTTCGGGTATGAACCTCATCATCAACGACATGGATCATCCGCTCATCATCAAGGTAGCGAGCATTCCACAAACTAGAATCCAAGTATATTTCATTGACAACGAGGATTATTTCCAAAAGCGTTCGGCAATGACAAAGGACGAACTCGGCAACGATTACCCTGATAATGGAGAAAGAGCCATTTTCTTTGCACGCGGCGTATTGGAAACTGTTAAAAAGCTAAGATGGACTCCTGATATTATACACTGCCAAGGTTGGATGTCAGCGGTGATACCATTCTATGTTAAAACAGCTTATCACGATGAACCACAATTTACCAACTCAAAAGTTATTACGTCGCTCTTCTCAGAACAACCACACGACAGCCTCGGCGATATGTTCAAGAAATGTCTTGAATTTAGAAGTGCAGAAGTGAGCAAATTGGAGAAATATGGCGATAATTTCGACTTCATGGAACTTGGGAAATTAGCAATTGACTACTCTGACGGCATCATAGAAACGGGCGATAATGTGAATAAAGACTTGCTAAAATATGCAAGCGAAAACAAAAAGCCAATGTTGCAACAGCCTAAAACAGCGGAAGAAGTCAAAGAAAAATACACTGAGTTTTATAACAACTTTATTGAATGAAAGCAAAACTCTTAGCGTTGGCAACAGCCGTTATGGCACTTGCCTTCACGTCATGCGACGACACAACTGAATTTATTGGCAAGTCGCTCGGCGATACAACGGATAATATTCAAGTCGTTACCGATACTTTCAGCGTTGGCTCTAAAAGTATTATGGCAGAAAGTGTACTCTCACGTTCGGCAAAAGGATACTTAGGACGCATCAAAGACTCTGAAACAGGTTCAGAAATAACAGCTAACATGACTTCACAGTTCTATGTGCTGGACAATTACACATTGCCTGAAAAGACAAAAATACTGAGCAAAGATGCGCAAGGCAATCCGCAAGCCGATTCATGCGAGATTCTTCTTTATTATTATAACTATTATGGCGATTCGTTGGCACCAATGAAGGTTACAGCGTACGAACTTGAAAAGCCTATAGAAGAAAATACGGAGGTTTTAAGCAACTTCAATCCTGAAAAAAATGGATATGTAAGAAGCGGAGGACTGACAGCTTCACGCACTTATACATTGGACGACCAAGAGGTAAGCGATAGTATTAAGAAGTTAAGTAACAGATATTTAAACATCAAAATAAGACTTAACGACCCATATACCGACAAGGCTGGAAAGGTTTACAACAACTATGGCTCGTATATCATGCAGAAATTTTACGAAAATCCGAACGATTTCCGCAACTTATACAAATTCTTACATGATATTTGCCCTGGCTTCTACTTCAAAATTACCAACGGTTTGGGTGCAATGACTCGCATTGAGGCTGTTCAATTGGCCATGTTCTATCAAGAAAAAGCAGACAAAAAACCAAAAACAATGGTTACCCACCTCACAAGTACGGAAGAAGTGTTGCTCACAACCAACTTTGATATGAACCGAACTGAATTGGAAAAGTTGGCAAAACAGCCTGACCGCACTTACTTGAAGACCCCTGCGGGACTCTTTACCGAGTTGCAATTGCCTATCGACGACATCATTGCGAAGCACAAAAACGATACCATCAACTCGGCAAGACTTGAATTACGCCGCATCAACAGCACAGCTAATTCAAAATACAATCTCGACATTCCGCAAAATGTTCTCATCTTGCCTGCCGATAGCGTTGGCTCATTCTTTGCAAAGAATAAAATTCCTGACAATAAAACATCATTCCTTGCCATATATAGCTCAAAAACAAATAGTTACGAGTTTGCCAATATAGCAGGATTGGTTTCTTACTTTGCCAACAACAGAGCCACTGCGAGTTCAAATCCTAATTGGGGCAAAGTGGTGGTCGTACCTGTGGAAGTGAAAACAAGCACCAACGACCAAGGAATCCTCGTTCTTAATAAGGTATCCCACTATATGGGCATGGCAAATACTGGGCTTTTGGGTGGCAACAGGTCGCTCGGAAACATCAAGATGTCGGTTGTATATACCAGATTCAATGGCAGATAACTTCTTAGAAAAGCATCACGAAGACTATCTACAGCGCAAAGAAGCGTGGCTGAGGAAGAAGAAACACCTCAAAAAGGTGAAAAATAGAAACATTCCCAAGCCTGAAGACGAAGCGTTGTAACAACATAAAAAATAAAAGTGCCTATTTTGCAACTCAAAACAGACTCTTTTGAATGCCAAAATAGGCACAAAATAACGCAAAGAGTGCAAATCGGCGCATGGCAAATCATTAGCAAGCCAGCGTAGGGGCGTGGTTTTTTCGCAAGCTCAACAACTCGTACCACGTTCCGAACACAACAAATCAGCGTAGGGGCGGAATTTATTCCGTTCCTAACAGCAGATATGGGCGGAAAATTTCGCAAGTTCAACAACTCGTATTCCGCCCCGCACAAGCAAAAAAACAATCAAAAATCAGAGTTTTCTAATGTAAGATAGAATTCATTTCACACTATGGCAAGGAGAAACACACGTTTCTTACTTGCCTTTTTATTTTTGGCACAACTTTTGCAATACAACTAATAAGGTGCTACAAAAGCCCTAAAACAAGGCAAACATTTGCCAACAGACAAATAAAGAAAGGTTAAAAGAACAATGATAAATCAGTTTTCACCCAAAGTTTCAGAAGTTTTGTCGCACTCGCGCGAAGAAGCCGAGCGATTGGCAAGCCGTGAAGTAGGTCCAGAACACATCATGTTGGCGATACTCCGACAAAAAGAAGGGGCAGTTACCAATATGCTGGGAAAACTAAATTTGAATTTGGAAAATATAAAAAATCAATTGGAAGAACGGGTGCGCAACGAAAACATAAGCGAAATGCAATTTTCAACCGACATGTTGCTCAGCGACCAAGCCAATAATATTCTAAAATTGGCAGTACTTGAAGCACGCAGTCAGCGCATGCAAACCGTTGATATACCGCACCTTTTGCTCGCCATTCTGCACGACAATGTGGACAATGGAGCAAAAATGGTATTGCAAAACAATGACTTGAATTACACCACAGCCCTCTCCCACTTGGGACAACCTACGCGTTCCATTCAAGACGGCATCGGTATGGCAGAAGATGAAGACGAAGAACCTATCATGAATCGCAATATGGGCGGTTCAAAGGCGGCACAGACAACGCAAACAGCAGGCGGAAAATCGAAAACTCCCGTCTTAGACAACTTCGGAACCGACCTTACGCAAGCTGCTTTAGACGGAAAACTCGACCCCGTAGTAGGTCGTGAACGTGAAATACAGCGTGTTAGCGAAATTCTCGGACGCCGCAAAAAGAACAATCCTATCTTGATAGGTGAACCAGGAGTGGGCAAATCGGCAATCGTAGAAGGCTTAGCCCAACTCATTGTGAAGCGCATGACATCGCCAATTCTATTCAATAAGCGAGTTGTAACCCTTGATATGACAGGCGTTGTAGCAGGAACAAAGTATCGTGGACAGTTCGAAGAGCGCATACGTGCCTTAATCAAAGAAATCGAAGACAACCCCGATGTAATTATTTTCATCGACGAAATTCATACGCTCATAGGTGCTGGCTCAACCCCAGGGTCTATGGACGCAGCCAATATTCTCAAGCCTGCCCTCGCCAGAGGCACCATTCAATGTATTGGAGCCACCACTTTGGACGAATATCGCAACTCGATTGAGAAAGACGGAGCCTTGGAACGCCGTTTCCAAAAGGTGTTGGTCGAACCTACAAATGTAGAGCAGACACTGCAAATATTGAAGAATATAAAAGACCGTTACGAGGCTCACCACCATGTAACCTATTTGGACGATGCCATAACGGCATGTGTCAAACTGACAGACCGATATGTTACCGACCGCTTTTTCCCTGATAAAGCCATCGATGCTATGGACGAAGTGGGTGCAAGAGTGCATCTTCAAAATGCTGAAGTACCTGCCGAAGTCATTGAAATTCAAAAGAAATTGGAAGAAGCCGATGCGAAAAAGAAGCTGGCAGTAAAGAATCAAAATTTTGAATTAGCAGCATCTTTCCGTGACAAACAAAGCGAATTGGAAGCCCAACTCAAGGAAGTGCAAGAAAAATGGGAACGAGGCGAAAGCAGCGAACGTGTCGAAATAGGCGAAGACAAAGTAGCTGACGTGGTGTCAATGATGACGGGTGTGCCTGTACAACGCATGAAAGAAGGCGAAGGAATAAAGCTCGTGAACATGGCAGACAACCTTAAACATGAGGTAATTGCACAAGATAAAGCGATTGAAAAAATGGTAAAAGCCATTCAACGCAATCGTGTAGGAATCAAAGAGCCTAACCACCCCATTGGCGCATTCATGTTCCTCGGCCCGACAGGTGTAGGTAAAACCTATTTAGCCAAGAAGTTGGCAGAAGCAATGTTTGGCTCAGCCGATGCGTTAATCCGCATTGACATGAGCGAATACACCGAAAGTTTCAACACATCACGCCTCATTGGTGCGCCTCCTGGCTATGTAGGCTACGAAGAAGGTGGACAATTGACCGAGCAAGTGCGCCGCCACCCTTATTCGATTGTCCTACTCGATGAAATCGAAAAGGCACATGGCAACGTCTTCAACATGCTCCTTCAAGTATTAGACGAAGGACGATTGACCGACGGAAATGGGCGTTTAATCGATTTCCGCAACACCATTATCATCATGACATCGAATGCGGGAACGCGCCAACTCAAAGAGTTCGGACAAGGTGTAGGCTTCACGGCACGCAATCTCAGTGGCATTTCTCACAACGAGGAGGACAAAGAACGTGCAAGAGCCATTATCCAAAAGAGCCTAAGCAAGCAGTTTGCACCCGAATTTCTTAACCGATTGGACGAAATCATCACCTTCGACCAATTGGATTTGGAAGCTATCAAGAAGATTATCGACATCGAATTGCGTGGACTCACCAAACGCATTGCCGACCTTGGCTACGCCATCGCCATTACCGACAAGGCAAAAGAATTTGTAGCCACCAAGGGTTACGATGTTCAATTCGGTGCTCGTCCGCTCAAACGTGCCATTCAAAACTACATTGAAGATGGCATCTGCGAGAAAATTCTATCGGGCGAACTCCACGAAGGCGATACCATCAACATTGGAAAGAACCCCAACGCAGAAGCATTGACCTTTAAATAGAAGCATTGACCTTTAAATAAAAGGTGGGGTTCAATCCCCTAACGCAAAAAGGAAGCAAAAGGCTCACGCAAAAAGGGTAACAACAAAACGAAAATTGCACCCCTACATTGTTAAAAGTGTAGGGGTGCAATTGTTTTTTTAAAGAATAAAAAGGCTCAGTAGAAATTTAAAGGGGGGATTCTTTTATTTCTTTAATCTTTCTTATTTACAGCATTAGTAACTTCGTAGGGGCGTGATTGTTGAGCAAAGCGAAAAAATCACGCCCCTACAAAGTTACTGCTACATTATTTTTATCGCCTAATATTTCTACTGAGCCAATAAAATAGTGCCAAACCAGCTGCATAAAAAACCCTTTTTAACTCGCAAATAGCAATAAATACCTGCAGCATAGAACAAAAACAGGCATTTTGTACACATATTAACAACTTTTTAGTAAAATAATTTGACTCATATAGAAAAATAAGCGTACTTTTGCAGCAGAAAAAAGACATATATAAATCATTTAATAGTAAAAAGATTATGAAAAAATTAATTTTATCAGCGGCAATTATGCTTGCTTCAGTTGGTGCTTACGCACAACACGCAGTTGGTTCTATTAACTTGCAACCAAAAATTGGTATGAACGTAGCTATGCTTACAGATGCTGACAAGGCTGACCCACGTATTGGTCTTGCTGCAGGTCTTGAAGCAGAATACCAAGCAACTGACCTTTTGTCAATTTCTGCAGGCGTTATGTACTCTATGCAAGGTAACAAGTACAATTGGAGTTATGATAAGTATAGCGCAACTGTAACTAACAAACTTGACTACGTTAACATTCCTATCATGGCTAACGTTTATGTAGTGCCAGGTTTGGCTGTAAAATTGGGTATCCAACCAGCATTCTTGGTAAACGACAAAGCTACTTCTAAGGTTGATACAGGTAACGACAACATCAACGATTTGATTAACAAGAACCTTCCAAAAGGCAAACTCAATGCTAAATCGTTCGACTTCTCAATTCCTGTAGGTATTTCTTACGAATATGCAAACTTCCAAATCGATGCTCGCTACAACTTAGGTGTAACAAACGCATTCGATTATGGCAAATCTAAGAACTCTGTATTCCAACTCACTTTAGGTTACAAGTTCGACCTTTAAAAACATAAAAAGGATATAAAATATCCATTTTAATTGGTTTAAAATATAAGCCCATCGCTGCTGCGGTGGGCTTTTTTGTTGCTGTAAGGGCGTGATTTTCGCATGTAGGGGCGTGATTTATCACGTTCCTAACCGCAAAGAATATATCTGCTTTTGCGGAACGGAATACGAGTGTTGAACTTTCGAAAAAAAACTCGCCCCTATCTGCTGTTAGGAACGGAATAAATTCCGCCCCTACATCGATTTGTTGTGTTCGGAACGTGGTACGAGTTGTTGAGCTTGCGAAAAAACCACGCCCCTACGCTGGCTTGCTAATGATTTGCCAAATGGTTTGCCAATGGTTTTTCAACAAATTGCCAACGATTTAGATTGCATGAGCCTTGTTTTTAGGCATGTAGGGGCATGATTTTTTCGCAAGCTCAACAACTCGTATCACGTTCCTAACCGCAAAGAATATATCCGTATTTGCTTTTGCGAGCCGCAAAATCGTTACTTACAATCTTTAAAAAGACGCATTCATCATTCAATCACATCGCTATTACCATTGGCAGCGGCAATATTGCGCTTCAATCCTTCAAATTTTACACGTTTTACGGCTGACCCTTTGAAGAGTTTGCGATATTGTTCCAGCGTAAGATTATGCCAATCGTCCTTGGTCATTGCCATTAATTCGGGCTTTGGCTGAAATTCAGGCGTGGTATTGGGGGTAGCAAACTTATTCCATGGACAAGCGGTTTGGCAACGGTCGCACCCATAAATAGTGTCGTGCATCGCGCTAACAGCCTCTTCGGAGAGCGAACCACGATTTTCAATAAGCTGATAGGACAGACATTTCACACTATCAAAACCTTGCGCCTCGGTAATGGCATGGGTTGGACAAGCATCAATGCAACGGCGACAATTGCCACAACGTGAAGGCATTGGCTCATCGTATTCGTCGAACTCGTAAGGGAGAAATATTTCGCCTAAGAAAAACATGGAACCAGCATGCGGAATAATGAGTTGGTGGCTCTTGCCTATCCACCCTAAACCTGCTTTCCAAGCCCAATAACGCTCCAAAACTGGGGCAGTATCGACAAAAACACGGATTTCAGAGGGGGAGATTTGGGGAGATTGTTTTGGGGACGAGTCGGAGGTGTCGGACTGGTCGGACAACTCCGACTGGTCTGATTGGTCGGACAAGTCAGACGGGTCAGACGAGTCCGACTCGCCCCTACTATTAGGCTCTTCCTTTACGCGCAGCTTTGCTTCTACCAAATCCCTCAATTTTGCCTTCATAATATCATGATAGTCAAGCCCATAAGCGTATGCAGCCAACTGATATTCACCCTTTGGCAAAGTTTTAGCAGGCGCATAATTCATGGCAAGCGACAGAATCGTTTTTGTTCCAGGAACAAGCAAACGAGGGTCAAGGCGTTTGTCGGTGTAGTTGCCCATGTATGCCATATCGGCTTGACTACCTTTTTCGAGCCAAGCACAGACTCTGGCAGCAGTTTCAGCATCAACGCGTTCGGCTTTGGCTACCCCACAGGCAAAAAAACCAAAATGCTTTGCCGCAGCTTTAATCTCCTTCCTTGAAAACTTTAAACTCATATCCTTCTTGCTTCAACCACGCTAAGGCTCGTGGCAAGGCATATTCTAACTTTTCAATGCTTTTGAGCGAATCGTGAAAAGTAATAATAGAACCATTGCGAGTGTATTTTTTCACATTGCGGAGCACATCTCGCCCAGTAAGCCATTTGGAATAATCGCGTGTAACAACGTCCCACATCACGACACGATAGTTTTGTTTGACCCACCAATAAACCGAATGGCGCAACCAGCCATGCGGAGGACGAAAAAATTTCGACTTGATAAGTCCGTTAGCTTTCGTTACATCGACTGCGTATGTAAGTGTAAAATGTTTGAACGACCCAAGGTGGTGGTAGGTATGATTGCCCACAAGATGCCCTCGACGGATAACTTCTTCGAACAATTCAGGATATTTCCGCACATTGTCGCCCACCATAAAAAACGTAGCCTTGGCACCGTATTTATCTAAGGTATCGAGAATGAAAGGTGTTGCTTCGGGTATAGGACCATCGTCGAACGTCAAATAAACCGAATGGTCATCTTTGGGCATTCGCCATAGTGCGTGTGGATAAAGCCAACGCAGAAATCGTGCAGGTTGTTCTATAAACATTTTTATTTTCTTTCAAACAAAAAGCAGCGAGGAAACCTACTTAAAGTTTCCTTGCTGCCTCGTATTATCTATGGCATTTCTGCTTATTTATCATTGCATTTTTCCGCCTTTTGATTGATAAGCTGCCACCATCATTACTAATTCTTTCTCGTGTTGCTTTGCCCAATTAGCATCAAATTCATTGACCGCACGGAGGTATTGCATCATGATTTGCAAGTGCATACCACATGAAGGCAAGCTCATGTAGAGTCCATTGCCACTTAAACTCAAGTAATAGCGCACATATTGACTTGACGTTTTCCAAAGGTCGTTGTAAATTTGGATTGCTCTTTGCTTCTTTCCTACCTTTGCGTAGACGTCAGCCATAAGTGGTGCGCCACGTTGGTAAGAGAATGAAACAGGAACATTGTAGAAAGGTATTTCCTTTTCACTCTTTTCCAACACTTTCAACGCTTCAGCATTTTTGCCTTGCATAGAAAGTTGCATTGCAAGATATGCCATTTCACGACGATGCGTGTAGCACATGCGCATAACGGTTTCGTCTAAGTAAATGCCTTTGGTAGAAACCCCACCCCACTTAAACTTGTTCATCATAACATCGTACGACTTTTGCGCATCATAGTCGCGTTGTCCCTTCGTGTAGAAAGGCGTAATACGATTGACAAGTCCTTCTTGTATGAAGTTATCGCCAAGGTTCATGAAGTTTTCGCTACCCACGGTTACGGCAACATACAATGGACGTGTCCAGTTGCAATTAGCAATCATTTCGAGCATCATAATATCGTTCTTGCCCAAGCCACCTTTACCAGCGAGCGAAATCGCCATACGGTCAGGAATGGTATCGCTTGCAAGCATCATTCCACTCTTCTTCACAGCCTCTTTGTCGATGGTTACATAAACCGTATCGGTTGGAATAACATGGAATTGAGGGTCTTTCGAACGCACCCAATACTTCAAAATATTCTTCAATTCGAATGGGTCGTTGCCAAATTGTTGGCGTGCTTGCTCTGGAGATTGTGCATAAAGGTCTAAAACTTCTTGCTTCAATTCTGGTTGAACTTGCACATAATCGTTTGTACCTTCTACATAATCGAGTCTTGGCCAATTGATTGGCACACTCGGAGAAGTGTAGGCTTGACGACGCATTTGGTCGATATACCAATCGGTAGCCAAATAAGAAAGGTTGCAGACACGTGCATCTTGGCGCACCCCTTCAACATCTTGATTATACCAAAGTGGGAAAGTATCGTTATCGCCATTGGTAAAGATAATCGGATTGCCCTTCTCCTGCATAGAGTTAAGGTAGTTCTGACCATAATCTCGGCAGGTATAACGTCCTGAACGGTCGTGGTCGTCCCATGTTTGTGAAGCCATTTGGATAGGCACAAGGATACAAGCCACAGAAGCCAACGTAGCTGCTATGGTTCCTGAAAGTTTGAGTTTCTTCAACCAATCATAGATTGCCAAAACGCCCAAACCACACCATATAGCGTAAGCGTAGAACGAACCCGCATAAGCATAGTCGCGTTCACGAGGCTGACTCGGTGTTTGGTTCAAGTAAACGACGATGGCTAAACCTGTCATAAAGAACAAGAAGAACACCACCCAGAACTGTTGGATACCACGTTTGCCTCGCCATGCTTGCCAGAAGAGTCCGAGCAAACCGAGCAAGAGCGGCAAACAATAGAAGACATTGTGTCCCTTATTGTTTTTCAACTCGTCTGGCATCAAACTTTGGTCGCCATAAAGGGCATTGTCGATAAACGAAATACCTGTTATCCAGTTACCGTGTTCGGTTTCGCCATTGCCTTGTATATCGTTTTGACGACCTGCAAAGTTCCACATAAAGTAACGCCAATACATGAAATTGCATTGATAAGCCAAGAAGAAGCGTAGGTTTTCAAATTGGGTTGGCATTTTTACGCCGTCCACATCATGACCTTCGATACCACCCATGATTTGTTCGTAATCATGAGCGTGCGCTGCATCGTACATACGAGGGAAGAACATGTTTTGTTCGTAGACCAACGACATCTTGTTGCGCACCTTAAAATAAGAATCTTTCTCGTCTTTCGATGCCTTTTCTTTTCGATGATAGATTGGTTTTCCGTAATTTATTTCGTAGTGGCGACCGTCTTCTGCCACCTTTTGTTCGCTCGTATAAGCCTGACCATAGAGCAAAGGAGAGTCGCCATATTGGTCGCGAGCCAAATAATTGCCGAGTGTAAAGATGTCCTCTGGTGAGTTTTGGTCCATTGGAGGGTTGGCTGTAGAGCGTATAACAATCTCTGCGTATGACGAATAGCCAATAATCATCATGAGCATACAGAGCAAAGTTGTACTCTTTAATCGGGTAGAAATCAATGGTTCTTTGCCTCGTTTCATGCGCAACACATAGTAAACAATGACAAGTACAACGATTCCTACGATGAAAGCTGTCCAACCATAGCCTACAAAAGGCACACCGATGAGTCCGAAAGCACAGAGAAAAGCTATGTTTTCGTATTTTGATTTTTCTTTATATGTTTCGTAAATTGCCCAAATAAAGCTACCGATGAGCAAGAAAATATAAAGAATTGTACCTGTATTGAAAGGCATTCCAAGCGTATTGGTGAACAAAAGTTCGAAGAAACCGCCCACGGTAATGATGCCAGGCACAACGCCATAAAGCACGGCAGCCACGAGAACGATAGACACTGAAAGGGCTATGAGCGAACCTTTGAGGTCGGCATCGGGTACTCGCTTGTAGTAATAAACCAACACAATGGCTGGGATACAAAGCAAATTGAGCAAGTGGACACCAATAGAAAGTCCTGTCATATAAGCGATTAACACCAACCATCGGTCGGCATGAGGCTTATCGGCATTGTCTTCCCACTTCAAAATAAGCCAGAAAACAACTGCGGTGAAGGCTGAAGAGTAAGCATAAACTTCGCCTTCTACGGCTGAAAACCAGAAAGTATCGCTGAAAGTATAGATAAGTGCGCCCACCATGGCAGCTCCTTCTATGGCAATAAGTTTGCCCATAGAGATGTCTTCGCCATCACGAACGATGAGTTTCCTTGCAAGATGGGATATTGTCCAAAATAAGAACATGATACAAGTAGCCGACAAAAGCGCACTCATGGTGTTTACCCATCGTGCCACTTCGGAAGCATCGCTTGCAAAATGTGAGAACAAATTTGCTGTTAAAGCAAAGAAAGGCGCCCCAGGAGGGTGTCCAACTTCGAGTCTATAACCCGTTGTAATGAATTCAGGGCAGTCCCAAAAACTTGCCGTTGGCTCAATTGTGGAACAATAAACGAAGGCGGCTATCAAGAAAGCTAACCAGCCCAAAGTGTTGTCCACTAATCTAAACTTTTTCATCTATTCTATAAACAATGTTTAATTCTTCTGGTAAATACCGCCATGAAGCGGTGGTTTTTCTATATAATCGCTGCAAAGGTAATATTTTTTTTTAATTCCATGGGAACGTTGCTCTAAATTTTAGTTAAGAAAGTAATCGAACAAGGCATATTTTCAACTGCCATTTCTTTTGAAAATACAACTCACTTCTATATTTAAAATTGGAAAAAAACTAATTGGAACGAGCAAAAAAACTAAAATTATTGTACCTTTGCATCAACATTCAAAGTAAAAATATTATAGAAATTATGCAAACTAAAAACGAATTGTGGCAAGTTATCAAAGGCTATTTCAACGCTTTACCCGACAAAGAGGACGAAAAAGAAACTATCACTGCCATTCGCAATGATGCTTTCTTTCATGGTGCCAAACTTTGGGTATTGGTATTTGCCATTTTCATTGCTTCCTTGGGATTGAATGTAAACTCGACAGCTGTCATCATTGGAGCCATGCTCATCTCGCCACTCATGGGACCTATCATCGGCATGGGATTGGCAATAGGCATCAGCGACCTTGATTTGCTACGACGTTCATTCAAAAATTACCTCATAGCAACCTTAATAAGTGTCTTAACTGCAACGGTTTACTTTCTTCTAACGCCTTTAACCGATGCGCAATCAGAGCTTCTTGCCCGCACTTCGCCTACCCTATATGATGTGTTCATTGCTCTCATTGGTGGTGCAGCAGGTTTCCTCGCATTGGCAACAAAGGGCAAAGGAAACGTTATTCCTGGTGTAGCCATCGCAACAGCCTTAATGCCACCGCTTTGTACGGCTGGATACGGACTTGCAATGGGAAAATCGACCTATTTTTTTGGCGCATTCTACTTGTTTTTCATCAACACCGTATTCATCTGTTTGGCTACCTTTATTGGAACACGCTTGTTAAAATTCAAACAAAAACAATTCCTTCAACCTGAACAACTCCAAAAAGTAAAACGATACATCATTGCGATTGTCGTTATCACCATGCTCCCAGCCACTTACATTACCATACAAATCATTACGAAAAGTGTGCAGGAAAACAACATCAGAAAGTTTATCAAGCAAGAAATGTCGTTCAACGGCACACAAATTTTATCGCACAATACAGACAACAAAAATCTGAATGTGGTGGCTTTAGGACGAATAATCCCTCCAACTACGATAAAAAAGTTAAAGGAAGAACTTAAAAATTATCAGCTCGAAGACTATTCTCTCAATGTCATTCAAGGTGCTCAATCAGACAGCGCATATATTAACAATATGTTGTATAAGAAATCGAACAACAACGATTTATTAAACAAAGAGTTAATGGAGCAATCAGAACAATTGCAAGCATTAGAGGCTCAACTCAATAAATATACACGTTACAAGAAACTAAAAAGAAATATTGAGAAAGAAATCGTAACTTTATGGCCTTCTGTGAATAACATTTCATTGTCAGTGGTCGATGACGCTTCGACCGATACAACCAAAAACAAAGATTATGTTGTAGCAATTATTGGTTGCAAAAACGGACAATTAGAAAACAATAGCAGAACAAAAATGCACAAATGGCTAAAAGAGCGTATCAAAGCCGACAGCATACGACTCATCGTAACAAGATAATTTTCAAGAATTTATGGTGCTTTGGCAAATTAAAATTCACTTTAAAAATTAAAACTAAAATGAAATTTTAATTTGGTGTTATTAAGAAAAATATGTATCTTTGCATAAAATAGCTTTACACACAAAGAGACCAGTTTGACTAGTCGGACTAGTTTGACTAGTTGGACTTTCCAACAAAACAGCAAAAAGACACAAAAATGAAATATGCGATTATAGCAGCAGGGAATGGTTCACGCCTACACCAAGAGGGCGTGAAAGCTCCTAAACCATTGGTGAAAATCAATGGTGAGCGACTTATCGACCGCCTTTTACGCATATTTTGCAACAACCAAGCAACTGAAATTATTGTTATTTGCAACGAGCAAATGACTGATGTTCAAGAACATTTGGCAGATGTGCAGCAGCATGGACTAAACGGCAAAGAAGTGCCTTTGCGCTTCATTGTTAAAACAACGCCAAGCTCAATGCACAGTTTCTACGAAATAAGTAGCCTTATCGGCAAGGAATCTTTCGTCCTCACAACGGTTGATACTATCTTCCGTGAGGACGAATTTTCTGTTTATATCCACGAATTTCAAAAGGAAATTGAAGGTGGAACACAGGCTTTTATGGGTGTAACCGACTATATTGACGACGAAAAGCCCCTATATGTTTCCACCGACGAAGCCATGAACATTACAGGATTTCACGACAAAAATACAGGCAACTGCCAATATATTTCGGGCGGAATCTACGGACTCACACCCGAAACCATTACAACTTTGAACAACTGCATGGAACGTGGCGAAAGTCGTATGCGCAATTTCCAACGTGCGCTCATTGCCGATGGGCGCAAAACCAAAGCCTATGCGTTCACAAAAGTGTTGGACATTGACCACGCTACCGACATCGAAAAGGCAGAGGAATACTTAAAACCTTGACGATGAAGACCATAGCTGTGCAACGCGACCCACGCTTTTCGCCTCATTCAGTAGACAAAGACCTTGCCATTCTCGAAGCGGTGGCGACGCCATTAGGGGCTAAAATCATTGCAGAAAGCCAACTGACTGCCAACGACATAGCCGAAGCGGACATCGTTTTGAACATGGGACGACTGCCCCAAACGCTCGATTTACTTGCCAAACAGGGCAAAGACAAATGCGTTATCAATTCGGCAAAGGGGGTAAGGAACTGCCAACGCAGCCTTCTCGCCCAACTCATGGCACAAGAAAACATACCTACCCCACCCCAAAAGGGCGAAAATGGGTATTGGATAAAGCGAGGCGACGAAGCTGCCCAAACGCATGAGGACGTGCAGTTTTGCGCCAACGAAACGGAACTCAATGCTGCAAAGGCAAGATTCGGCCAACGGGGCATTACAAATATCGTGGTACAAGCCCACATCGTAGGCGACCTTGTGAAGTTTTATGGTGTGAACACGGCGAATTTCTTTCGCATTTTCTACCCGAACGATGACGGAACATCGAAATTTGGCGACGAAATGCGCAACGGAACTCCTCATCATTACGCATTTGCAACTGACAATTTGCAACAAGCAGCCGAACGATTGGCAATCCTCACCGACACAATGGTTTACGGGGGCGATGCTATCATCACGAAAGAAGGGCTGTTTTACATCATCGATTTCAATGATTGGCCTAGCTTTTCACGCTGCAAAGACGAAGCCGCAAAGGCAATAAGGGAGAGCATCTGAGGCTATCCACATCAGATTTGTCGGACCAGTCTGACCAGTCCGACTCCAAAATATTTAAGAACACAAATGAACATAGAAGATAAAAGTTTCAAAGAACTCCTCCGAGCCTCCATGAAGTCAAAAGACACAGAGGAGTGGCTCGATGTTTATTTCACACGTCCCATAGGATTAGTGTTTGCCAAAATGTGGTATCGATTGGGCGTAACACCAAATACCATTACCATACTTTCGATTTTCCTCGGAGTAGCAGCAGGCGCAATGTTCTATTTTACGAACGTGTGGTATAATATAATAGGTGTAGTGCTACTCGTTTTGGCTAATCTGTGCGATTCAACCGATGGACAATTGGCACGATTGACCAACCAACGCTCCATGATTGGGCGATGCTTAGACGGATTTGCAGGCGACACATGGTTTTTTGCCATTTATTTGGCTATTGCTTTGAGAATTTGGCATCAACACATGCCAGGAACTAACGAGCCATGGGGCTTCTTCGGCTTAGCCTTAGCCGCCATTGCAGGCATTGTTTGCCATGCACAACAAAGTTCCTTAGCCGACTATTATCGCCAAATACACCTTTATTTCCTCAAAGGGAAAGCAGGTTCAGAACTTGATTCCTACGCTTCGGAACACGCTATTGTAGAGCAGTTGAAAGGCAAGAAAGGTGTGTTTTGGGATAGGGCATTCCATTACAACTACCAAAACTATTGCAAAAGTCAGGAACGCCGCACACCTGAATTTCAAAAGCTACGAAAAGCGTTAAAAGAACGCTACGGAACAGTAGAAAAGATACCGCAAGAGTGGAAAGAAAACTTCCTGAAAAAGAGCCGCCCACTCATGCCCATCACCAACTTCCTAACGTTCAATTCGCGCGCCATCATCATCTATATCACAGTGTTGGCAAACATTCCGTGGCTCTATTTTTTCATAGAAATTATCGGTTACACCATGGTTTACATGTTCATGCACAAAAGACACGAAGACCATTGCCGAAAAATGAGAAAAGAATTGGATAAAAAACAAGTGGAATTAACAGAATGACAGAAGGTTACATATTCGATTATGGAGGCACAATAGACACCGAAGGGTGTCATTGGGGCATGAAAATATGGCACGCATACGAACGCCTCAACTTGCCCATACAAGAAAAAATGTATCGTGATGCCTACGTTTTTGGAGAACGAACATTGGGGAAAAATCCTATCATAAAACCCCATTTCACGTTCCTCCAAACGCTCAAAGAAAAAATAAAATTGCAAACTGAATACTTGGCGCAGCAAGGAGCAATTGCAGCAACAGGATTTGCATTGGAAAAAATAAGAAACGAAATCGTAGAAATCCTTTACAATGAGGTAAAACACACAGTATCAGAGAGTAAGGACGTACTCGTTAAACTGAAAGAAAACTACCCATTGGTATTGGTGAGCAACTTTTATGGCAACATCGAAGTGGTATTGAGCGAATTTCAATTGGACGGCATTTTCCAAGAAATCATTGAGAGTGCCGTGGTGAAAGTGAGAAAACCCGACCCACGCATCTATGAATTGGGCATCGAAGCCATCAACCTTCCCGCTCAAAACGTTATCGTGGTGGGCGACAGCTACGACAAAGACATCGTCCCTGCCCACTCGATTGGTTGTAAAACCATTTGGATAAAAGGCGAAAGTTGGACGGAAGAAGCTGAAATAAAAGGCGTTGCCGACAAGGTAATCGGTAATTTGAGAGAAATATAAGAGCATAAAACCTCCCCCACCCCCTCCGTTGGGAGGGAGAGCGCAGAGAACAAGGCGGGTTTTTGCTAAAAGAATGTGTCAGACCTGTCTGACCTATCCGACTAGTCCGACTAGTCCGACTAGTCTGACTAGTCCAAAAACAAAGAACAAAACAATAAAAGACCTAATCGTCCGTTTAAAAGTTAACAAATCGACAATGAAAAAGGAAAAAGTAGCCCCAGCAGAGGGGAAATTAGGAATTATGGTTGTAGGCTGCGGAGCAGTAGCAACGACCTTTATGACAGGTGTATTAATGGCTCGTAAGGGCTTGGCTAAGCCTATCGGGTCAATGACACAATACGATAAAATTCGTGTTGGAAAAGGTGCTGACAAAAAGTACTTACACTATAAGGACATCGTACCTATTTCATCGTTAAACGATATTGAATTTGGAACATGGGACGTGTACCCACAAAACGCTTATCAAGCAGCTGTTTACGCTGAAGTATTAAAGGCAAAGGACATTGAACCCGTACGCGATGAACTCGAAGCAATTAAGCCATTGAAGGCAGCTTTCGATAAAAACTACGCAAAACGCATCGATGGCGACAACGTGAAACCATGTGCCACACGATGGGATATGGTAGAAGAATTGCGCAAAGACATTCAAAATTTCAAAGCTGAAAAGAAAGTTAGCCGTGTCGTAGTGCTTTGGGCAGCATCAACAGAAATCTATGTGCCTTACGATGAAAATCATCATAAGACCATTGAACAGTTGGAAACAGCAATGAAAGCCGACGACCGTGAACACATCGCACCATCAATGTGTTACGCTTACGCAGCTCTTTCAGAAGGCTGTCCATTCATCATGGGTGCGCCAAATACCACCGTAGACATTCCAGCCATGTGGGAATTGGCAGAAAAAACAAAAATGCCTATCGCAGGTAAAGACTTCAAAACAGGTCAAACCCTCGTTAAATCGGGCTTCGCTCCTATCATCAAGACACGCTCATTGGGTTTAAATGGTTGGTTCTCAACCAATATTCTCGGCAACCGCGACGGACTTGTATTGGACGAACCAGCCAACTTCCGTACAAAGGAGGTCAGCAAACTTTCTACATTGGAAACCATTTGCAAAGCAGACGACCAACCAGACCTCTACGGAAACATTTACCACAAAGTGCGCATCAACTACTATCCACCACGCAATGACGACAAAGAAGGTTGGGACAACATCGACATCTTTGGTTGGATGGGTTACCCTATGCAAATAAAAATTAACTTCCTTTGCCGCGACTCCATTCTCGCAGCACCATTACTGCTCGACCTCGCCCTATTGAGCGACCTTGCAGCACGTGACGGAAGATACGGCATACAACGTTTCTTGAGTTTCTACCTCAAGAGTCCAATGCACGACTACACGCAAGGCGAGGAAGCGGTGAACAACCTCTTTGAGCAATACACAATGCTCAAAAATGCAATCCGCGAAATGGGCGGTTACGAAGCAGATGAAGAAATTGATTAAAAAAGATAACAAAAGCAGAGTAGCAAGAATAGCGTTCTTGCTACTCACTTTAAGTATTTGGGTAACATCAGCAACAGCGCAAAAACTACGCTGCATAGTAATTGATGCTCAAAGCAAAGACTCTATTGGCTTTGCAAATGCAATTTACAAAAACACAAAGATTGTAGCATCAAGCGACCAAAATGGACGATTTACCATTGAAAGAAGAAATGGAGAAACACTCCAAGTAACATCAGTAGGATACAAAACAAGAAAAGTTAAGATAACAGAAAAGACACCTGACGAACTCGTCATTACCTTAATTGCAGACGCAAGGCAATTGCAAGGAGTAGTGGTGAAGGCAAAACGACGCAAAAAATATACAAGAAAAAATAACCCAGCAGTGGAACTCATGAAGAGAGTCATTGCTGCCAAACAAAAAACAAATCTTTCTAACCACGATTACTATCAATTCGATAAGTATCAGAAGGTTACAATGGCGATAAACAATATTTCTCAAGAAGATATGGAGGGGGGAATATTCAAAAAAATGCCGTGGCTGAAAGACCAAGTAGAGATGTGCGACTACAACAACAAGATGATTTTGCCGATTTCTGTCGATGAAACCGTTACGCAATACATCTACCGCAAAAATCCGAAAGACCAAAAAAACATCATAAAAGGACAAACAACAAAGGGTATTTCACAGCTCATTCAAACAGGTGATGCCATGAATACCATGGTGAAAGATATTTTTAAGGACATTGATTTGTACGACGACCAAATAGAACTCCTACAAGCAAGGTTCCCATCGCCTATCGGAGCAACCGCCATTTCGTTCTATCATTTCTACATAGACGACACTTTGAAAGTGGGAAATGACGAATGTATCAGACTGCAATTCATGCCTGCCAACCAACAAGACTTTGGTTTCCGTGGCGAATTGTATGTGCTAAACGACAGCTCCTTACACGTTCGACGATGCGATATGCAGTTGCCTGCCAACACAGGTGTAAACTACGTTGCATCAATGAAATTTAAACAAGAATTTACCAAACTCGATAATGGCGAATGGGTGCTGACTACCGACGACTTAATGGCTGAATTGGAATTGCTAAGTATGTTCCGCCAAGCCATTGTTATTCGTACCACAGGCTTGCAAAACTATGCTTTCGACCCGATAGACGACAAACTTTTCAAAGGTAAAGCGGAAACAAAATACGACCCGAAGGCGAAAATGCAGGACGAAACCTTCTGGCAGCAGCACAGAACAACCGCTCTCACCAAGAGCGAGGGCGATATGGACAACTTTATCAAGCGAATGGAGCAAACAAAACACTTTAAATATGTCATGTTAGTAGCCAAAGCGTTCATCGAAAACTTCGTGGAAACTGGCTCGGAAGGACACCCAAGCAAAGTGGATATAGGTCCTGTCAATACGTTTATTTCTAAAAACTACATCGACGGAATACGACTTCGCGCAGCAGCACGCACCACTGCCAACCTCAATCCACATTGGTTTGCAGATGGATATTATGCCTATGGAACAAAATCCCGAGGTCATTACTATGGCGCAAAGGTTACTTATTCGTTCAATAAGCCTGAATATCAACCAACGGAATTCCCTATTCGAACCCTATGGTTTGAGTCTTCACGCGACTTAGAATCACCGTCTGACAAATATCTGGTACACAATAAAGACAACATTTTCATGACTTTCCGCCCTGTAAAAGTCGAAAAACTTTATCTGTACAACCGACAACGCTTAGGATTTATGTGGGAAACAGACTATGGTTTAGCGACAAAAATAGAAATGAACACGGAAAGCAACCGACCATTGGGCAAGCTTTATTACGAGCGAATGGACGGTTCATTTGTCGATAAAGTGCGCATGACGCAAGTGAAAGTGGGATTTGATTATCGCCCAGGACAAAGTTATATCAACTCAAAGCAACGCCGTTTCGAGGTGAACCTTGATGCGCCACAATTCACACTCACCCATACCATGGGATTAAAGAAGGTGTTAGGCGGACAATTCAACTACAATCTCACCGAAATTTCGGCTTATAAACGCTTGTGGTTGGGCAGTTGGGGCAACCTTGATATGCGTGTTATGGCAGGCGCACAATGGAATAAAGTGCCTTACCACCTATTGATTATGCCACCTGTAAACACCTCTTTCTTTGAACACCAAGGCACGTTCAACCTCATGGAGAACTTAGAATTTTTGAACGACCGCTATGCGCAGTTCAATCTTGCATGGTGTCTACAAGGCAAAATCTTTAACCGTCTGCCGCTCATTAAGAAACTTAAATGGCGTGAATACATCGCCTTCAAAGGTATGTGGGGCAAACTTACCGATAAAAACAACCCTTTCTTGGAGCAAAATGCCAACGACCCTGTGCTGTATAAGTTCCCCGAAGGAACCAATATCATGGGGAAAAAACCATATTTGGAAATGGTGATAGGCATTCAAAACATCTTCAAAATGTTTGAAATCGACTATGTGCGCCGCCTTACCTACACTGATATGCCTGGAATTTCCAAACATGGCATTCGTTTCGGCTTCAATATTGTCTTCTAAACCAAAAGAAAATCGTTGGAAACAACCCAAATAATATAAAAAAAGATATGAAAAAGTTTTTTGCAACCCTCGTCTTATGCCTTGCAACCATAGGTATTCAAGCGCAAACAGATAACATTCGCCACGAAATAGAGATGGTTACGGATAGTGGGAAAATCGTTATCGCACTTTACAACGAAACGCCACAACACCGAGACAACTTCCTCAAAAATGTAAAGGAAGGTGTTTACGATGGGCAACTCTTTCATCGTGTCATCAAAGACTTCATGATTCAAGCAGGCGACCCAGCTTCTAAGACTGCCACAAAGGGGCAAATGCTCGGCGATTCGGACGATAAATATACTGTTCCAGCAGAAATTGTCTACCCAAAGCTCTTCCACAAGCGTGGAGCAGTAGCTGCGGCGCGTGAAAGCGACGATGTAAACCCACAAAGGGCATCATCGGCTACACAATTCTACATTGTATGGGGAAGAAAATTCTCTGATAATCAACTCGCTTGGGCGCAAGAACGTATCGACAAATATACCAACGGACAAATCAAAATCACCCCCGAAATTGGCAATATTTACAAAACCGTAGGCGGTACGCCTCACCTTGACGGCTCGTACACGGTCTTTGGCGAAGTGTTGGAAGGACTTGACATTGTGGAACGTATCCAAACCGCTACCACAGACGACAACGACCGCCCGATAAATGACATCAGAATCGTGAAAGCAACCGTGATAAAATAAAACGAAAACCCACGCTAATAATGTTCATACAAACGCTATGGCATAAATTAATGAAGAAAAAAATTATCTATCTCATCATGGCAATCATGGCATTTGCTGCATGTAGCAAACCCAAAGCCACCCCTTCTGCACCCAAAGCATTGGACACAATCCCGATGCTCATAGAAAGGGTGCAAAAAACATCACGCCTTTACACTTCAGAGTATCATATCCACAAAATCATTACCCACTCTGACAAAATGAAAGTGGACGGAAGTTTCATGAACAAGCAATTTTCCGTGAATTTACCCATGGGCGAACGCCGTGTAGCCATACCATTAGACGCTGTCATTAAGGCTTATATCGACTTTTCAGACTTCTCGGAAGAGAACGTAAAACACGAGGCAAACGGCAAAATTACAATTACTTTGCCCGACCCTCGCATCGTTATCACAAGCACAAAGGTAGACCACAAGGAGGTGAAAAAACATGTTGCACTCACTCGACGCAACTTTTCTGATGCTGAAATGACCCACTACGAGCAGCAAGGAAGGCAGCAAATTGTGGGTTCCATCACAGAAATGGGCATCATAGAGAGTGCACGACAAAGTGCTGCACGCCAACTTTTCCCTATGTTACGCCAATTAGGCTACAAGGAAAGCGACATTACCATTAGCTTCCGCAAGAAGTTTACAACGGCTGACATCACACGAATTTTAGAAAACCCAAAAGGAAATGGACAAAATAATTGACAGTATTCTGCGCTTTATACGAGGCATTTCAAAAATTGTGTGGCTCTCAATCCTTGCGATAGCCTTGCTCATCGGGGGCGGAATAGCCTTGGTGGGCTACATCAACAAGGATAATTCCATAAAAATGAGCGTCAATGACCGCATCGACATTACTCCGCAGCAAATCCAATCCATTCAAGAAATTGGGCAATGGGAGTTTTTAGCCATCAACGACGAAGAAATTGTCGATACCGTTGCACGCCGTTTTATCTCTGACAAGGAGTTAGTTAGAATTTATTACGGCACATTGCGCTTCGGAATAGACCTGCACAAGGCAAAACCAAAATGGTTGCGTGTAGAGGGCGACTCGGTGGTGGTGGCAACCCTGCCAGCGGTGGAATTGCTCGACCGAAATTTCATTGACGAAACAAGGTCGCAATCGTTTTTTGAGGACGGAAATTGGACACCAGCCGACCGTGAACGCCTTTACAACAAGGCTTATCGAAAAATGCTAAACCGCTGTTACACAGCCAAAAACATAGAAACAACAGAGCAAAACGCACGCTACCAAATGGAGAAACTACTCAAAGGAATGGGATTTGAAAGGGTGCGCGTGGAATTTGAACGATTTCGTAAGCCACACGAAGCATACAAATGAGCAAAGCGAAATTTGTACATGCTCGTGGCGAGAAATCGCACTTTGGAAAAGAACGATTTCGTAAGCCAGACGAAGCATACAAATGAGCAAAGCGAAATTTGTATATGCTCGTGGCGAGAAATCGCACTTTGAAAAAGAACGAATTCGTAAGCCACACGAAGCATACAAATGAGCAAAGCGAAATTTGTATATGCTCGTAGCGAGAAATAGAACCTTTCGAGCAATGATACTTTGTAGGGGCGTGATTTATCACGTTCCTAACACACTAAAATTTGCGGAGAGGAACGTGAAGGAAGAACAAAAACGACAACAAGAATTGGTTCCTAACACACTAAAATTTGCGGAGAGGAACGTGATAAATCACGCCCCTACAAAGTATCATAACTTGCCAGAAAGCAGCTATTTTGCACTTTAAAAAAGAACCTGCTACACAAAAATAGCAACTCACAAACGACAAAGATTAGGACACAATGAACCCCAAAAACCACCAGTTGGCATTGCATCTCCCCATCAAAAAAAATAAAACAGGCGGTTTTGCAGCGAAAAACAGGCTATATTGCGCACGAAAACAGCCTGTTTTGAATTGAGAATAAATCGATAGACAAACAAAAGGAATAAAATAAAGTAAAAAAATAAACAAATAGGATACAAAAATGAACATGAACCTGAAACCATACAACGCTCATTACAAGGCACTTATACAACTTGGAACACCCATTATTATCGGACAAATCGGTACCATCGTCTTAGGACTGGCCGACACGCTGATGATTGGACAACACAGCACAACGGAACTTGCGGCGGCAGCATTTGTCAATAATATGTTTGTGTTGGTCTTAGTTTTTGGAATGGGCTTTTCCTACGGACTAACCCCACTGGTTGGGTCGCTTTTTGGACGAGAAGAAAATAGCAAAATAGGTGGAATGCTGAAAAATGCCCTCGTGGCTAACACGCTTTTAGCTGCCCTTTTAGTAGGGATTATGACCCTACTCTACCTCAATCTTGGCAACCTTGGACAGCCCGAAGAACTTTTGCCGCTCATGCGCCCCTACTTTATTGTCAATCTTATTTCCTTGCCTTTTGTGTCGTGGTTCAATACTTTCAAGCAATTATCCGACGGAATCACCAACACAAAAACCCCAATGTGGATTATGATAGGCGGAAACTTGATGAATATTGTGGGTAATTATGCACTAATTTACGGCAAATTTGGTATGCCCGAATTAGGACTTTATGGTGCGGGACTCTCCACCATGTTTTCAAGAATCATGATGGCTATCGTCTTTGCTGCCATCTTCTTCCTATCAAAACACTACAAAGTTTATCGAAAAGGGTTCTTCGCAGAACCCGTAAACCGCCAAGACCTCACGCTATTGGTGCGCATTGGATTCCCACTTTCGTTACAAATGGGCATGGAAACTGCCGCCTTCAGCCTCAGCTCTGTCATGGTGGGGTGGATTGGAACCAAGGCTTTGGCAGCTCATCAAGTCATGCTTTCCATTTCACAACTATTCTACATGGTCTATTATGGTATGGGGGCAGCCCTCGCCGTGCGTGTCAGCTACTTCTTAGGACAGAAAGATTACAAAGCTGTGCGGCTCTCTTCAACGGCTGGTTTCCACCTTATTCTCTTGATTGCCTTTATCGTAGCCGTGCCTGTCTTCATCTATCGCAACAGCATTGGAGCCGTTTTCACCGACAACGAAGCCGTTTGGAAAATGGTTTCGCAACTCATTTGGCCGCTAATGGTCTACCAAATTGGCGACGGATTGCAATGTGCTTACGGCAATGCCATGCGTGGTTTGTCGTATGTAAAACCCTTAGTACCAACTGCTTTCATAGCTTACTTCATGATAAGTCTGCCAATTGGCTATGTATTGGGTATTCATTTCCACTGGGGAGTAACAGGAATTTGGTGGGCATTCCCATTCGGTTTGACCATCGCAGGTCTGCTTTATCGGTATTATTTCAATAAAAAACTCAAGGAAATAGCGTAAATTTTGCGCACAAAGTAAATGTAAAAGATTAAAGGCTGGTTCTATAAATTAGCTTTGTTAGATTTTGAACTTATTTTTGAGGTCAAAATGCAAGAGAGTGAAGGAGTGTAGCGAGCTACACGACTGAACGAACTTACATTTTGAACCAAAAAGAAGCCAAAAGATAACAAAACGTATTTCATAAAATTTAATGACAATATGCGGTGGTAATTTATAGAACCAGCCTAAAACAAACGCTTTCGTTACTATTTTTCCACCCTATTGTTGTTTACAATAGGGTGGAAAAACAATTTTTTTCACCTTTATTTATTGCTAACAAAAGCCTAAAAACCTCTATTTTATTCGGTTATCTGCATGCAATAAGGCAAAGGCTGCTGCAATTCCATAAAAGTTAGCGTAGGCTGCTCGTCCTTTGTACAAATAATCGTACCTTCCGAAGTCTTTAAAGCCTTGCCCATATCATAGCCAAGTCGCTTTGCTTGCGCCTTCAAACCTTCGAAAGCACTGCGATTGAAGACGTAAAGATAAACCGTACGACTATCTACTGCCAACATGAACAAACTCGAATTACCTTTGCCAAGTGCTGTTGGCAAAAAATCTTTCGATAAATCCATGTTCCGAACCCAATTGTAATCTTTTCCAAACTGGTCAGAAGAAACACCTTTATAAGTATATCCTTGCTTTTCCAATACTTTTTTACCTGCTGCAAGGGTCTTATTCTTAAAAACTTGAATAGCATCTTTCACAGAAATTACATCGGTTTGCGCCTCCATGCTCACTGAAACAATGAGGGCGGCAATCAGGAATAATAGTCTTTTCATTGTAAATAAGCTTTGATTTATGCTACAAAGATAAAAAAAATATAGAGAAATTAAAACCGAAATTGAAAGATTATGCCAAAAACGCATCTCTCTAAGCGTAAAAGATACACAGATGTAGGGGCGGAATTTATTCCGTTCCTAATAAACAAAACATACGCAGGTTGTAGGGGCGGAATTTATTCCGTTCCTAATAAACAAAACATACGCAGATATGTAGGGGCGGAATTTATTCCGTTCCTAATAAACAAAACCATACGCAGGTTGTTAGGAACGTGATAAATCACGCCCCTACGGAAAATAAAATTTTCTTTGCACTCGGCAATATGTAGGGGCGGAATTTATTCCGTTCCTAATAAGCAAAACATACGCAGGTTGTTAGGAACGTGATACGAGTTGTTGAGCTTGCGAAAAAATCACGCCCCTACAAAGGGAAAATAAAATGGTTCTTCCGAAATTTGGAGTGATGAACCATATTTTATTATTATTTCATTTAGATTTTTAGAATATTTATAAATGGTTTTAAACAAACTATACACCTTATTTTCAATGATTTATAAAAATTATTTGTATAGTCTATGTTTAGATTTTTACTTGTTACTACTTTTTTTACGAATTTATTGTATATCTTTGCAACGGATTTAACATAGAAAAGCCCGTCGGGGCATATAATTTTAGATAGCGATTCACGAGAGTGAAGATTGATTCAGGAAGGACTAAACTTAATAAAACAGACCTGCAAGTTATTGCATTTACAGAATATCAAATTCTCAATCAACAGACAACTAAACTCGAATGCGTCACAGACAATAACTGTCTGATGATGCATTTTTCTTATTTCTATTTTGCAAAATCAAATACTTTCTGTAAGTTTGTTCTCTGAATCCGAGAAAATATTAAAGAGTATTGCTGTAGAGAAACATTGGACACATGGTTGCAATTGACCTATTTTTTCGTGAACTTATCGTAACAAAAAAACCATAAATCGTCACGACTTATGGTTTTTGCTGTTTAGAGGAATTAAAGAATGTATTATTTCACAACAATACTCTTACTAAAAATTCGATTGCTAAGAAGCAACCATTATACGAAAATATATTATTATCCTTATTCTTCTGTATTTTGAAAAGTAACAGAGAAAATCTTTTGCATAAAGATTAGGTTTTGCACAAAAATGATGCTATTATGACACCTCTCTTCTGCTATTGCAAACTCCTGTTCTCATGCAAGAAACCTTAATCATAGCATTTAATTTACCAATTATTCCAATCCTCACGTCAGAAAATGGCTATCATCTTTATTTGTATTGGAACCTATTTTTTATTAGTTTCGGATTTTTCTTCTTTTTCAAAGTGCGATTTCTCGCCACGAGCATGTGCAAATTTCGTTTCACTTATTGGATAAGATATAGCTACACTCGACAAATTGAAAGTAAAAATTGTGCTACAAAGGTAGGAATATTTATTTGAACGAAGAAAGGTTTTTCGTTTTTTTTCAAAAAAAGCCCATTCTCAGTTTTGGGAATGGGCTTTTGGGGAGTTTTTTGGACGGGTCGGACGGGTCGAACAAGCCTGACTCGTCCCCCAAAAAGGGGGAAACTTTTAGTAAGCGCGTGCTATGATGACACGGTGTTTTGCTGGCTTTCCGCTTACCATGTCTACGCCTTCTGTTTGTTCGAACATGAATGGCACGCATCGTATGGTAGCTTGGGTTTCTTCTTTGATGCGCTCTTCGGTTTCGCTTGTTCCGTCCCAATGGCAAAGGAAGAAACCTCCGTCTTTTATTTTCTGCTTAAACTCTTCGTAGTTGTCGCATTCGTGTATGTTTTGGTTGCGGAAGTCGAGTGCTTTTTTGAAGATATTTTCTTGGATTTCTTCTAAAAGTTTTTCAATTCTTTCTACTATTCCATCGAACGATACGTTTTCTTTTTCCAATGTGTCGCGGCGCATAATTTCGATGGTATTGTTTTCCAAATCGCGTCCGCCCATTGCTAAGCGCACTGGCACACCTTTGAGTTCGTATTCAGCGAATTTGAATCCTGGACGCTTGTTGTCGGCGTTGTCAAATTTCACGCTAATACCTTTGGCACGCAACTCGTTGATAACTGGTTGGAGTTTCTCTGTAATGGCTGCCAATTGTTCTGCGCCTTTGAAAATAGGCACGATGACTACCTGAATAGGTGCAATCTTTGGTGGCAACACAAGTCCGTTGTCGTCAGAGTGGGTCATGATGAGCGCACCAACGAGTCGTGTACTTACGCCCCATGATGTTGCCCAAACGTATTCTGGTTTGTTTTCTTTATTAAGAAAGGTAACGTCGAACGATTTTGCGAAGTTTTGTCCGAGGAAGTGCGATGTTCCGCTTTGCAATGCTTTGCCGTCTTGCATCATGGCTTCGATGGTATAAGTATCCAATGCGCCTGCAAATCGTTCGTTTTCACTCTTAACACCTTGTACAACAGGGATAGCGAGCCATTGTTCGGCAAAGTCGGCATAAACTTTGAGCATAGTCTTTGCTTCGTCTACGGCTTCTTCGCGTGTTGCGTGTGCGGTGTGTCCTTCTTGCCAAAGGAATTCTGATGTGCGGAGGAATGGGCGTGTACGCATCTCCCAGCGCATTACGTTACACCATTGGTTGCACATCAATGGAAGGTCGCGGTAAGATTGTATCCAATTCTTGTAAGTGTTCCAAATGATAGTTTCGCTTGTTGGGCGTATGATGAGTTCTTCCTCAAGTTTAGCACTTGGGTCTACCTCTACTGCGTTACCTTCTTCGTTAGAACGTAGGCGGTAGTGGGTTACAACGGCACATTCTTTGGCAAATCCTTTTACGTGTTCTGCCTCGCGAGAGAGGAATGATTTGGGTATGAGGAGTGGGAAATAAGCGTTTTGCGCACCTGTTTCTTTAAACATTTTGTCTAATTGTGCTTGCATTTTCTCCCATATTGCATATCCGTATGGTTTAATGACCATACAACCTCTTACGGGTGATTGCTCGGCAAGGTCGGCTTTGATGACCAAGTCGTTGTACCACTGCGAGTAGTTTTCGGCTCTTTTTGTAAGCTCTTTGAGTTCTTTTGCCATAGTTATGTTTTGTTTCTTCTTTTTAAGTTTTATAGGAAAAACCCCTTTGGTTTTAGGAAAATTCCCTTTGCCGTTTGGTTGTTTCGGCTTATCTTTGTGCAAAATTACAAAAAATAGTTGGCATACAATGTAAAAGTCAAAAGATTGTTGTATCTTTGTTGTACAAATAATGCTCTGACGAGTTTTTTTAGCCAATTTAGGATATACTTTTTTTGAGGCTGTAACATCAATTTTAAAAGAATATTAATAAATAAATTTTTGGATTATGAAAAATTTAAAGACAATAGCAGCTGGACTTTGCGCTGCAACACTCATTACAAGTTGTGCAACTAATCAACAAACTTATGGCGCAGGCGGTGCAGGTGCAGGCGCAGTAGTTGGCGGTATCATTGGACAAATTATTGGTAAGGACACTAAAGGCACGATGATTGGTGCTGCTATCGGTGCCGCAGTAGGTGCTGGAACAGGTGCTATCATCGGTCGCCACATGGATAAGGTTGCTGCTCAGACTGCCGCTAAGGTTGAAAACGCTAAGGTTGAAAAGACAAAGGACGCCAACGGTTTAGACTGTGTTAAGGTTACTTTCGATTCTGGTATTCTTTTCGCTACCAACAGTTCTTCTTTGAGCGCAGCTTCTAAGAAAGATTTGAACAACTTTGCAGGTGTATTGAAGCAAAATCGCGACTGCGACGTGGCTATTCAAGGTTACACCGATGCGTCAGGTAACGACAATATCAATCTTCCTTTGTCAGAAAAGCGTGCCACAGCCGTTTCTTCTTACTTGCGCGCACAAGGAGTTCCTGCTGGTCAAATTCGCACTGTTGAAGGTTTAGGTAGTGCTAATCCTATTGAAAACAAGCGCATTAGCCAAGCCAACCGTCGTGTTGAAGTATATATGTATGCTTCTAAGGACATGATAAACAAGGCAAACAATGGTAGTTTATAGTTTTTCAAATCTACAAACAAGGGCATTCTTTCTTTTTCGAGAGAATGCCTTTTTTGTTGCCTTGCTCTAATCTCTGCCGTCTATCGTCTTTCTTCTATCGTCTACCGTCTTTCTTCGCTTTCAATATCATTGAATAAGCGCATAACAGAGCGTGCTAAAGCCCAAGCAAGATTTACAGGAACAGCATTGCCTATTTGTTTATATTGTGCCGACATGCTTCCCATAAAATTCCAATCATCGGGGAAGGTTTGAATGCGTGCATATTCTCTTACCGTTAGTGGGCGTGTTTCGATAGGGTGGCATCTTTCTGTCTGCTTTTGAG
>OBRT01000082.1_pt1 | contig 35445 bp, 31 predicted proteins | sample 1494891 | NCBI WGS metagenome assembly OBRT01 (sample SAMEA3360688, study PRJEB22359) | human gut metagenome | biome: ENVO:urban biome; feature: ENVO:human-associated habitat; material: ENVO:feces | place: Bangladesh | collected 2011 | reverse complement strand
TTGTTAGCTATACTTTGAATAGTTTTCAGACAAATTCAGTCTTTAGTTTTGAAAAATTATCCGTCCTCTATGAAGAATATCTAACTTGTTTGCAAAGATACTTCTTTTTTTTAAAATAAGCAATTTCTTGAAAGAAAAAAATAAATATAGTATATAAATAGTATATAATATGCATTTTTCTTATATTGGTAAGATAGGTAAAGTATATTATTTTATTAATATAGATATTTTGATAACACATAAAGTGCAATGTTGTGTTGTGGATTTTTTTATTTGAAAGTAAAATAAGGAATGGTTGAGCAAATGTATATAGATAAGTATAACCTACTTCTTTTGGAGTATTTGAAGCTTCATAAGCTTAAATTATACGAATTGAATGCTTTTATTTTAAAAAAGTGAGATTTTTTTTTGCTTTTTCGTGAAAAAGTCTTACCTTTGTTGAATAGAAGTGTTATAATGTAATATAATGATTATGTCTAAGAATGTAAGAATAACTATAGGAATACTGCTGATGCTGACAACTTTGTCATTTTCAGAATATCCTCCAAAGATAGAGAATACTCCAGAGAAAAACGATAAGTATGCGCTTGTTTTTAGCGACGAGTTCAATCTTCCTGATGGCTCTCAGCCTGATTCTACCAAGTGGAGTAGATGTAAACGTTATGATAGCATGTGGAATCGCTGGATTAGTACATCTAAGGATGTGGTTTTCATCAAGAACGGAAAACTCGTATGTCGTGCTATTCCCAATATAAAAGAAAAAGGAGATACGGCAAAGATGCTTACTGGAGCTATATGGACAAGAAATAAATATGCTTTTCTGTATGGACGCTTGTTGGTGAGAATGAAGACAAACGTCATAACGGGCAATTTTCCTGCAGTCTGGCTTGGAAGACAGCAGAAAGATGGAAACAAGGCTCCGTATGGTGAAATTGATGTTGTGGAGATGTTTGGAAGTAAAAAGGAATCTAACCATAATATACATACTCAATATACTCTGGATAATCCTAGACATGGACTTAGGACCAGTTTCAAACATGATGTGGATGTAACCAAATGGCATGTGTATGGCATAGAGTGGACTCCCAAATATGTGAAATGGCTCGTAGATGGAAAATTGGTGGGAATATATTATAAGTCATCAGATAATGACCTGCTTCAAAAGCACCAGTGGACTTTTGATGACAAGTTCTTTATTCTCCTCAATCAGAGCGTAGGAAATGGAGCTCATGGTATGATTCAAGACATAACTAAAACATACGAAACAAAATTTGATTGGATAAGAGTTTATCAAAAGAAATAGATATGGAAGGTATAAAAAACATTTTGGCTGCAATATTGGTAAATTTTCCTGTTGCAGTTGTGAAGTTGCGATATTTGATGCGGTTCAAGCGATTGCCAAATCTTAAAAACCCTCACGATCTTAACGAAAAAATCCTGTACCAGAAGTTGTATGCTGATACAACGTTGTGGAGTCGATTAGCAGACAAGGTTTTGGTGAGGGATTATGTAAAGGAGTGTGGATTGGAATGCATACTTACAAAACTGTATGCTGTATGGGACAAGGCTACAGATATTTGTTTTGATGAACTTCCTGATTCTTTCATGCTGAAGTCTAACAATGGCGACGGAAAAGGAACTAATATTGCGATTTGTAACAAGAAAAAATTGACTCCATCAGGCATACAGGTTTTAAAGGATAAGGCTGCTGGCTGGTTGAAACAAAAGAATATTGGGGCTTTGTCTGCAGAGCCACATTATAATTCTATCAAGCCTCTTGTGTTTGCAGAGGAATTGTTACCTATTCCTGAAGGTGAAAAGTCTATTGTGGACTATAAGCTTTGGTGCTTTAATGGAGAACCTTATGCTTTTTTGGTGATATCTAACCGTAAGAGTGGTGGAGAGGCTGAAATTGCATGTTATGATTTGGATTGGAAGGATCGTTCCGACTTGCTTGCAATAACTAAGCATTATAATATTAGAAAAAGTGGTTTGAAACGTCCGGAGAATTTGGAATCTATGATAGAGTATGCCAGAATACTAGCAAAGCCTTTCCCGCAGGTTAGAGTAGATTTCTATGATATAGAAGGCAAAATCTATTTTGGGGAACTTACTTTTACTTCACTGGGAGGTATGATGAATTATTTCACGCAGGAAGCTTTGAATGATATGGGAGAAAAAATAGATCTTTCCTATTCGAGGCTTTAATTACGTATTCATGTATGACAGTGTGATTTTATATAACTGTATAATGTTAAAATAATTATGGAAAAGAATATTAAGTTTATTTTTTTGCTGGGTTTCATTCTGGCATTAGGCGCATTCTTTATTTTGCCTAATAATGATGACTTCTATTGCTTACTTGCTCCTCACAAGTTTGAAGGTATTGATGTCTTTTTGCCAAATGGAGCATTTTGGCGACCATTTGATGCTGCATGGGGATTATTAATGGGAAAGTGTGTATCAGCATTTCCTTTTTTTAATCACTTATTTGTACTTTTGCTGTTTGCTTTCTGTGCATATGGATTAAATAAAATTCTAGATGATTGTCATGTAATTGGTTTTACTAAACATTTATCTATTGGTCTTTTCATGTTGTCGCCTGCATTGGTTGCTACAGTGTATTCTATAGATTCTATTAATCAGGTTTTATGCATGTCTTTTGGAATTGCTTCTGTATTGCTATATCCTAAATTTAAGTACTTTGCTTTTATAATGATGTTGTTGGCTCTTTTTAGTAAGGAGAGCGGCATTGCCTGGTTTGTAGTTACTCCATTCTTGTGCTTGATAATTGATAATATACGTAAGGGAGTAAAAAGTGAAAATTTAAGAAGTTACAAACAGCTAATCAAGCCTTATGTGATTTCTCTAATCATTATAGGTGTATATTTTATCCTTCGTATTGAGTTGCGTGTTCCTGGTGCTGAGGTTTCTGGTAATTATGCTGCAGGATTAGGACTTAATTCTTTAGCAGGATTAGGATTATTGCTTGGTATATCTTTAACAGCTATTGATAGCGTAGCTTTGTTTTTGGAGCACAACTGGGTAGTGGTAATAACCACAATTATAATAAGTATTGTATTCCTTTGGGTTCTGGTAAAGAAAACTCTGTGTTTGCAGAAATATAATTTAGTTAGATTGTTGCAATGTTTTTTGGTAACGTTGGCACTGACAGCTCCTCATTTGGTGATGGGACATCCTGGAGAGATGCATGCTTTTCCTACTCTATGGGGAATAGCGTTGTCTGTTGGTCTAGCTTTTAGAACTGCCGAATGGAATAAATGGGAAAAGAAGATAGTTCTCGTATTTTTTATATGCTGTATTTCTGTGTTTATACATAAAGGCTATTACATGTATAAAGCAGGACTTTTTGCAAAGCAGAGGGTAGAGTCTGTAGTAAAAAATACTAATGTAATACCTCATGTAGTATGTATTTTAGATTGTGATCTTCCTATTCCTGGGTACTCTGTTTTTCAGGCCTCAGGTGAGCTTTGTTGGTACAAGGGTTGGGCTTCACGAGTTTATTTTGATTTGGTAAATCCTGAAAAAACAGATTATTTTGTAATCCAGCCAAATGAATTGGAAAAATATTTATTGAGAGCTAAAACTGCTCAAAAATATGATGCGATATGGGTCGTAAAGGATAATAATGTTAGTGTCTATCCTTTGAAATGAAAAACGATGGTGAATCTATTTTGGTGACACGATAGTCCTGTCAAGAAGGATGGCATCTTCTAGAAGTTGTATTGTGTCATTTTATGCCATGTAACGTTTACCCTTTTAACAGGTATCGCTAACCACTATGGAAAGCGATACCTGTATAATCAAGCTAATGGGGGGAGTATTATTTTCTTGAGGTGACATGTGCGATGATTCGTCCTTTAGGACATACTACGGTGGAATGGTCTGGTACATCGTCTATGACGATTGCACCGGCATTGGGATACCTATGCGCATATAGAAAAGGTTACGAAACTCAGCTTCGTCAATCAGTGTGCTGCATAATTCCCATAGCAGGAAGTTCTTCTCCTTTTACTGGTCCCGATGCTGGGGGACGAGCCATAATATCCTTGTTGATAATCAATCTCTTGTGCTTGTTGAGCGCATAGCAAATGATATGGGGTAACACCCTAGGAATATTTGTCCAAATCTTAACCCACATTGCAGCAGCCTTTGGTGAAAAACTTAAAGATTCCTAACGAAATCCTATATTTGGGCAGTTTTCTGCCAATTTCCTAGCTGATTTTGTATAAAGAATCCTAATTTGCGGCGATTGTTTGGCCCCCCGAAATGCTACACCCGCCCGTTTTGTCAGTTGAAAAATTGTGTGTAACTTTGCCCACAGAATCTTTTCATTAAGATCCTGTGGATTTTTTAAATTCAGCTTTTTCTTAAAGGTGAGAAAATATCTTATCTTTAGAAGCAATTCTGGATTGTGCTTGCTTAAAAATGGCATAAACCAATAGCAGGGGCAAAGAGAATTCTTCCTCCTTTACTTGATGTTTGATGTATCATATCTACTATTTTTAATGTTGCTGTATCAGTTTATTATAAAAAGTTCCTGCTATTCTACTTAGATAGAATAGAGGGTCATTATGAGTAAGATGCCTCAAGTACATGCCTGTATATTTGGAACTTTGAGACAGAAATTCATATATTTTAGTCACGATGCTGATTTTACGTCTTCCTGCAGAGTTGCTTCTCTTTCTGATGTAGTATATGCAACTAGGTGTGGCTACTTTTACATGTTTTACCTTCCAGGATATTCCATACATGAATATGGAGTCTTCACCACGTTTGATATTTGTGTCGAAACGTTGCCCGTTTATGCATTCTTTAGGAAGCAGCTTGCAACATGCTGACGAGAAAAAACTGCGATTGGAATAGCGGCTTGACTCCTTTGCCGGTTGATAGTTTCTGTATGCGCGACTCAGAAAATGCTGTTCACTTTCTTCTCCAGTTTCCTTATCCACTGCTTTCACATTGGCTTCAACAATTCCGTTGTCACATACTTTAGTAAGCAACTCTTCCAGATAGTTGTCTGATACCCAGTCGTCATCATCAATGAAGCAGATATAGCAGCCTTGTGCTTTTTCCATTCCAAGATTTCGAGCTCTAGATACTCCATTTGGAGTAGAGTAAAGCAGTGTGCTGGCAAAGGAGTATTCTGGCAGTTTCTTACGAATCAAGCTTTCATAAGGTTCTCTTTCACCATTGAGCACGAGGATTACTTCAAACTCATCCTTTGACAAAGTTTGATTCTCTAGACTTCCTAAACACTCCCAAAGATAATCTTTGGGAGCGTATGTCGGTATGATAACACTTATTTTTGTTGCCATAACTGTTACTTATTTTGCATATTCAACTTCAATACCTCCTATCTCTGCTGCAATCTGTGAATAAGAAGAACCTACGCTTCCTATAATCTTTTTGGTCTTGCTAAGATGGCTGTTATTCCTGTAAATGACAGAAGGGCAATGGTAGCTCTTTGCCACAGCCACTCCTGTGGCAATGGCACGTAAGCGATTACAAAGTCCTCCTGTTGGTATGATTTTAACTTCCATGTTTCGTTATCGATGTAGTTATTCTTTTATTTCTTAATTGTATTTCTGATGGCATCCAGGAAACCATGACCATACTTGGTGTCTGGTTCCACATAGTTGCCTTCACCCCATTCGTTCCATGAGCGGAGGAAAAGTATCTTTCTCTGCTCAGGCTTGTTCTTGATGAGCTGCAGTGCATCTTCTATATGATGCTCGAAGTTTTCTGGAGTTGCATTCACGTATATGCCTTCATGCTTACCGGCTCTTGGTGTACGGTCCCACTGTGGGAAAAGGGTAGGGAACACGTTGTCCCAATTGTCTTCTGGTGAAAAGAAATGCTTCATCACCTTAGGATAATCATACTTCAGTGCCGGCATGAAAGGGAATGCCTTCTGCATCGCTTTTCTTGCAATACGCCAATACTTTCCCTGATACATCATCTCGGCTCTACCTTTTCCCATCGGGTTGATGCCATCGAAACCTAATTCCAGAAATGAGTTGTAGATGTCGGCACTGCTTTCGAGGTTTGGCATCACACGGCTAATGGTACCATCTTCGTTTCTCTTGACAGTTGTGGTAGATGCACACATGGCTACGAAGAAGATGCCTTTCAACCCATTCTCCTTTGCCATCTTTCTCCAGAGTTCCATGAAGTGACGAACATCCTTGAAATGATATGGATCGAAAATCAAGAACAGTGGCTTGCCATCTATGGTGATGTAACGGTGGTCTTTAAATGCCTTGAGCACATAGTTGAAATGGGCGATGTAATCTTCATCGCCAGGATACAATTGCTCACAGATCATCTGGTTGCCACCTTTGTTCTTCCATGTATTTGTTTTCCAGTCATGGTTTGCCCATGCCAGGCAGAAAGGAAAATCCGGTTTGCCGGAATTGAGAACCTCATCGAATGGACGCTGCAATAAACGCTTGCCGTTACCCATCCAATAATGCCAGTAGCAGAATCCTTCAACACCAGCTTCGGATGCCAACTGCGCCTGCTGTTCGCGTGTTTCTGGTAGACGAAGATCATAGAAGCCCAAATCGGCTGGTATTCTTGGCTGATAGTGGCCATGGAATACAGGACGGGCTTTGGCTACGTTGGTCCATTCTGTAAATCCAGGTCCCCACACATTGTCATTTTCAGGGATTGGATGAAACTGTGGTAAATAATATGCAATAACTCTTGCTTCCATTATGTTGTTTTCTATTATATATTACAATTTAAAATTAATAAAAATCTTATTAAAAGCATTCTCTGCATATCAGAAAAATCTAAGTGATTTTTATCCGATTTTCCAAAGGAAAGGGAATTCAATGTAACCTAAACCATAATTTAATATGATGAGTGAGATTAAGGATACTATTGTAACGCCAATCCATTTTTGTTTGATAGTGAAACAAATATTTGTGTAAAGTATTACGTTGACTATGCAAAACAGATAACATACACGTTGAGCCATTACAGGCAAAATTGAAAATGTTGCAAAGCAGAATAATCCCAGAGTGAAAATTTTCATCATTACTACAAAATATTTATTAAACTTTATGAGGGTATCATGAAAGAATAACAGATAATAAAATAGCATGACAGAAAACATCTGCATTGGACTGAATACATTTACGTAAACTTTTAATAAGCCTTTTTCTACTCCTTTTTGATATAGTGCAAGTTTATCTCCAATGTATGGAAGATTGGTGTCAACTATAAAGTTTGCTCCTGTGAAATAAAAGAGATAACTGATTGGAATGAGACTTCCCCAAATGATTTTCTCTTTCTTACTCATTGGCTTGTTGCTCAGAAAAATCAGCGGTAAGAGTAGAAGTCCGGATATATGAAAGAAAGAACCTATAAGCAGTATGATTAGTGCTGACTTTCTTTTACCTTCTGCAATTGGCTTTATGGCCAAAAGAAGGCAACCGGACAATATGCCTGTGCGGATTTGTGTAACTTCATGCAGTTCATAATAGTAAGCCATATAGACGACTATCGGCAAAAACCACATTGTAGAGTATTTCCTGAATCCTACAAATTTGAGTGTTAATCCCCAGAATGCATAAAACAAAAACAAAATATGTACATCATCAGTGATGAGATTCAGTATCATAGACAATAGAATATATGAATATTCTACATTCTCTTGTCGGCCGGAACTAAAGTAGTTTCGGTAGTTTTCCTCATAATTCAGAGAATCAGGATCGATGCCAACTTCGCGTAAACCTGCCAATAAGATAAGTGACATACCTATCAGCAGATATAATGGAAGTTTGTATTTACCAAGATACTCTTCCATATACGACAATATGACTGCGATAAAGAATATTGCTATGATTATATAACCCATATAGCTTTATTTTTTAATTTTTCTATTTACTAAATCTTTGATGAGACTCCGTTCTTTTTTTGAAATTCCAACTGCATATAGTAGGATTGATATGCTTATAGCAGAAACGGCAAACGATAAGAGGATCTGAAGGATACTGTTTACGTGCAATGCCTCTATGCAATATACTATCAGCATGGTTATCGAAATTATCAGAATGCCCGGTAATACCAGTCTCGCCAGATATTTACTGGCGGTTAAATCTGAAATACTTGTTTGCAGCATCAGTAATCGGATGATATGTGCCAGAATGCAAAGTCCAATCATTGTGACGAATACATAGTATGATGGCATGCCTAACTTGAATAAGACCCAACTGACAGGCAGGCATAGTATTGTCATGCTTTCAACATACATGCTGTATTTGCGAATGTTACCTGTTGCCTGTATAATAGTCGTTATTGGATTATGTAACGCCAGACATATTGTGTAAAACGCATAGAGCCGGGCAAACAAGATCATGGTAGGTGTACATTCTCCTAACCAAAGTGTGAGCAACGTCTCTGCTTCGAAGATGAATGGGATGAGAACCATCGACAGCAAATAGAGTATTGCCTTGCTGCTAGCAAAAAAAAGCTGCTCTAGATATCCATTCTCGTTCGACGAATATGCTTTGATCATCGCAGGTCGGAAAGCAATGACCACACTATTGGTAAGCGTGTTGATGGCATTGTATATCTGATTGGCGATTCCAAAGGCAGCATTGATGATTGGTCCGAAGAACACATTCAGAATAATGGTACTTCCCTGGGTCATGCCTACACCTGCCAAAGCTCCATAGAATGACCAGCCGGAGAAAGAGAAAAGTTCCTTGTAGAGAGTCTTCTTCTTTACGATGGTATATTTACATTCCGGATACTTTCTTCTAGCAATGATAATGTAAAGCAACATAACCATGAATGCTTCGAGCATTAATGCTGCTCCATAATACACCAAATCGTCTCCACCTGTAATGCCGATGCAATAGGCAATGAGAAGTTTGACGATACAGTCGATAGTAGAAATCAGGGCATAATAGCCCATATTCTCATTGGCAAAGACAGCACCGATGAATGGTATCTGCAGGAGGGTGAATATGAAAGAAAACAGGGAAAACTGAAGAATCCATTGTGCCGCTTCCATACGTTCCACAGGAATGGTGAGTTGTGTAGATATCAACCAGGGACCAACAATCTCAAATAGGACTAACAGAACGAGAGCTATCATCACGACTATGTTGAGGCTCACGGAGAAAATCTCCTTTAATCTGTCTGATTCTCCTTTACCCATTGCGAATGAATAAAAGCGTTGGGTGGATAAGGCAAGTACACTGCTGATACATGTGCTTGCTGTCACCACGCCTGCCACGACATTGAAGATACCATAGTCTTCTGTGCCAAGTCCTGCCAATACCCAACGTACGGTATAGAGATTGACGAAGGTGAGAATAAGCATTCTAGCGAATAGCACTAATGTATTGGATGCTATTCGCTTAGAACGGTTTTGTATGTTTTTACTACTTGCATACATATTTAATCTATTTCTCCAAATATGACTTTTCTAACAGAAAAAAATGTAATGATTATGAAAGCTAATAAAGTCATTCCTAAAGCAAAAAACATTCTTTTTGGTCCTGTTGGCTTCAAAGGAACTGAGGCATTTTGTAATGTTGTAAATGCCGGAGTTTGCATTAATAATTTTGCTTGTGCTTGTTGAACTTGTGTTGTCAATGCAGTATAATTATTATATAATAACTGCATTTCGTTCTCTAAGTCATTTTCTTTCAGCTTAAATGACTCTAAGACAACGTCCTGGTTAGCGTCGGAATAACTTCCATAAGTACGACGTACCTTTTCATATTTCTCTTTAGCATCTTTGCACATCTTCTGATAATATTCCAGGTCTGTACGAGCTTTACTTGTACGATAGTCTGTAATAAACTGCTGGAGTCTTGCTCTTACTGTGTCAGCTATTGTTGCGCAGATCAAAGGATCTTGGTCATCGACAGATATTGAGATGACATAGTCTTTCTTATCAACGCTACATTTTATCAGAGCACCCATGCATTTTGCTACTTCATCTTGTTTTTTAGTCAACATAAAAGGATTAATTTTTTGCTGACTAATGCCTGAAGCCTCTTTGCTTGCAAATATGTTTTTGATGGCTTCAATGGCTTGTGTCCACCATGGTGCTTTTTGCATCGTTGATAAATAATTGTAGTATGTTGTATTTATCTTACCATCTTTAGATTTTACTTTCACATCAAAAAGACTGGTTATAAAATCATTAGATTGAATCAGATCAGGATACAATTCAGGAAAAAGAGCATCACCACCACCCTTAGATGTTCCCATGTCAAATCCAAAGGAGGATGCTATATCGCTCAAAGAACTTGAATTAAAACTGGAAAGTTCAGGTGCTAATTTTACAGTAGATGTATATGTTCTTGGTACACAAACTATGAGTAAATAGGATACAACTGCGACTACTGGTAGTGCAATTATGTATGCCTTTTTATGTTGCCACATTGTTTTGGCAATAGCAACTACATCTATTTGCTTTGTTTTTTCTTCTTTATATTCCATGTTATTTTTGTTTGCTTATTTTATATATAATGCAAAATTACTAAATTTATTTTGTTTGAGCAAAGATATTTTTCATTTTATCCCTCTTTTAGTGGAAAAATGCAATGAATGGAAGAAAAACAAGATGAAGTGATGGTCTTATTTACATTTGGACATCCTCTTGGATAACAATGAATACATCGCATAGCAACTGTTGCAATAAGATTTTTTCCTTTTTTCTCTTTTTGAGTGCTGATATTTTGAAAATATTTGGTGATTTTCTTTTTTATATGTATATTTGCAAAATATATTATGAGCTATATTTAATTTCCTTAGGAATATTGACACTATTGTATATGTTTGTCTTTAGTGGCGATTTTCTACTGATGTTGACAGTAGATAGATTAGGGATAAAATAAAGATTCAAAATGATGAAACAAAAAAGAAAAATGCCTTTGGGCATACGGGACTTTGAAGAAATGCGTAGGGGTGATTATCTCTATGTGGATAAGACGGATATTGTATGGCAGTTGGCTAACGGCGTTAAGTACAATTTCCTAAGTCGTCCTCGTCGTTTTGGTAAGTCCCTGTTGTGCTCTACCCTCAAGTGTTATTTTGAAGGAAGGAAAGAACTCTTTGAAGGATTGAAAATCATGCAGATGGAGGAAGACTGGGTCAAACGTCCGGTCATCTATCTAAGTATGAGTTTGGGTGGCTCTTCTGCTCAGGAACTTAAGGAATATTTGCATTATGTGCTCTCTACATACGAAAAGTTTTATGGGAAGAATCCTAATGAACGGTCTTTGGGCAATCGTCTAAATGGTATCATTCAGAGGGCTTATGAGCAGTCTGGAGTAAAGATTGCCGTCATTGTAGATGAGTATGATGTGCCTTTGCAGCATACCTATGAGACGAATCAGCATGATGAATGTAGGGAAATCTATCGTAATTTCTTTACGGGACTAAAGGATTATGGTTATTGTATTAAATGTGTGTTTATCACTGGCATCACGAAGTTTACACAGATTAGTCTGTTTAGTATGCTCAATACTTTGACTAATATAAGCTTTGACGAGCAATATGCTGCTATTTGTGGATTGACCCATGAGGAATTGGCTCAATACTATTCTGAGGAGATTGAAAGGTTAGCTTTGCGCTATGCCTTAGATGTGCCACAAGTGCTTTCTGAACTTAAAGCTACTTATGATGGTTATCATTTTTCACGTAATTTGCAAAATGTCTATAACCCATTTAGTGTGTTAAACGCATTGAGTCGTTCTCAGTTGAATTCTTATTGGATAGCTACTGGTTCTAATGAAATGCTTAATAAGCTTTTAAAAAAGTATGTGGATGATATACCTTCACTTGATGGTAGTCTCATAGATACTGATTATTTGGAAATGAGTGATGTCAATATGGACGAGCCGAAACTCTTTCTCTATCAGTCTGGTTATCTTACCATTAAGGGTGTGAAAGGTGATTGTTACTTGTTAGGTTATCCAAATAGGGAAGTGAAGAAGGCTATGTATGAAATGGTTTTGCCTATGATGACAGACAAGCCTTCTTCTGAAGTGACTACTCTGGTTCAAAAGTTGAAAATGAACTTGTCTATGGGGAATGTAGATGATGCTATGCTTTGTCTCAAAGGGTTGGTAGCAGGTACTCCTTATAGTATTCAAAAGAAAGAGCAATTTGTGTTTGAGGAGCATTTCCGTTTTATTTTGAAAAATATATTTTACTTGTGCGGATTTGAGGCTAAGGAGGAAATTGAAATGACGTCAGGTCGAATTGATTTGATAGCTCAGAATGATTCTTATGTTTATGTCATGGAGTTGAAAATGGACGATAATGGCGGGATTAATGCGGCTATTAGTCAGATGAAGTCTCGTCATTATGCTGATATTTATGCGGCAAGTGAAAAGAAAATAATCTGTTTAGCTCTTGAATTTTCTAAAGAAAGCAGAGGACTGAAAGAGTGGCAGGTTCTGGATTAGTCCAATAAAAACGAGCGGAAGATTTTAATTTCTTCCGCTCGTTTTGCTAATGTTTATATCTCTCCAATCTCTGTCGTCTTTTATTTCGCAATAGTCTAAAATAAAATAATGCTTGAATTATCCCACCTTCCAACTCTCTACTCCTCTTGTCTTGCTGGAGAAGTTGATGCCGAGCTTGATAATTGTTCGCTTATCCATAGCGAAAGGAGCTGCATAGTTTTTGGTCTCTATCTGTTGCAGGGCTTCTTCTGCACTTCCGTCTAATTTGCATTCAATGATGTAAATGTAGTCGGAAGTTTGAATGAGAACGTCCATCCTGCCATCACTTGTCGGTATTTCTACCTGTGTGCGGAATCCCATAATCTTAAAAATGAGATATAGGGCATTTTGGAAGTAAAGTTCTGCTTCGCCTGCTACCTGATAGTTGTTGTCTGCAAAGAAAGCGGTAAGCCGATTCATAAATTGTTCAACATGTCCTGCTTCCACATCCTTGACAAACTCATCGACCATAAAGGCGGAACGATCACCCGCAGAACAGTATAGTGGCAGCAGGAAGTTAAGGAAACCTTCTTCCACTTCTCTGTTAGGGAAACCAAGTAGGTATTTCTTAAACCTTTCGTCATAGCCTTTGATAGTGAGATAACCACTCTGGTATATCACTGGTATCGGATTGGTTGACAGTGAATCCACGCTGTTGATTACATCGTCTGATACCCTTTCCTTTGTCATGTCTGGCAAACGATAGTTGTGCATTTTCAGCAAGTCAACTAGAAATGTGGGTGTGCCAGTCTCAAACCAGTAGTCTTTATAGCGAAGTCTTGACAAAGTGTTCAGTACGCTGAATGGGTTATAGAGACCTACTGTATTTTCCTCGAAATGATATCCGTCGTATCTTGCTTTCAGTTTTGCTATTGTGGCTTCTTCTGTATCGCCATTGGCTTCGGCTAATTCGCTGATACCTTCCTTGAAATTCGTAAGCAGTTCCTTCTCTGTCATTCCGCAGATGCTGATATAACGATGGTCCATCGAGATATCCGTCAGGTTGTTGAGGTCGCTGAACACGCTAACCTTGCCAAACTTGGTTACACCGGTGAGGAATGCAAACTTGATATATCGGTCTTGGGTTTTCAAAACCGAATAGAATGCTTTCAGCTGTGCACGGTGTTCTGCCTGTAGCTCAGGGTCGCGCAGGGTCTGAAGTATAGGCTTGTCGTATTCATCTATAAGAATAACGACACCACATCCTTCTTTCTCCGCAGCTCTTGCTATCACACCCTTGAAACGAAGGGCAAGTGTGGCTTCTGACTCACGGGCTCCATATTTGCTTTCCCAAGTTGTGAGGTAGTCATTAAGAACTGTATACAGACTATCTTTCTCTCGAAAGTTGGCTGTGTTGAGATCGATATGGAAGATTGGATATTTCTTCCATTCGGTCTCCAAGTCATATATGGCTAAGCCCTTGAAGAGTTCTTTCTTACCCTGGAAGTATGCTTCCAAAGTAGACAGAAAGAGGCTCTTTCCGAATCGGCGTGGGCGACTGAGAAAATAGTATTCTCCCTCTGTCGCCAACTTGTACACGAATCGGCTCTTGTCTACATACGAATATCCATTTGTACGTAGTTTTTCGAAATCTTGTATTCCTATTGGATATTTCATTAGAATGACTCCTTCCTTGAGGTGTTAAATTGATTCTTACTTCGTCATTTTAGCAACAGTTGCTATCTTATGACATGCTTTCTAAATGCAAAATTAAGCATTTTTTCTGAGTTACCCAACTTGTGAAGTGTTAAATGTTCATTGTAAACGGAATTATGGCACTTTTCGCCCGATTTGGGCTTGGGTAACATGTATATAATGCAAAAGTTTATTTCCCTTCTATTTCTTCTTCATTCCCTTCTTCGCTTTTCTTCTTGATCTTACCCTTGATCTGGTCGAAGCCTTCGCCATATACGCCAATCACGGCACTCTGGCTGACGAAGGCATGAGGGTCTATCTCTTCGATGAGGCGGAAGATGGTTTGTGACTGGCGCTGCTTGGCCAGTACGAAAAGCATCTTTACTTGCTGACCGGAATAGAAACCGGAGGCATCTACTACGGTTACTCCACGATCGGCATCTGTATTGATACGCTTGCCTATCTCCTGATATTTCTTGGAAATGATAAAGAACTGTACGCTTCGGCGACGACTGTTGACCACCTGGTCGATACAGAAAGCCTGGACATAGAGTACTACATATCCATAGAGTACTTTCTCCCAGTCGTGGACTACAAAGTAGCTGGAGGAAATGATGAAAATATCACATATCATGATGACTCTGCCCAGAGAGATGTCGCGATACTTATTGACGATGGCTGCTACGATATCTGTTCCTCCCGTAGAACCGCCCGCAGAAAAACCGAGTCCGATACCACATCCGCAGAATACTGCTCCTAAGAATGCTGCCCAAAGCGGTTGGCTCTGGAGCAGATGCAGATTCTCTGTATGGTGTGAAAAATAGGAGGTGAGAAGGGTTACCACGATTACGGCATAGATGGTTTTCATGCAAAACTTCTTGCCGAGAATAATCCAAGCTGCTACGATAAGACAGGAATTGACTATAAAATAAGGTATCTGTACTGGACATCCTGTGGCCCAATAGATAATAGAGGAGATACCAGGTAAGCCGCTGGCTGTTACGTTGGTAGGAAGGAGGAATACATTCCAGCCGATGGCATAGGAAATCATGCCGATGGCGATGAATACATAGTCTTGAATCTCTCGAAACAAGGGTCGCTTTGTTAAGTTTGCAGTCATGTCTTATTTTATTTATTCTTGTTCGCTTTTCTTGTTTATTAAACTGATCTCTTTCCGAGATAATTATTGTGGCTGCAAAAGTACATAAAAAAACTCAGATAAAATAAATTATCTGAGCTTTTCTTGCATAATAATGCTAATTGATGCCGTTTTACCAGAACTTTTTTTGCTCTTCTGACCATTCGAAACCCTGGGTTGCCATTTTAGCTTCCAGTTCGGCACGGTTTACATGGAAATGATAACAAATCTCATCCAATGTATCAAACTCATGGTCGCGAAGCAGGAAGTTGATTGCGCTTACCAGCATCGGCACATCATTCATCGGTAATTTATCCATAAAGCAATCTTTTTTTGTTAAAATATAGTGTTGAAAATCTTATTTCTTTTCTCTCTTGAGTTCTTCTGCCAGAAATCTTGGAGTGAATCCTTTCTTGCTCTTGGCTACTTCCTCTGGGGTTCCTGCACACAGCAACTGACCGCCTCCTCGTCCGCCTTCTGGTCCCATGTCAATGATGTAGTCTGCTAACTTGATGACGTCGAGGTTGTGTTCGATGATCAGTACCGTATTGCCTTTATCTACCAACTTCTCCAATACATCCATCAGGATGCGGATGTCTTCGAAGTGGAGTCCGGTTGTCGGTTCGTCTAAGATATAGAGGGTCTTGCCGGTATCACGCTTGGAAAGCTCTGTGGCAAGTTTTACTCGTTGACTTTCACCGCCAGAGAGGGTAGTGGAACTTTGTCCTAACTTGATATATCCGAGTCCGACACTTTGCAAAGCCTTGACTTTCTGAAGAACCTGCGGTACGTTCTCGAAGAATTCTACAGCCTGATTGATGGTCATGTCAAGCACATCTGCAATACTCTTTCCCTTATATCTTACCTCTAAAGTTTCACGGTTGTATCGCTTGCCGTGGCAAACCTCGCATGGTACATATACATTCGGCAGGAAGTTCATCTCAATGGTCTTATATCCATTTCCCTTACAAGCCTGACAGCGGCCTTCACTAACGTTGAAAGAGAAACGACCAGATTTGTAACCGCGTATCTTGGCTTCCGGCAAACCGGCAAAGAGTGTGCGGATATCAGCGAACACGTTTGTGTAGGTAGCTGGGTTACTGCGAGGGGTACGACCGATTGGGCTCTGATCAACATTGACCACCTTATCTATGTTGTCTATGCCTTCGATACTGTCGTATGGCATCGGCTTTTTGAGCGAACGGTAGAAATGGCGAGAGAGTATCGGTTGAAGCGTCTCATTGACGAGTGTTGATTTGCCCGATCCGCTGACACCTGTTACCACAATGAGTTTGCCGAGTGGGAACTCGATATCTACATTCTTCAGGTTATTGCCCTTTGCGCCTCGGATGATAATACTCTTACCATTGCCTTCACGCCTCTTCTCAGGAACTTCGATTTCCGTCTTGCCATTCAGATATTGCGCGGTGATAGTTTGGGTCTTCAGCATTTCTGCTGGTGTGCCCTGAAAGACAACTTCGCCTCCCTTGCGTCCTGCCTTCGGACCGATATCTACTATCCAGTCGGCTGCAAGCATCATATCGCGATCATGTTCTACTACGATGACGGTATTGCCGATGTCGCGAAGTTCTTTCAGACTGTTGATGAGGCGCTCGTTATCACGCTGATGCAATCCGATACTTGGCTCGTCGAGGATATAGAGTACATTGACCAACTGACTGCCAATCTGCGTAGCAAGTCGGATGCGCTGGCTTTCACCGCCGGAAAGGGAAGCAGACTGACGGTTGAGAGAGAGATAATTCAAACCGACATCGAGGAGGAAGGTTACGCGGGAACGTAATTCCTTTACGATTTCATGAGCCACCTTGGCTTTCATCTTCGGTAGATGTTCCTCAACATGTTCGAGCCAATCGAGCAGTTCGTCGATATCGAGGGATGCAACTTCAGAGATATTCTTATCCCAGATGCGATAGGAGAGAGACTCCTGTTTCAGGCGCATACCGTGACATTTTGGGCAATCTATGGTGGAGATAAACTGATCAGCCCACTTCTTTCCTGCAGTAGAGTCATCATTCTCCATGACTTTGTGGAGATAGTCGATAACGCCATCGTATGCACAGATATAGTCGGAAGAGGTTTTTGTCTTTTCCTTCGGTATCTTTACGTTTTCAAGTGTACCATATAAAACTTCCTGCATGGTGTCTTCGTCAAGGTCCTTGATAGGTGTCTTGAGCGTGGCATCATGTTTCTCCAACAATGATTCTATCTGCCAGAAAATCTTCTGATCTTTGTATTTGCCTAAAGGAGCTATTCCACCAGCATAGATGCTGAGGTCTTCGTTTGGAATTACCTTCTTGAGATCTATCTGGTTTACCTTTCCCAAACCTTTGCAGTGTGGACATGCTCCTTCGGGAGAGTTGAAGGAAAACATGTTTGGAGCTGGATCCCGATAAGCCATTCCGGTAACAGGATCCATCAGTCTCTTGGAGAAAATCTTGGATTCATCCTTCTCCTTATCAATGACCATCACCATGCCGTCGCCTTGTTTCATGGCTGTGGTGATACTCTTGCGGATGCGCTCTTCGTCGTCATCGCGAACTGCAAGTTTGTCGATGAGAACCTCGATGTTGTGGTTCTTGTATCTGTCCACCTTCATTCCACTTTCGAGTTCTATAAATTTTCCATCAACCCGCACATATAGGTATCCCTTGCGGCGCATACTCTCGAAGAGTTCGCGATAATGTCCTTTGCGCTGGCGGACGAGTGGGGCAAGGAGGAAGATGCGATGACCTTTGTAATCGCTGAGAATCATGTCGATGACCTGTTCCTCGGTATATTTTACCATCTCCTCGCCACTATGATAGCTGTAAGCAGTACCGGCACGTGCATAGAGCAGACGCAGGTAATCGTAAATCTCTGTGGTTGTGCCCACGGTGGAACGGGGATTCTTGTTGGTAGTCTTCTGTTCGATACTGATGACAGGACTGAGACCTGTAATCTTATCTACATCAGGACGTTCCATGCCGCCCAGGAAATTGCGGGCGTATGCAGAGAATGTTTCTATATAGCGTCGCTGGCCTTCGGCAAAAATGGTGTCGAAGGCTAAGGATGACTTGCCGGAACCGGAAAGTCCTGTAATTACTGTCAGTGAGTTGCGGGGAATCTCTACGTCCACATTCTTCAGGTTGTGAACTCTGGCTCCCCACACGTTTATCTTTTCTTCTTCTGAATTCATTGAAGTTAATTGATTCTTGTTGAAATGCTATTTTTTTGTATAGAAATGCTCCTTGAAAAGCTTTTCTCTTCTTGAAATACTTCTTTTTTTATGGAAATACGACTTGAATGATTTCCTTTCTTTCTAATCCTGTTGCTCTCGGGTTTATTCCGTGGCCGTAGAACCAGATTCGATGTAGCCCCTCAACAGGTTGACATCCTTTTTGATGTTGTAGGTCTTGCCATCGGCTCCTTTTGCCTTGACCAAACAGAAATAGACACCATCTTTCACAGGCTTACCCTTATAGGTGCCATCCCAACCGCCTGCAGGGTCATTCCACTCATAAAGTTTCTGTCCCCAGCGATTGAAGATATATGCATGAAATTCGGTCAGACTCTGGTATCCGTCTTTCGCCTTGTAGATATCATTAATACCATCGCCGTTTGGTGAGAAGGCATTAGGCATCTGCAAGAAACTTTCAGAGATGGTAAGAGTGAGAGGAGAATCCTCATTGTTCTGTTCGATAACCTGTCCATCTTTCGTGAATTTGGCATAGAGGATGATGCGGTGCAGACCTGACTGATTAAATTCAAGATCTGTATTTTCTTCATACCTTATTATATATGGTTCCGTATCGCTGTCGTGATAGATATGCCACTCATAGTAGGGTGTCCATCCGGAAATGTCAGTTGGGTTTGCCTTGAAAGCTGCCTTGATAGGAGCGGAACCTGAATAGGATGCGTCCTCATTAGTCTCACCATCACTGGTTGTATAGGTGACTGATGGGGCTATAGATGGTGCATCGTCTGCAAAACTGGTTGTTGCCATGGCAAAAAACACCATCAATAATAATATGAAATTCGTCTTTATTTTCATGTCTTTATGTAAATTTCTGCAAAGATAGCGCAATTTTCTGAATTAGAGTATGGTTGAATGAGAGTTTTTTTGTATTTTTGCAAATGAAATTATAAAATTAAGCAAAAGAAATCATAATTTTGTGGATTAATAACATAAATCAACGAAAAAAATGAAACAAAAAATGAGATACATCTTGTTGGGCATAGGATTGATTATTTTCAATGCCTCTGCGTTCTGCCAGACTACTAAATGGCGTGATATCTATACGGTAAAGAAAAAGGATACGATTTTCGGTATCGCCAATAAGTATGGATTGAGTCTGCCTGAACTGATGGAAGCTAACCCGGAAATGAAGAAGGAAGGATATATGCTCCAAAAAGGTGCTACTATCTTTATTCCTTTCGAGAAGAATACTGCTACTACGGCTGGTGCTGCTCAGTCCAATGTGGCTCAGAAGCAGGTGGCTCCTCAGAAGAAAGCCAATATGGTGAATGTGGGTGTAATGCTTCCTCTTCATGATGTAGATGGTGACGGCAAGCGTATGGTGGAGTTCTATCGTGGCATTCTGATGGCTTGCGAAAAATTGAAGCAGCAAGGTATCTCTACGAATATTCATGCCTGGAATGTGCCTATTGATGCGGATATTCGTACTACTTTAGTACAGGAAGGTGCCAATCAGTGTGATCTAATCTTTGGTCCGCTTTATACCAAGCAGGTGGCTTCTTTGGCTGATTTCTGCAAGACCTATGGCATCAAGATGGTGATTCCTTTTTCTATCAATGGTGACCAGGTGGATCGCTGCAAGGAAATCTTCCAGGTTTATCAGTCTCCGGAATCGCTCAATGATGCAAGCATCAAGGCTTTCCTAAACCGTTTTAAGAATGTACATCCTATCTTTGTGGATTGCAATGACAGTACTTCCCGTAAAGGTAACTTTACTTTTGGTCTCCGCAAGGAACTGGAGAAGAGAAAGATTACTTATAGTGTGACCAACGTTAACTCTTCATTGGAATATTTTGCCAAGTCGTTTGTTCCTTCCAAACAAAATGTAGTGATACTCAATACGGGACGTTCGCCACAACTGACTCAGGTTTTGAATAAGTTGGATGAGTTTACCGCCAAGTATCCTGGTGCTGACATCTCCCTCTATGGTTATACCGAGTGGTTGATGTATGCCAAGTACAATCTCGACCGCTTCTATAAATATGATACTTATATCCCTTCCACATTCTATTATAATGCAAATTCTGCTAAGACGATAGATTTGGAGAGTAAATACAATATCTGGTTTCATCAACCTATGCAGGTAGCGATGCCGCGATTTGCCATTACGGGTTATGATCAGGCGATGTTCTTCATTCAGGGTGTCAATAAGTATGGCAAGAATTTCACAGGGCAGTTGACGCAGGTAAACTATACTCCTGTGCAGACTCCTCTGCATTTTGTCAAGACTTCAAAGGGTGGTTACCGTAATCAGATATTACAGTTGATCCATTATACATTCAATCGTCAGATAGAGGCGGTAACCTATTAAATGTGACATATTAAAGATAAGTAAATGAAAGCAATTAAGATATTGGTGATGTTTCTGATGCTGGGCGGTATGACAGCAAAGGCTCAGATCGGAGAACATCGCAATGACTTCTCTATAGGTGTAAATGGTGGTTACTTGATGAGTAGCGTGGGCTTTACTCCCAGTATTCCTCAAAGCCAACATGGAGGACTGACCGGTGGTTTCTCTTTCAGATATGTTTGCGAGAAATATTTCAAGAGTATCTGCTCTGTCTATGGAGAGGTGAATTTCGCTCAGGCAGGATGGAAGGAGAAAATTCTGGATATCGAAAATGCACCGGTCATCATCACCAATACGGGTGAACCGATGGCATACGAGCGTACCATCAGTTATGTTCAGGTTCCCATCTTTGCACATTTAGCATGGGGTAGAGAAACACGTGGACTGAATATCTTCGTTAACGCGGGTCCTCAGTTCGGATTCTATCTCAGTGAATCTACGAAGACCAACTTCGACCCGAAACACCTGCCAGCTACGGATAATGACAGGGTGAATAACATTATGGCGCAGGATACGATGGCTGTGGAGAATAAGTTTGACTATGGCATAGCTTTAGGCTTAGGTGCAGAATATAGTATCCCGAAGGTAGGACATTTCCTGGCTGAGGCTCGTTATTACTATGGATTGGGCAACATCTATGGCTCTTCCAAGAAGGATTTCTTTGGAAAAAGTAATTTCGGTCAGATTGTGTTCAAAGTATCATATCTTTTTGATATCGTAAGAACCAAGGATGTAAAGAGAAAATAATAAATATATAGATTAATGACAACTACAGAAAAATTTCAACAGAAACTGAGCGACTCTAAGTCAGCTCGCTGGTCAGCCTTACTGATCGTGGCTATCACTATGATGTTTGGCTACTTTTTTACAGACGTAATGTCACCATTGGAGCCGCTTTTGACAGCTGCTAAAGAGGATGGCGGCTTAGGACTCGGATGGACATCAGATGAATATGGATTCTTTTCTGGTTCATATGGATTCTTCAATGTGTTTCTTCTGCTCCTATTCTTTGGTGGTATTATCTTGGATAAGTTTGGCATCCGTTTTACTGGTGTGATTGCTACATTATTGATGTTTGCTGGTGCGTTGGTAAAATGGTATGCGGTTAGCAATCAGTTTACGGGTACTATCGCTGTGCCTTTCTTTGGTGAATATCAGACCCAAGTGGTACTTGCTTCTACTGGTTTTGCTATTTTCGGTGTAGGTAGTGAGATTTGTGGAGTTACAGTAACCAAGATACTTGCTAAGTGGTTTACTGGTCACGAAATGGCTTTGGCGATGGGTGTGCAGGTTGCTTTGGCTCGTCTGGGTACAGCTGCAGCCTTGAGTGCTTCTCTTCCGTTTGCCAAGATGATGGGTAGCGTTTCTGCTTCTGTAGGCTTAGGTCTTGCCCTGCTTTGTGCTGGTATCATGGTTTATCTTGTTTATTGCGTGATGGATAAGAAGGAAGATGCATCTGTTGCTGCTGTTGAAACGGAACCGGAAGAGGGATTCAAGTTCTCTGATTTGGCTGGTTTGGTGAAGACTACAGGTTTCTGGTATGTCGCAGTGCTCTGCCTCATGTTCTATGCAGGTGTGTTCCCATTCCTGAAGTTTGCTACCAAGTTGATGATTTTCAAGTATGGAGTAAGTGAAGATGTAGCTGGCTTTATTCCAGCTATGCTGCCTTATGGTACTATTATCCTGACTCCACTTTTTGGTAGTATATATGATAAATATGGTAAAGGTGCAACCTTGATGCTTATCGGCAGTTGTCTCTTGACCTTGGTTCATATCGTATTTGCTTTGCCAATGGATTCATACGTGGTGGCTATCATCATGATGCTTGTCTTAGGTATTGCTTTCGGATTGGTTCCGTCTGCCATGTGGCCATCTGTACCTAAGATTATTCCGATGAAATTCTTAGGTTCTGCTTATGCTCTTATCTTCTATATTCAGAATATCGGCTTGGCTCTTGTTCCAGTTTGGATTGGTAAGGTTAATCAGGCTAACACGGCGGCTAATGGCGTGATAGACTATACGGAGACAATGACTATCTTTGCAGGTTTCGGTGTAGTGGCTATCTTGATTTCCATTCTTCTTATGCTGGAAGATAAGCGCAAGGGATATGGCTTGCAGAAGCCTAATATCAAGAAATAATTTTTCTCTGATAAGGTCTGCTGATTTTCTGATCCATTTTTTCAGAAATCATATTTGAATGATATTGAGTGCTAAATAATTATAAACCCGGATGTTCTCTCATTCTATTGGTGGGATGAGGAACATCTATAAAAAAGAAAGGACTAACCATGAACACGACACCTGAAGCTCTTATAAAAGAGTATGCTGACCCGATAGAGCAGCAAGAGATTGACAAGTTCGTCTGTGCAGAAATGGGAAGACAGATTCACCGATATATCAAAGGTATGTCGGGTACTAAAACTGCCATGCTCAAGTTTGAGGAACGCTTGGCAAGTTTGACCTTGCCGGAGAAAGAAAAGGCGATAGCCAAGTATATTGACTTGAATAGAAAGGCGCTGGATGGCCTTGATTTGAAGATGATACTGGTTCGCTCTGTAGCTAACTATTGTGATACATTCCAATATATGTTGGAATTTGTCAATGACAAGCGCAAGATGATTTTCTATTATCTTCGCCTCAAAGAGAAGTATATCCAGTATCATGAGGTATTTGAGCAGAATGGTAAGTTTGGTATGAAGAATCATACGGGTGAGATTATGCTTTCGCCTCAGTATGACTTCCTCCGTACTTGCTATATTTACAATGACGACTTGAGCATGATGCCTGTAATAGCAGAAAAGAATGGCAAGATGGGGTTGGTTTATCCTGATGGTAATGATACCATTGTAGCAGACTTCCTCTATGATGAGATTTGTTTACGCGATGAATATCCTTATTTTGAAGCTGTCAAGGATGGTATGTCTGGACTGATAGATAAGGATGGAAATTTCATCCAGCATTAATTTTCATCCTGCATTAAGGCAAGACTTGATGAAGTAAAAGGAATCCTTTTTAGTTAATAGAGAAATATAAAAAAGCTTGGCAAATAAATTTTGCCAAGCTTTTTTTTATCCTAAGTATTTCATGAGAATTTTTATCTTTCCACTGTCGCGAAGCTTCAGAATACTTTTTTCGCGAATCTGGCGTACACGTTCACGGGTGAGATTGAACTCGCTTCCGATTTCTTCCAAGCCTTTCTCATGGCATCCGATGCCATAGCAATAGCAGAGAATATCACGCTCACGAGGTTTGAGAACAGCGTCAAGTACGCGCTTCAACTCACTGCTCATTGACTCGAAATCCACCTGCTTGTCTGTACGTGTGTCATCACCTGATGCCATCACGTCAACCATCGCATTGTCATCATCCTCGCCACCGAATGGAGCATCGATACTCATGTGGTGATTGTCAGCCTTGATGGTCTGGTCAATCTTAGTTTCCTCCATGTTGGTTATCTTACTCAATTCTGAAACGGATGGCTTGCGCTGATGCTCTTGCTCAAACTTACTAATCTCAGCCTGGATTTTACTCAAAGCACCTACCTGATTGAGTGGTAGACGAACAATACGGCTCTGCTCTGCAATAGCCTGAAGGATGCTCTGGCGAATCCACCAAACTGCGTATGAGATAAACTTAAAACCGCGAGTCTCATCAAATTTCTCAGCAGCCTTTACAAGTCCGATATTTCCCTCATCAATCAAGTCGGTGAGCGAAAGACCCTGATGCTGGTACTGTTTTGCTACAGAAACCACGAAGCGGAGGTTGGCTTTCACCAATTTATCTTTAGCACGCTCACCCTCGCGACCGCCTTTGCGAATCTTCTGTGCGAGTTCGATCTCCTCATCAATAGAGACCATAGGTTCACGACCAATCTCCACCAAGTACTTATCAAGTGCTTCACTGGAACGGTTGGTTATACTCTTGCTAATCTTAAGTTGTCTCATAAATATTTATCTTTTTACCTGTATTTAATTGTCTATTAAATTATCTGTTTTATTATCGCTGAAACCGATATTACCTGTTTCGGGGTGCAAATTTACAAAAAAAACTGCAACTTCTTTGTCATATAAACCGAAAAAGTTTGATTTTATTGTGTATCTTCTTGAATATTTTTATTTTTTATCTGGCAGATAATTAGTAAAAGAATTGGAAATGTGCCTAAGTTGTTACATGATTTTACAACAAAAGTGAGGTAAAATTGATGAAAATAGTGCATATTGTTTGTATATTCAAAGATTTTCCGTATCTTTGCAAACAGATTAAAATTAATTAAAATAATTATGTTTGAGAATCAACCTAAAGGTCTTTATGCGTTAGCTTTGGCTAATACTGGTGAGCGTTTTGGTTACTATACCATGCTCGCCATTTTTACGTTGTTCATGCAAGCTAAGTTTGGATGGACTGAGTCGCAGGCAGGACAGGTATATGCTATCTTCCTGGCCGTAGTTTATTTCGCACCTCTCTTCGGTGGTATGATTGCCGATAAGATTGGTTATGGCAAGTGTGTTACCATCGGTTTTGTAACAATGTTCCTAGGTTATCTGGGATTGGCAATTCCAACAGATGCCGACACGACTGGTCAGGTGTCTATGTTTGCAGGTTTGGCTTGCGTTTCCTTGGGAACGGGTCTTTTCAAGGGTAACTTACAAGTGCTTGTGGGTAATTTGTATGATGATCCAAAGTATGCGGAGCGTCGTATCGATGCGTTCAGCCTTTTCTACATGGCAATTAACATCGGTGCTATGTTTGCACCTTCTATGGCAAAGTGGATTACCAATGTATATCTCGGTCAATATGGTTTTGTGTATGATGCAGCCAATACCAATCCTGAATACCTGAAGGCGCTTTATGGTGCTTATGGCTTGTGCTTTGGCGTGGCTTGTGTTTCCTTGATTGTGTCTGCTGTCATCTACTTTGCTTGTCGTTCTTGGTTCAAGCACGCCGATGTGACGGCCAAGCAAGCTAAGGAGCAGGAGGGCAATGTCGAGGTGCTTACTCCTAAGCAGGAGAAGGATCGTGTCATCGCTTTGTTGCTAGTTTTCGCAGTGGTCATCTTTTTCTGGATGGCTTTCCACCAGAATGGTTCAGCCTTGACATTCTTTGCCAAGAAATATACCAACTTGACCGTGAGTGGTGGTATGCGCGTATGGTTTAATATCTTTAGCTTAGCTCTCATCGCTCTATCAGTTTACACTGGTTTTGGGTCGTTCCAGGCAAAGACTAGCAAGAACAAGATTATCTGTGGCGTTTCTACTATTGTCTTGTGGGCGGTAGCCATCGTTTTGTTTATGAGAATGGAAAATCCGACGATGGGTCAGCCTTCTGATTTTCAACAGTTCAATCCGTTCTTTGTTGTCGCATTGACTCCATTCAGTATGCTGTTCTTTGGTACGCTCACCAAGCAGGGCAAGGAGGTGAGTGCTCCTACTCGTATTGCTTGGGGTATGTTGGTGGCAGCTCTAGGCTTCGGTGTGATTACCTTGGCTTCGACCGATTTGATTTCACCAATGGCCTTGGGTGACAGCACCCAAAGTATCTTGTCTCCTGGATGGTTGATCTCCACCTATTTCACCTTGACACTTGCTGAGTTGCTGCTTTCTCCTATGGGCATAGCCTTTGTTTCTAAGGTAGCACCTCCTAAGTATAAGGGATTGATGATGGGTGGTTGGTTTGTAGCTACAGCAATCGGTAACTATTTGAGCTCAATCCCATCTATGCTTTGGAATAAGATTCCTTTGATGTATAATTGGGGTATTTTAATTGCGCTCTGTTTGATCAGTGCTATTGTTATGTTTGCTCTCTTGAAGAAGTTGAAGCAAATGACAGCGTAGGTCTCTTTTGGGCATAATGGCTTAATAGCCTATAACTGCTTTTGGGGTGAAAAAATGAAGCCTACTTCGATGCTTGTCGAAGTAGGCTTCATTGCCTTAAGAAGTAAGCTTCGTTCTATGATGAAGCTTACTCCTTATAATTTCACGGTCTTATTCAAAAGATAATTGTCGAGGATGACCATAGCTGCCATTGCTTCGACAACAGGTACTGCACGAGGCAGGACACATGGATCATGACGACCACGGGCTTTCAGTAGGGTAGGATTGCCCTCCAGATCTACTGTATGCTGTTCTGTCAAGATCGTAGCTACGGGTTTGAATGCTATGCGGAAATAGATGTCCTGACCATTGCTGATACCACCTTGGATGCCTCCGCTGTGGTTGGTTGTCGTAGTAACATCCTGTCCGTCTGTAGGAGTGATGACCTGATGGGTAGTACCTTCCTTGGCAGGAATAAATACATCGTTCTGTTCGCTGCCACGAGTGGTAACTCCTTCAAATCCTTCTCCATACTCAAATCCCTTGACGGCATTGATACCCAACATGGCTGCACCCAACTGTGCATGCAATTTATCGAATTCCGGTTCACCCAAACCAACAGGACAACCCTTGATAACACATGCAATAACTCCTCCAATGGTATCACCTTCAGATTTTACCTTGGCGATGAGATCTTCCATCTGTTTGGCTTTTTTCTGATCAGGGCAACGTACGATATTGTCTTCGATAGTTGTAAGATCATACTTCCGGTAGTCTCTATCAAGGGCAATATTGCCAACCTGAGATGTGTATGCGGTGACGCTGATGCCGAGTTGACGCAGTGCCAATTTAGCAAGAGCTCCTCCTACACATCTGGCGATGGTGATACGGGCAGAAGAACGACCTCCGCCGCGATGGTCGCGGATGCCATATTTCTCATGATAAGTATAGTCTGCATGAGAAGGACGGAACAGACAACGCATGTTCTCGTAGTCCTGTGAATGCTGGTTGGTGTTTCTTACCTCGAATCCGATAGGTGTTCCTGTGGATTTACCCTCGAAAACGCCACTGAGAAACTCCACTTTGTCAGCTTCGTTTCTGGAAGTTGTAATATGACTTTGTCCTGGTCGGCGACGATTCAGTTCACTCTGAATGAAATCCATATCAATTTCGATGCCAGCTGGGAAGCCGTCAATTACACCGCCTACAGCTATGCCATGGCTTTCGCCAAAAGTGGTAAGCGTGAAGAGATTGCCAAAAGTATTTCTCATAAAATTATGGGTTTATTGTCATGAAAAAAATGGGGCATGAAAGCCCCATCTTCATATTGTATGATTATTTATTGCAGTCACAACCGCCCTCGCAGTTGCCACCTTCGCAATTTCCATCCTTGCAGTCGCCACCACAGTTCTCGCAGCTACCGCCGCAACCCTGCTGACCTTCACCGCTCAGGAGCTTAGCCATGTGTGCAACCTCTTCTGCAGTAGCCTCGCGGTTTTCCAAAACCTCACCACAGAAGTTGAGCTTCTTGCCTGACAATGGGTGGTTGAGGTCGATCTTAACCTTGTCCTCTGAGATAGCTAATACAAGACCTAAGAAACGGTTACCATCCTCGTTCTGGAGAGGAATTACTGCACCAACCTGTACATGCTGAGCATCAAACTGACCGTTGATAGTGAAGATCTGCTTGTCGAGTTCGATGACACGCTCGTCGAAATGATCACCATAAGCCTGGTCTGGAGTCAATTCGAAGTCAAACTCAGCACCTTTCTCCAGGTTAACTACCTGCTCCTCGAATGAAGGGAGAGTTGCACCCATGCCGCTTACGAAGATGAAAGGACGCTCGTCAGCAGTCTTCTCAAGCAATTCTTCGTTACCATCGTCACCTTTTGTTGTGTCATAGAGTGAGTATGACAAAACGATAAATTTGTTTTTTGTTTCTTCCATTTTATTTATTTTTTATTTTATTATAGTCACTTTTTACCATTTATTTTTTTTTGCTAACAATTTTGGATCTTTGATTTTTACTGTGGTTTCTTTATTGATAATTTCGAAGATTACCCCAGTATATGAAAAGTCCAAAAGGGCAAAGAACCAAATGGTTTATTTCTTGGTTCTTTTTCTTTTTTGAACTCCTTTTACCATTTCCATGCGCTCCAGATAAATAGGGCGCCATTTGTCAATGATGTCTTGCAAGCTCTTGCTTTGTTGCGCGAGTTGTCCATATTCCTCAGAATCCAACAGATTTTCCTTCTTAAGTTCAAGCATGCGAGCTAAGAGATGTTTCTGGTGTTCTTCCGCAGCTTTGAGTTGGTTTCCTAACTTTTCCAGACTCTCCATGAAAGCAAGCGCTTTGTCTATATGATTTTGTTCTTCCATATATCTTATTCTACATGATTATATATATAGGTGTTTGCACATTGACTGCAAAGGTACAATAAAAAATCGACAATCGGCAAAGAATGTGAAAGAAATTATTCCACTTTGCTATATTTCCCCTTTATATTCTTGATTACATACTGTTAATCCACAGATATACGAATGAGCAAGGTTTGCCCAAGCCTTGGGCATTGTGTCCCCACCGCTTGGGCATCGTGTCCCCACGGCTTGGGCATTGTCTCCCCAAGCTTTGGGCATAGATGCCCTGTAGTTTCCTATATTTAGTTGACTACATAGTTTCTTATTCCTATTGTAAGTTGACAATTATTTTCTCTATTCCTAATTCTACTTGTCAATCTTCTATCTTATTCCTAGTTAGTATTTACATACTTCATTCTAGTTCCTAATAGAAGTAGACAAAGGACCCACCCCTAGGGGTGGATCGCGGTTTTTACAATTTTGCTGCAAAATTTGACTTTCCTGATTTCAGTAGACTCTTTTTTACTTTATAAACTAAAAAGGTAGTCACTATCAATTTCATAAAACTGAAATAGTAGTCACTCCATATTTTTTGTTTCTAATTTTATAAACACAATAAAAAAGGCTTTATTTTATAAGATTCTGTATAGATATACTGTTTTCTTACATATTTAAATAAAAAGTGTAATAAAAGCTACGATATGTTAGAAAAAAGAGGGTGGTTCTTTGATTTAAATCAAAAAAGAAAGGGTTTTGGCAACTTTTTTAATAAAATGTTTGCGAGCACAGTGGAAAGTTCGTATCTTTGCATCGTCAAAAAGAAAAAGACAAAAAAATTAGGATAATGTAAAACGAGCTAATCCTTCGGGTAAGGAAATGCCAATCATTTACACAATTGGTAGGCTCACAAAGTAAAGAAAGGTAAAAAGATTATGAAAAAGTTAGTAGTTTTGGCAGTAGCATTGTTGAGTATGACAACTACTTTTGCAGCAGATGAGAACGCAAGTGCAACAGCAGCAACAGCTGCTTACAACATGAATATCAAGATGGGTCCTTTGGCAGATGCTTTGTCTCTTAACATTGATCAGGTTGAGGCTGTAGCAGATGTTCATAAGAACTTCACTGCAGAGATGATGAATGCTGCTATTGCTCCAGCTGAGGAGCGTGATGCAATGGTAGGTAAGGCTATTAATAAGGATTTGAAATACATGCATACTATTCTTTCTGAGAAGCAGTATCGCAAGTATTTGATGTTGCTCAATGTAACTCTCAAGAATCGTGGTCTCATCAAGTAATGATTCTTGAAACAAAAGAAGAAATTATTATGATAAGAGAGAGATAATTTTGAGAAACTGTGTGTCAGCTTTTGGCACACAGTTTTTTTGTCTTCAAAATGATTGTTTCCAATCTAATTGTTTTCAAATTGATTATATTCAAACTTGATAGATCTCAATAGAAAACAAAAAAGGGAATCCTCACGGACTCCCTCTTGCTTATTATACAAAAACATTATGAATTTTATTTAATTAGCGAACAAGATTCGATATTATTATTATCTAACTTAACTAATCCATCTAAAAGTTTCAAATCAGCTATAAGGTTCAATCATTCATCTGCATGAAACATTATCACTTATAGGTTAAGCCTCTGCTTTTAACGATTGCAAAGGTACGAAGTTTTTTTGATTGCTGCAATACCTAAAAATGGGGGTTTTATCCAAATACCTATTTATAATGATGGTTGAAAATTACTTTTTTCGTATCAGCGATGATCCTTGAATAGCTTGATAACCAGATAGTTGTATGATATAGATGCCCGTAGGCAATTCTGATATGTCACATAGATATTCCATTTCTCCTGATTGCATCTTTTCCACTTTCATTCTTATTCCAGATAAGTTATAGACAGAAATCCTAAAATCTTGAGTGGCTTTTTCTGTGAGATTGATGCATATCTTGTTCCTGTCCATACCGATTTGAGCTTTTTGAGGTAGATAAGTACTGATATCTGATATTCCGTCCAGGTTCAAAGCAGCCAATAGTCCTCGGTAAACATCCAGTTTTCCATATCCCCAGAGGTTGTTTGGTATATCTTGTTCTTTGTCTAAAGGAATGCTCGTCTTCTTGATAATATCCAAAACATCCTGACTGTTTAGACTCGGATTGGCTTCTAACCATAGGGCAATTGCTCCGCCCACAACCGGAGAAGCCATAGAGGTACCACTATTGGAATGCCAAAAATAATTTCTTCCCTGATAGGAATAACAGGAAATGCGGGTGTCCCTGTCCCAGTTGTCGGGGTGACATACTTCATAGAATGAGTTATAGGATGAAATGACCGTACTGCCCGGTGCAATTACATCTGGTTTGATTCGTTCATCGAAGGTTGGTCCTATTGACGAATAGGCTCCAAGTGCTCCGATGGACAGTGTTTCAGACTGCTTATATTTTCCCTCTATATCCGTATAGCCGGTATGGTTGATGGTGGCACCTACGCAGATCACACTCGGGTAAGATGAAGGGGAATTGATGCTATGCGACTTCTCGCAGTCTGCAAGTGACGGATCTACAGAGCAGATATACATATTGCCCGAACCATGATATACTTGAACGTCTGCGTCTTTGCCCATTACCTGATAAGCCATATAGTTGGTTAAACCCACATTTTTTTCGTCTAAGGCTTTCACCATCCAGTCATAGCATATTTCTTCTTTCTGATAACAGGAAGGGTATGCCCCCATCATCATGACATACCTTTTTCCAGCCACCTCTACTGTGTCAATCAGGGTAGAGTCGGCAGTAGCTAAAATTTTTTCGGTATTCACATCAAAGATATGAGGATGCGTTCTTTCTTCATAAATGGTGGTGCGCAAAGTAAATGGCTGAGATGATTTGGCGATGTGATAGACGTATGGTTTGGCACTATTCACAAAACAGCCCGCACTTTCTTTTTCCAATGGCTTATGCATATAGTAATATTGTTGACCATTGTTGCCGGCTGAAGATACCAATACATGACCGGGAATGCGGGTCAGACTATCTAAAATCTCGCCATATAGCAAGTCTGTTCCATCAAAATCCTGTCCAGCTCCTTCGCTAAATGAGATGACGCATGGTTTACCTACCTGATCCGCATAATCGAAGATATACTTGAATCCTAAGGCATCCATGGCATAAGTAAATTTATAAGTTTGGGAAGAATCAATCAATGCAGCATTTTCGGATGTCGCATTTGCTACCAGACAAATATCGCTTTCGTATGCCATGCCGTGGTATTTGCCAGGAATATCTGAAGCCACTCCTTCACATCCGCTTCCTGCTGCTATTCCCAAGGTATGTGTACCATGTGAATTATCATATCCATCTCTCGAACATCCTAATGCAAGCAGATGTTCTTTTCCGATATATTCGCGGCCTACAGGCAATGTACTCTGTAAGGTGTCTGAAGATATCTGATCCCAAAAAGCCTTGATGCGATAATCTGTCATCTGTGGGTTGTAGAAATTCGGATTTGTAAAGTCGAAACCGATATCCATAATGCCCATTACTACGCCTTTTCCTGTATAGACCTGTGGCAAATTCCTACCTTCATATACGGGTAAAGCATTGGTCTGAATGATGACAGAATCTAAAGTACATTTCGGGTTCATGTTGGCTTCGATGCGTTGTATCTCTGGTAATGATGATAGACGGGATACAGAGTTCAGCGGAATCGTAGCGATGTATATATTACCATATCTGGCCCAAACCTTGCCACCATGCTGGCGTAGCACTTTTTTTCCATCTCCCGACACTTTGATAAAAGCAGTAGTCATGGGAGAGGGGATGCCTGTTATTGTTTTCTTTGCTTTGACATCATGTATTTTGGCAAGATTGACGGTTTGTTTTTCTTTCTCGCGTTCCTCCAAAACATAGTGTCGGAGCATAGGAGAAAGTTTGGATAGACATGCTCTTTGGGCATAGGCTCCATGTCCGAAGAATATAGTTAAGGTCAAATATAGTAATAGCTTTTTCATACAAGTAAGATTGTGATTAAGAAGAAAAGGAATCCCCGTGAAAGAGGATTCCCTGTTTTTTTTGAGATTTTAGCTTTTAAAAAACTAAAGGATTTATTTCTTTAACCATTTATCAAGCCAGTTGAAGAATGTTCTCTGCCAAAGAATACCATTCTGTGGTTTCAAAACCCAGTGATTCTCGTCAGGATAGATGAGAAGTTCTGCAGGAATACCGCGCATACGGGCAGCGTTGAAAGCTCCCATACCTTGATTGGCATTGATGCGATAATCTTTCTCTCCATGAATACAGAGGATAGGAGTATCCCATTTATCAACAAACTTGTGAGGACTGTTCTCGTAAGTCTTCTTGGCATTTCTACTAAGGTCCTTATTCCAATAAGCATCCTCATATTCCCAGTTAGAGAACCATGCCTCCTCTGTGTCTGTGTACATGCTCTCCAAGTTGAAAGCGCCATCGTGAGCAAGGAATGCCTTGAAACGCTTGTTGTGATGGCCGGCGAGATAGTAAACAGAGAAACCACCGAAACTTGCACCGACGCAACCTAAGCGATCCTTATCTACGTATGGCAGATTGGCTACTGCATCATCGATAGCAGAGAGATAGTCGTTCATACACTGACCGGTCCAGTCGCCAGATACTTCCTCGTTCCATTCACTACCGAAACCTGGAAGACCACGGCGATTAGGCAATACCACTACATAACCGTTGGCAGCCATGATCTGAATATTCCAGCGATAGCTCCAGAATTGACTTACAGGGCTCTGAGGACCGCCTTCACAGAAGAGAAGGGTAGGGTATTTCTTGGTAGCATCAAAATTGGATGGCAACATAATCCATACCAACATCTGCTTACCATCTGTAGTCTTTACCCAACGCTGTTCGCACTTTCCAAGGTTCAACTGGTTCAGAATATGGTCGTTCTCGTGAGAAATCTGTTCTACCTTAGTACCTTTGGCATCCTTACCAGGGGTAACGATATAGATATCGGTAGGATGACTCATGCTTGCACGGGTAGCGAGAATCTTGTTGCCATTATTTGCCAAAGCTACGCTACCATAATCAGCCCAGTCGTTGGTGATCTGTTTAACTTCGCCCTTGAAGTTGGCCTGATAGAGGTTCAGGGTTCCGTGCCAAACACCAATGAAAGTAAGGCTCTTGTTGTCTTTGTTCCATACGAATCCTTCTACGTTGGAGTCAAACTTGTCTGATACATAGTTTTTCTTACCCGTAGCCAGTTCGTAAACACAAAGACGGTTGCGGTCGCTTTCATAACCATTGCGTGCCATGCTTTGCCATGCGATGTACTTACCATCAGCAGAGAATTGTGGATTGGTATCGTAACCAGGATTGTTTTTCAGATTTTCAGGAGCATTGACAGCCTGATTCTTCATGCTCTTGGTTGCATCAATCTTTGGCTCTACATAACCAGCCTCCTTGCAGAGATTCTTGGTCTCGCGCGTACCTATATTATATAGGTAGATATCAGAGTCGGTAGAGATGGCATACTGAACGCCCTCTTTCTTGCGACAGGTATAGGCGATAGTCTTTGAATCAAGGCTCCAGGCCAACTGCTCGATACCGCCGAATGGTGCCATAGGACATTCGAATGGTTCACCTTTCAGAATATCTTCTCCCTCGTTGATGGTGCCGTTTCCTGTGACATCAGCAACAAAAGGGTGCAATATGCTCTCCACGTAGTGATCCCAGTGGCGATAGTTCATGTCTGTTACCAGACGACCAGTGGCGAGTGGCAGGTCTGAAGGATTCTCCTTGATGGTGCCATGATAAGGCAACTCCTTGATGAGGATGACCTTCTTACCGTCTGGAGAGAATTTGAATCCCTCGATGCCTAACTTATCGTTGGTCAACTGCTTGCGATCGGTTCCGTCTGGGTTCATGCTCCAGAGCTGTCCCTCCCGGAGAAAAGCAATCTTTTGTCCACCGGCTATCCAGGCAGCATCACTTTCGCTTTTGGCATCAGTGGTGAGTGCTTTTTTGTTCTTACCGTTGGCATCCATGACGAATAACATCTGGTGGCCTTTGTTTTCTTTCACACTGTAATAACCTACCTGATAAACGATTTGCTTGCCGTTAGGTGAAGCCTCGGCTGCACCGATGCGTCCCATAGCCCAGAGAGCCTCAGGAGTCATCAGGTGGTTTTCTACCTTGATCTCATTCTTTTGAATCATAGTTTGTGCATCAACTGTAGTGGTACTCATCGTGAGAGCAGCAACAGCTAAAATCATAGCTTTAATCATGTTTCTAATTTTACTGTTATAATTTTGCTTTGTTGTTATGTATCCTATTTGTCTTAAATCTGATCCAAAGCCTGCTTGATATCATCCAGAATATCCTCCACATCTTCAATACCTACTGAGA
>OBRT01000078.1_pt1 | contig 38157 bp, 33 predicted proteins | sample 1494891 | NCBI WGS metagenome assembly OBRT01 (sample SAMEA3360688, study PRJEB22359) | human gut metagenome | biome: ENVO:urban biome; feature: ENVO:human-associated habitat; material: ENVO:feces | place: Bangladesh | collected 2011 | reverse complement strand
TATCCAATTTTTATTTATAATATCTTTTTTAACATTATTTATTTGATTTATAATTAACTATTCTACTTTAAAGTTTTTCTGTAATATAATTTTGACTTTTTATATATTTTTGCCTTTGATGTTAAAATAAAACTTTTATTCAGATATTGTTGCAATTTTTAATATTTTTATTCATTTGTTTTTTAAAAAAAAATGTAAGATATTTTTTATTGCTTATACAAATAAATCTTTTATATTTTTACCTAAATTTATATGTTTTTTAAAATTTTTCTGTAAAACATACAAATTTAATTAATGAATTTATAAATCATGAGAGCTCTTGTAACAAAAAAACAAATTATAAATTTAATAGCATTGGTAAATATACTTTTTTTATCAAATCAAATTTAAAAATTAAATATTTAAAATTTTAGGGATAAAATTAGTAAATTCTAAAAATATCCCAAAATTTTAAAGCAACTATTTTTTTGTAATTTTATAAAGCCAGTCCCCAAGACTTTGAAAAATTTGCACGATTATCAGCAATACTACAACGGCGATATATAAAATTTCATTATCAAAGCCGTTATATCCGCGATTTATCGCCAGTGTGCCAAGTCCACCGCCTCCTACTACGCCAGCCATTGCCGAAAAGCCGATAATTACGATCAATGTCATTGTGATGTTTGAAATGATTGACGGCAGCGCCTCAACCAAAACAACTTTAAAAATTATTTGCCAGTCGCTAGCCCCAAAACTTTTCGCCGCTTCGATTATGCCGAAATCAACCTCTTTAAATGAACTTTCAATAAGTCGTGCTATAAATGGTGCAGCGCCGATCGTAAGCGGTACAATTGTAGCTGACGTGCCTATATTTGTGCCTACTATCAACTTTGTAATCGGCGCGATTGCGATAATTAAAATGATAAACGGAAAACTTCGCAAAGTATTTGTCAAAACATCGAAAAATCTGTAAATTTTAGCGTTAGGTCTTAATCCGTTTTTTGCACTCATAAATAGAATAATCGCAAAAATAAGCCCCAAAATAAAGGCTAAAAATGTTGAAATCAGTGTCATATAAAGTGTTTCCCAAATAGCAGCAGGAAAGCCATCCATAAATTTGGTGCAAATTCTACTTAAAAACTCAACCATTGTTATTCCTTTGTTTGTAAATTTTTATCGCCGGTGGAATTTTCATTAAAATCGCCCCCGTTTTCATCTTTTACCACTTCCCACAAAACGCCCGTTTTTGCAAGATACTCCGTAACATTTTTTGTGTCCTCGTTTTTTATATTTATGACTAAATTTCCAAGCACATCCTCGTTTAATTTTTCCAATTTTCCCCACACGATGTTAAAATTTATGTCAAGTTTTCTCGCCATATTTGTAATTGTGCATTCCATAGAGTGCTGTTTTGGAAAATACAGTCTGATATTTGTGCCGAAAGAAGGCAAAATTTCATCGTATCCAAGAAATTTTTTCATATTTTCATTAGGTTTCAAAAAAAGTTCCTGGATATTTCCTGCATTTACGATTTTACCGTTATCAAGCAAAACGGCGCGATTAGCGATGCTTTTTACGACATCCATTTCGTGAGTTACCAGCACAATTGTGATTTTAAGCTCTTCGTTTATCTTTTTTAGTAGCGCTAAAATCGACTTTGTAGTATTTGGATCAAGTGCACTTGTCGCCTCATCGCTAAGTAAAATTTTAGGATTTAATGCTAAGGCTCTTGCTATTGCGACACGTTGTTTTTGACCACCGCTCAGTTCTCTTGGGTAAAAATTTTGCCTGTTTTCAAGACCGACAAGTTTTAAAAGCTCTTTGACGCGTTTATTTATTTCGCTGCTGTCAAATTTCCAAACCTTAAGCGGCAAAGCCACGTTTTCAAAAACTGTTTTTCTGCTCATTAAAGCAAAATTTTGAAAAATCATACCGATATTTTTGCGAAATTCTCTAATTTCATCTTTTTTTATACTGCTTATTTCGATATCATTTATTTTAACGGAGCCTTTCTGATAATTTTCAAGTCCGTTTAAGCATCGAAGTAGGGTGCTTTTACCAGCGCCACTATGTCCTACAAGTGCAAAAATTTCACCGTCATTTATGCTAAAATCAATATCTTTTAAGACCTCATTTTTACCGTAACTTTTGCTTAAATTTTTAACTTCTATCATGTTATTTCCTACTTGAGTTTTATAAATTTAAAAAGTTTATAAAAGTCAAGTTTTGATATTTCCTTTCATTTTTTAAATATAAAATATACTGCCAAAATTAAAAAATTAAAACCTATAAAACTATCTATATAAAAGATAGCTAGTAGCCATATTTGCCAAGCGTTGCAAATGCATCACAACCTTGTTGATCGCCCAAGTCGCAAGCCTTGCTATAATACTCCTTTGCCGTGCTATAGCTCTGTCTTATACCTTGGCCATTTTCGTATAAAACTCCAAGATTACCGCAACCTTTATATTCTCCATTATCACAAGCTAATTTAAAGTATTTAAAAGCCTCTTTGTAGTTTTGCTCCACACCTTGACCATTCACATATAAAAGTCCAAGATTGGTGCAACCTCCATACTCCCCATTATCACAAGCTAGCTTATAGTATTTAAAAGCTTCTGTATAGTTTTGTTTCACACCTTGACCATTCACATATAAAAGTCCAAGATTGCTGCAGCTTCCATAATCTCCATTATCACAAGCTAATTTATAGTATTTAGAAGCTTCTGCGTAATTTTGCTCTACACCTTGACCATTGGCATACAAAATTCCAAGACCGCTACAACCTCTATACTCTCCACTATCACAAGTAATTTTAAAGTATTTAAAAGCTTCTTTGTAGTTTTGTCTTATACCTTGACCATCGCGATATAAAACTCCAAGATTGTAACAACCAATATACTCTCCATTATCACAAGCTAGCTTATAATATCTAAAAGCTTCTGTGTAATTTTGCTCCACACCTTGACCTTTCTCATATAAAAGTCCAAGATTGGTGCAACCTCCATACTCTCCATTATCACAAGCTAATTTATTATATTTATAAGCTTTTTGATAGTCTCCTGCCTCATAAGCTTTGGCAGCAGTTTCAAATTCATTGCCAAGCAATACAGCACAGACAAAAAAGAGCAAAACTATAATCTTTTTCATCTTATACTCCTTTTTAAATTTGGTTATTTTAGCATTTTTATTTTTTAAATATAAAATAGACCGCCAACACAAGAAAAATAAAGCCTATTATGTGATTTAACCTTAAAGTTTCATTTTTAAAAACTAGCAGTGCAAATGCCGTAAATACAACTAGTGTGATAACTTCTTGCAAGACTTTTAGCTGCCATATATTAAACGCACCGCCATTTTCTACAAAGCCATATCTGTTTGCAGGAATTTGAAAACAATATTCAAAAAATGCAACTCCCCAACTAAGTAAAATTATCCAAATAAGACTAAGTGAGCTAAAAGTTGGCAATTTACTAAGTTTTAAATGCCCATACCACGCAATTGTCATAAATATGTTTGATAAAATTAGCAAAATTATCGTGTAGTATGATTTCATTTTAGTTCTTTAAAAATTTTAAATCATCAATTTTATTAAAAATTTTATCTCTGTTTTCATCAAGCTCTTTTTTTCTAGCTAAACTGATGTCAATAAATTCTTTTTCTTTTTCAATGCCTATAAAATTTCGCCCAACTAAATTTGCAGCAATTCCAGTTGTGGAACTTCCACTAAATGGATCACAGATAGTTGAGTTTTCATAACTTGCCATTAAAATAAGCCTAACTAAAAGCCTTAAAGGTTTTTGAGTAGGGTGTTTGCCACAACTTTTTTCCCAAGGTGCAATGGCAGGGAAAGCCCAAACATCTTTCATCTGCTTATTGTCATTTATCTTTTTCATAAGTTCATAATTAAAAATATGTTTGTGCTTCTCACTTTTTCTAGCCCAGATAATCTGCTCTGTTGAGTGAGTGAGATAACGACAACTGAAATTTGGTGGTGGATTTGTCTTTTGCCAAGTAATGATATTTAGGATTTTGAAGTCTAGTTTTTGTAAAGCCCTGCCGATCGAAAAGATATTGTGATAGGTTCCACTAATCATCACACTTCCATTATCACTTAAAGCGTTTTTTGCCATTTTTAGCCACTCTAAATTAAACTTATCAATCTCATCAATGCCATAACTTTTATCCCAAACGCCCTTATTTACGCTTACAATCTTTCCACTTTGAATGCTAAGTCCGTCATTTGAAAGAAAATAGGGTGGATCGGCAAAAATAAGGTCAAATTTACTTTTAAATTTCGGTAGGATTTCAAAAGTATCACCATTATAAAGTGTAAATTTTTTATCACTGCTTATAAATTTAGCCATTTTTTACCTTGTCAATAAATTCTTTTAAGTTGAATAAGTTGTAAATTTCAACACTTTTATAGGCTTCTTCAAGTTTATTTTTAGCGCTTAACCAACCTTGTCCGTCTGTTATCCAAATAAATTTATATTTATTGTTTAAAGAAATTTTTGCACTTATCTCAGTGTAGCCTCTTGCGACTTCGTTTGGTTTTGAACCACCAGAGTTATAGAAATTTGCCTCTATTAAATATGTAAAATTTTTAGATTTTATAACAAAATCAAATCTTTTTAGATCCTTTCCCAAATCTAAATCTGTAAAATTGGTGCTTTTTACCTCTTTTTTATACTGAATTTTTTCTTTATCCAGCTTTTTGGCAATTAAATTTTCAAAATTTGTTCCGCCTCTATTTTTCCTAGCATTTGTATCTAAGCCTACCTCTATACCGAAAACATAATCATTTAAATTTTTAATTTCTGAGTTTTTGAAAATTTCTTCAAGCCCTGTTTGTTTGAAAAAATCATAAATTTGTTTTGGGTCTTCAAAATATGTTTTTAAATCTACTAAATTTTCATATTCATCAAGTAGTTTTGTATTTTTATCTCGCACGGCAATTAACAAATTTAACACAGAAAAACACTCTTTATTTATATTAAATAAAAACTCAATTTCTGATTTTAAATCCTGTTTATTTAACAAATAATTTAATTGATTTAAATAAACAGAGATCTCTTTTGTGTTTTTAGAACATTTTTTAAAATTTACAAAATAATCAAGTGTCGCATTTGTTTTTTGTAGAGTTTTTAAAAAATCATTAAATGAAATTTTGTTTTTCATCTTCAAATTTCCAAGCTTCTTATCTCATTTTCAACTTTACTGAGCTGATCTTTTGCGTTTTTTAGTCCTTCGCGGTTGGTTTGCACAACCTCAGCTGGAGCATTAGCGATAAATTTTTCATTTTTAAGCATTCCCTCAAGCTTTAAAATCTCTTTTTCAAGCTTTGTTTTTTGTGCGTTAAGGCGTTTTAAGATTTCACTTAAATCAACTCCGCTTAAAGGGACAAAAACACTTAAATTTTGGCTTACATCAGCTACTGCGTCAGTTACTTTCTCATTTACAAATTTAACATCTTCGCATTTTGCAAGAAGTTTTATAAACTCAAGTTCATTTTCTAAATTTATATTTTCATTTAGCTTGATATAGGCAAGTGGAATTTTTGAATTTCCCAAATCAATAGTCGCTTTTGCACGGCGAATGCTAACAACAGCTTCAATTATCAAAGAGAAAATTTTCTCCGTTTTTTCGTTTATCTCTCCTGCTTGTGGATATTTGTTAATCATTATTGAAGTTGTATTTTCCAAATCAGTGCCACTTAAATTTTGATATAAATACTCACTTAAAAACGGCATAAACGGATTTAAAAGTTTCATAGCTTCTTTAAAAATCGCGCCAAGTTCTGTTATAGCTGATTTTTCAGCTTTGCTAAGTTCAATTCCCCAATCACAAAATTCATCCCAAAGAAATTTATAAATTTCTGTCGCAGCATCGTTAAATCTATAATTTTCCAAATTTTCGCGCACACATTTTACGCATTCATTAAAACGACTTAACAGATATTTTCCAAGTTCGGTTTTGATTTCACATTGACTTAAATCATCGAATTTTGAAGCGTTTAAAAGTAAAAATTTATGTGCATTGTAAAGTTTATTTGTGAAATTTCGCACTAAAATAAGTTTTTCTTCACTTAGTCTTATATCGCGTCCTTGAATACATAAAAGTGCCAAAGTAAAGCGTAAAATATCAGCGCTGTATTCGTTTATTTTATCAATCGGATCTATCACATTTCCGCTGCTTTTACTCATTTTTTTGCCGTCGCTTGTCTTAACCAAAGCGTGTAAATAAACATCGTGGAAAGGTAGTTTTTTAGTGGCTTCTTCGCATTGAAAAAACATTCTTGCAACCCAGAAAAATAAAATATCAAATCCTGTAATAAGCATTGTATTTGGATAAAATTCTTTTAAATCGTTTTCAAACCATTTTTCATTTTTAAGTTCGTCGCCGTTTCCCCAACCAAGCGTAGAAATCGGCCAAAGACCGCTACTAAACCAAGTATCAAGGACGTCTGGATCTTGATGAAATTTTTTACTGCCGCATTTTGGACAAATCTCAGGCGTTTCTTCTTCGCTTGCCCACTCAAATCCACACTCATCGCAGTAAAAAACAGGAATTTGATGACCCCACCAAAGCTGACGCGAAATACACCAATCTTTAAGTTCTCGCATCCAAGCGTTAAAACTATTTATCCAGTGAGATGGAAAAAACTCTGCGCCGCCATCATTGACAGCTTTTATAGCTTCATTTGCGATCTCTTTTTTGACAAACCATTGTTTTGAAATGTATGGTTCTACGACATTTTTGCAGCGATAGCAATATCCGACTTGATTTGTATAATCTTCGATTTTGTCGATATTTCCAAGTCTTTCAAGCTCCGCAACGATAGCATCTCTTGCTTCAAGTCTTTCTAAACCTTCAAATTTTCCGCACTCTTTATTTAAAATTCCTTTTTCGTCAAAAACAGTAATAAACTCAAGATTATGGCGATTTCCAACTTCATAGTCGTTTTGATCGTGAGCCGGGGTTACTTTTACCACGCCGGTTCCAAAACTCATATCAACATATTCATCGGCAATTATTTCGATTTCTCGCCCGATTATAGGCAAAACGACTTTTTTACCGATTAAATTACTATATCTTTTATCATTTGGATTTACCATTACAGCGCTATCGCCAAAGAAAGTTTCAGGTCTGGTTGTTGCTAATGTTATGAAATTTTTAGAATCATTAGCTAAAAAGTATTTTATATAATAAAGTTTTCCTTTATGTTCTTTGTGTTCAACTTCCACGTCACTAAGTGCGCCGTCGTGTGTGCACCAATTAACCATATAATTTCCACGAACTATAAGACCTTTGTCGTAAAGATGCACAAAAGCCTTTTTAACCGCTTTTTTTAAGCCTTCATCCATCGTAAAACGCGTTCTTGACCAAGCAGGAGTAATACCGAGCAGACGCATTTGCTTTAAAATAGTACCGCCACTTTGTTCTTTCCATTCCCAAATTTTTTCTAAAAATTTTTCGCGCCCAAGCTCTTCTTTTTTTATCCCTTGGGCTAAAAGTCTCTTTTCTACGACATTTTGAGTAGCGATTCCTGCGTGATCCATTCCGGGTTGATACAGACATTTAAATCCGTCCATTCTTTTGTAGCGAGTCATAATATCTTGCAGTGTAAAAGTAAGCGCGTGTCCGATGTGAAGCACTCCTGTAACATTAGGAGGCGGCATCATAATGCAAAAATTTTTGCCTTTTTTTTGAATATTTTTGTTGCCGTCTATCTCAAAATATCCACGTTTTTCACAAATTTTATAATATTTTTCTTCAACTTCTTTCGGATTATAAAAATCAGCCATTTTTTACCTCTAAATTTAAAATTTTAGCCTATGATTCTACTTAAATTTTGGTAAAAAACAGCTGATTTAAAAACTATTTAATTGTAAAATTTTCGAATTCCAAATCGTAATCACTCATATTTTCGTCATTCACGCTGAATATGCTTGCCGCAGGAAGCGAACAATGTCCGTTTAAAATCACTTTTAAAGGGCTATAAAATGTAGCGTGTCCGTAAAATCCGTCATTTGCGCTGATAATTCGATCTGCTTTAAACTCTTTGTTGCTGAATTTTATGCTATCTTGCGTTTTTTCGCTTCTTGTTTGCGGATAGATATTTTCATTTACGATTTCAAAACACGAGCTTACGCCTTCATCTACGATGATATTGCCTACGTCGAAATTATTTGGTGAGCTTATATCTATTTTTGAAAAAATTATATCGCCTATTTTTAATTTGTTTAAATCGATCTTTTTGCCGTTTTGATCCACAAATTCTCTGAAAATATCAATATTTACGCACTCATTTTTTTCGAAATCACAAAAATCGTGTTTTAAAGGTTTTTTTGCATATCCTGCACTGAAAAGCGTGTAAAAAACTTCATTTTGCGGCAAAATTTCTATATTTCTATCTTTTAAAGTAAAAATTTTTCTAAAAGGAACATTTTTTTCCAAAATTTCGTTGTTTATTTTAAGTCCCGCTTTTTTTATGTCGTCATCTTTGTAATCTTTCAGTGCTCTTATTAAAAGTGCCGTTTCAAATGTATTGCGCGGTGTTTCAAGATTTGATAAAATTTCTTTTATATCGTTTTTAGTGAAAATTTCCGTTTTTTCATTCAAATATAAAGCCGAAATTTTATCGCGATTTGACATTGCTTCGGAAATTTTAATCTCATTTCTTAAAATTTCAAATTCGGTTTTCAAATTATTTGTTTTTAAAATTTCTGCAAGCATTAACTTTGAAGCAAAATTTTTAATATTTTTTCTTTTGTCTAAAATTTCGTTTATCTCGCTATTTTCAAGTTTGTCGAAGCGGTTTAATACAAAATAAGCATAAATTTTATTATCCAAATTTTCTTTACGATCTCTTAAATTTTTGAAAATCAATTTTTTTTGAAAATCGCCGATAAGCGAATATTTTTTATCAAGTTCAAGCAAAATGTTTGATGCATAAATTGAATAAAATTCGTTCGGTTCGGAGTAAAATCCCCAATAAGCGAAGCTTCCGTCGTCTTTTAATCTGTAAAGCAAAATCGAAACATAATCCCTTAACTGCTTTAAAATTTCATTTTCTTTGTTTTTTTCATATAAAAAGTCGAATGCGACCAGTTTTGAGCTTACCTGTTCGGTGCAAAAATATGGATATTGCGATAATTTTTGCGCTAAAATTTCAGAATCCGGCGCATTTGATAGCGATACGGACAAATCGCCGTAACTTTTATCAAGTCTAAATTTTAAAGCCTTTTGCGTGTATTTCGCTTCATAAAAATAACTTTTCGGATATTGCGAAATTATATCGAAGTTCAAGTTTCGGCTGAATTTTTCTTTACCGTCAAAAAGCGTGAAATTTATGTTTGCAATTCCTAAATCAAGTGCTTTTAACGGAATTTTAAAATTCAAATTTTCAAGCGCTTTCACGGAAATGTTAAAATCGTTTTTTTCTGTTTTTAAATTTTTACTCAGTTTTAAATTCAGTGTTAAATTTTTGTTCTCATTTGTCGTGTTTATTATGTTTATCGGAAAGTTTATCTCGTCGTTTTTGACCAAATAATCAAGTGCCGCAACTTTTAAAACTATATTATCCTTTATTTGAATATATGAATTTGTAGAATTTATTCCTTCGTCGTTTGTTGAAATCGCGGTAATTCTTACTTTTGAATTAAAATTTTGAGGAAATTTCACGTTAAATTTTGCAATTCCTGTTTTATCGCTGACGGCTGAAAACGTTTTTATAAAACTTCGCTCTTTGCGGTCTTTTACAGGACTTGTATCCTGTTTTGCCGCATCCATCATTTTGCTAAGCATAATTCCATCGCCGCCGAATTTAAGCGTTTTCAAATTTTGTTTATCATATCTGCTGATGTCGTCAAAAGTGTCAAAATACGCGAAATAAAACCATTTAGGCATATTGAAATAATTAAAAATTTCAAGCTCTTTTTTATTTAAAATTTCCAAAATTCCTTCATCAACTACAAAAAGCGTAACTTTGCTGTTTGGCGAAGTTTTTGCCGAAATTTCAATCTCTTCGCCGTTTTTCGCCGTTTTTATATGTTCAAGTGTCAACGGAATTTTTTTGCTTGAAATTTCCAGTTTAACGGGAATATTCGCGTAAGTTCGAATCGGTTCGGTGCTATTTTTGCCACTTTGAAAAATTACAGCGTTTATAAAGCCGCCTTTAAAGTTTTCAGGCACTTTTAGACTAAATTCCGATGAATTGTTTTTGATTTTTAAAATTTTAAAATCTGAAATTTTATCATCAACAAGCGCGATGTTTAAAATTCCATCGGTGATTTTTGAATTTATTACACCTTTTATGGTTTCACCCGGCAAAAAACTGTCTTTTTCAAGCTTTATATTTGCACTTAAAAGATCATTTTTATTCAGTCTTGCATAGTAATAAAATCCGCCTACATCGACATTTACACTAGCGCTTGAGCCGCTTAAATAATCATTTGCCACGATGATATAGTTTCCGCCGTTTTCAAATTTGTAGTCAAAGCTTTTATCCGTTTTAAAGCTGTCCTGTAAAACAAACTCATTTTGCTCTTCAAATTTTCCGCCATCAAAAATATAATCGTAATTTATTTTATAAATTTCTATATCAAGTTGCCTATTTACAGGCTTTTTGTCTTTTGCGTTAAGGCTTAAAATTTCGAAATTTACGCTTTCGTGCTCGCTTATAAATGTTTTATCCGCTTTGATCGCGGTTAGATATTTGTATGGAAAAAATGTGAAATCTTTGTATTTTCTTGAGTTTTTGTTGCCGCCAAATACATTAAAATCGGCTCTAATTTGTGCTACGTTGCTTATTTTTGTATCAAAATTCGTAGGGATTAAAACGCTGTTTTCGGCATCGTTTCCAAGTAGAAAATCCTCATAGCCTGTTTTAAAAGCCGTTTTTTTATAAATCGTTTCATTTAAAAAAGAGAAATTTTCATAATTTTTATCTTTAAATTCCTTTTCAAAAACAGAGTAGTTCAAAGTTGCGTTTAAATTTGCCGCAGGCGCGCCAAAAAGGTAGTTTGCAATAAGTTTTAATTCGATGTTCTCGCCTTTAAAATATTCATCTTTTTTTGAGAGAATTTCACCTTTGATATCATTTGGCACGAAGCTTTCTACGCTAAAACTTTTATTTTGCAGCACTCTATTTTCAAAAATGACTTCAAGTTTGTAAAATCCGCCTTTTTCTCCCATTTTTTCATCTATAAAAACGGTTCCGAAATTGTCCGTTTTGGCGTTTTTATTTACAATTTCATTGCCGCTAGGATCAAAAATTTTGATATTTACAGGCACGTTTTTTACGGCGTTCAGTTCATTGTCTTTTAAGAAAAAAATCGCGTTTACGTTTTCGTTCGGTTTTATAAGTTCACTTGCAAAATACAAAAACGATTTAGTTTTAATATCGCTTTGATTATAAACATTATTTATCGGATTTTTTATAATTAAAAAGCCCGTTTCGCCGCCTTTTTTAACGACTATTGATTTTATTTTTTTATCTTTTACGTTATTTTCGTCAATTTTGAAAATACCGTTTTGATCACTTTTTCCTTCAAAAAGCAGCTCATTTTTGTCACTGTAAATTTCTAAATCGGCATTTTTCAAAATTTCTCCGTTGCTTATTCTTGAAGTAAGTACCGAAAAGCTATTTTCAGTTTGTAAAAAAGTGGCTGTAATATCGCTTATATAGGCTATTTTTGTTACACTTTTCAGTTTGTCTTTTTCATCTTTGTAAAAAATCTCAAACTCATAAACGCCATCAGGAAATTTTTCAAGACTAAGATCGATTTTATGTTCGCTAATCTCATTTTGTGCGCTTTTTAATGAAAATTTTTCGCTAAAAACCTCGCTTACAAAATTTCCTGCATAATCGTTAAAATTTAAAAAATATCTGAAATTTTGATCTTTTATTTTACTTACTAAAATTTTAATTTCATTTATATTTGCTGATTTGAAGCTAAGAGTTGCGTTTTTTGAAAAGATATTCTTATCATCACTAAAATCGATAAAAATAGCGCGATTCGGTGTTTTTAGCGAAGCTGTGAAATCTTTTCTTAAAATATGATATTTGTCGCCGAAACCTTTTAAAAGCGTGATTTTATATGTTTTATTCGGCTCAAACTCATTACTTAGAATGTCGATTTTACAGTTATATTTATCATTGTCATAAAAACAACCGTTATTTTTAATATTTATATGTGAAATTCCGTCAATTTTTACAAATCTTGCCGAAGCTTCAATATAATCATCGAACAAAACGCTAAAGCCGATTTTTCCATGATTAAAAGCTTTCGGAATAATTTTATTCGGTTCAGTGTTTATTGCGCTTTTATTATCGATAAATTCGCTGTTATTTACATTAAAATTAAAATTTTCGTCAAGCGAAATTCCATAAATCGACTTTAAATTTTTTGAAATTTCAAGCTCCGAATTTTGCAGTTTTTTATCGTGTTTTATAAAAAAAGTTCTGTTGTCGTCGCTTAAAATTTCAAAATTTTCGTTATTTTTACTCAGTTTTTCTTTCGTGAAAAGTTTTAGATTTTTTTTAATCTCTTCCGGTGATATGAAATCGTTAAAATTCAGTAAAATCATCTCATTATTTAGATTTTTTGCGTTTGTTATTTTGAAATCTTCAGTTTTAAAACTTTGATTTTCGCATTTGTAAGTTTGCCCTTTAATGAAGCCGTTTGCAGGATAAAAATTAATTTCGTTATCTTTTATAAATTCATACGTTCCATTGATTTTAGGCTCACATTTTAGAATTTGAGATTTTGAAATTTCGCCTATTTTGTTATGATTTCGGTTAAGTTCAATTTTTAAAATTCCTTCATTAAGATTCAGACTTTTAACGTCCAAATCCGCAAAAGCATACGAAAAAAGCAGCAAAAACAGAGTTAATTTTTTCATTATTTACTCCTTTTGATTTTTTAAGATTATATAACATAAAGTTAAATTACAGGTTATCAGTGCTAAATTCGGCAACGCTTAAATTAGAATAAATATCAAGGCATTTTATAGTATGCGTACCTTTTTTAAATGAATAAAAAATATCTTTTCCGTTTGGAAAACTTATATATTTTTCATCGTCGATCGAGATAAAAACTTCATCCCCGAAAACGGCTGTGCATGATATTTTCAACCTTAATAATTTTTTATCTGTTTTATAATTTTTACCGTCAATTTCATTTAAAACAGGGCGAATACTGCTGAATTCATTAAAACATGGCGTATTTTTTATATCGTTTTGGTTTAAATAACCGTTTTTAAACATAAAAAATAGCTCTTCAGGCCTGTAGAAATCGCAATCTCTATGAAATTTCGTTATAACGAAATCGTTTTGAAAATCATTGCAAGATTCATTTATATAAGCATCGCAGCACACTTTTTCTTCAAAAATTCCGTTCGGTTTTTCAATTTGTTTTTGAGGCGAAATTTTATCCAGATATTCAAACATATTTAATACGACTTCGGCTGCGCTTATGCCGCCGCTCAAATCATCGGTTTTCGAGCCGTCAAAGTTTCCAAGCCACACGCCAAGAGTAAAATCTTTGCTGACCCCGATTGTGTAAAGATCTTTTGAATCCGCACTTGTGCCGGTTTTAAACATAATGTGCGGTTTATTTTTTGTATTTTTCCAAACGCTGTTTAGATAGTTTCGTGGAGTTTGCTCCAGCATAAGATATGTCAAATATGCACTTTGCGGCGTTAAAATAGAGATATTTTTATCTATTTTTTCGCCTGCAATTTCAAGCGGTAGAAGTTTACCGCCGTTTGCAAATATCGTGTAAAGATGAGTCAAATCAAGAAGCGAAAGCGAAATTCCGCCAAGCGCGATTCCGTTGCCGTAAAATTCTTCGTCATATTCCGTTAAATCAGCTCTTTTGAGCATAAAATACAAAGAATCTTCTCCTAAAATGGAATTTAACTTCAAAGCAGGAATATTCAAAGAATATGTAAGTGCGTCTTTGGCTCTTACAATGCCTACGAAATCGTCAAAATAATTTTTCGGCGTGTAGTTTTTATAATAAAGTTGTGTATCTACTAATTTGCTTTTTGGCGTTATAAGTCCTTTTTCCAAGGCTTTTGCATAGATAAACGGTTTTAGTGTGGAACCTACGTTTTTTATGGATTTTACGCCGTCATTTTGTCCGTTTTTCGCCTTTAAATCGTGGCTTGCCACGTAAGCAACTACTTGCATTTTTTTATTATCAATTAAAACTGCAGCTGCGTTTTTGACATTTTTTGAACTAAGTTTTTCAATTTCAAATTTAAGTAGTTGCTCTAATTTTTTTTGAAATTTTAAGTTTAAATTTGTGTGTGAAATACCGTTTTTAAAGGCAATTTGTGCGAAATTGGGCGCAAAATTCGGTGCGCTTAAACGTTTGTTTTTGAAATTCTCTTTTTTTGCCCTTAAAAATTCGCTTTTTGTTAGAATTTCCGCTTCGTAAAGTTTGGTTATGAGAGAATTTTTAAGTTTTGAAATGTTTGAAATTTTATCAAGTCTGTTTTTGTTAGGATTTTTTGGAATTACACAAAGCAGGGCGATTTGCGCATTTGTAAGATCGTCTAAATTTTTCCCGAAATAAAATAGCGACGCTGTTTTTATGCCTTGCAAATTACCGCCGTAAGGTGCGAGATTGAGATACATTTGCAAAATTTCATCTTTACTGTAATGAAATTCCAGCTGAAAAGCGTTGAAAATTTCGATTATTTTATTCTTGTAGCTGCGCTCTTTTGGATTCAGCATTCTTGCAACCTGCATTGAAATACTTGATGCGCCGATACGGTTTTTGTGTGTTAGATTGTGAAAAGCAGCTCTTAAAACAGAGAAAAAATTAACGCCGAAATGGTAGTTATAATATCTGTCTTCAAAAAAAATTACGCTTTGCTTTACGCGTTTGGGAATTTCTTTATTGTTTGCTTTTATAAACCAAATTCCGTTTTTATTGAGCGACATATTCAGTATTTCGCCGTTTTGGGCATATATAATTTTGCTTTCATCCGTTAATTTGCTGCCTAAATTTAGAGGAAAAGCAAAATCAAAAATCAAAAACAGTGTAAAAATCGCAATCGTAAATGCAATAAGTTTCATTAAAATTTTCATTGTAAAATTTTATTTTAAAGTTGCTTAATATTTTTTAAAAAAGTTTATTAAAATTCCGGTTAGTTTTTATTATAAAAACAAATATTTTTTGCCATTTGAATTTTTAAAAGCAGTATTTTAAATTTAATATAAAGTTTTTAAAATGGTATAAATTTCATTAAAATGAATTTTATAAATCATGTTTTTGCCAAAATTTTAAAATTTCGGCTTAAAAATTATTTAAATTTATCCCTATCGAGACTATTTAGTCTTTGGAGCCCGATATTTATGTATTCTGTAAGTTTTTCACTTATTGTAAGCAAATCCTTATGATAGCTTTTTGCTTTTTCTATTTCTATAGGGCTTGGATCTTTAAATTTTATCTTCTTAAAAAAACCTTGCGGTTCAGTAAAATATACGTAATAAATTCGCGCGCATTCTTCAAGGCCATTATTAGCGTAAGTCATAATATTGTCGTATGCAATTCCACCCATAAGTTCTCGAAAATTATGTTTCGGATTTCTAAAAAATTCAACAAAATCGGTATATTGATTTAAAATTTGATCTAAATTTTCACCGCGATTATTATAAATACCGTTTTTAATTCTAAAAAGTAACATTTCTTGCGCGCTTAAAAGCTTTTCTATGGAAGAGATTGTAGTTTCCTTATCCACCTGTCTAACTCCATTTAAAAAATTTCCGATTATTATACCATTATTTGCTTAAAATTTCGCTATAATTATAAAATTTAATTTTTATAAGGAGATACAAAAAATGACACGACCAATCCCAAAAAATGAAGAAATTCCGTTAAATCCGAAGGAAATTATTGTTTCAAAAACGGATCCGCAAGGAGTTATAACATATGCAAACGACGTATTTATAAGAGTTTGCGGCTATAGTGAACAAGAGTTGGTAGGAAGCCCGCACAATATAGTTAGACATCCTGATATGCCAAGAATCGCTTTTAAATTGATGTGGGATACGATAAAACAAGGTAAAAATTTCCGTGCTGTAGTAAAAAATCTAGCAAAAGACGGTAGATTTTACTGGGTTGTTACAGATTTTGAACCTCTTTATGATGCTAAAAGCGGAAAAATTATTCAACATACGGCTTATCGTATGCCGGCTCCAAGAAAGGCAATAGCGCAAATGACGCCGATTTATAAAAAATTATGTGAGATTGAAAAAGTTTCAGGTATGGAAGGAAGTTTAGCGTATTTAAACGGCTTTTTTGCTGCAAATAATACAAATTATAGCGATTTTATCGATCGTCTTGTTAAAGATTCAAGTGGTCCTATGCTAAAAATTTTCAGTTTTTTGAAAAAAATGTTTAAAAAATAAATTTTGCGGATTTATTTCCGCAAAATTTTATCTTTGCTGTCACAAACTTCATATAAAAAGCACTCTTCGCATTTCGGTTTTATCGCTTTGCATATATATCGTCCAAAAAGCACCATCGCCTGGTGTAAATAATTTAAATCGGTTTTAAAAATTTTTGTCAAATCGGCTTCCGTAAGTTCCGGTGTTTTGGCTGTGCTCAATCCAAGTCTGTGTGAAACGCGAAAAACGTGTGTATCGACAGCCATAAAATTTGCACCGCACCATTCTATAAGCACGACGTGCGCAGTTTTTTGTCCAACTCCGGCTAGCGACATCAAATCTTTTTCATTTAATGGAATTTCTCCATTAAAATTTTCAACTACAGCTTTAGCCATTTTAATTAAATTTTTAGCTTTGTTATTAAAAAAACTGCATGAGCCGATTAATATTTTTAAACTTGCAAGATTTGCATTTGATAAAGCAAAAATATCCGGAAATTCCGTAAATAAAGAAGGCGTGATTAAATTTACCCGTTTATCCGTGCATTGTGCTGAAAGCATTACGCAAACGATTAATTCGTAAGGACTTTTAAATTTCAACTCCGTAGTCGGTTTTTCAAAGTGTTCTAAAAATAGCTTTTTAATTTCTGAAATTTCTTTTTTTGTTCTCATAAGCGTATTTTAGCTAAATATTTACAACTTTTGGCTATAATCACAGCTTAATTTTTAAAATTAAGGAAAGAAAATGAATAAAATTTTATTCTCAACTTTGTCTTTGGTGGCTGCAGTCAGTCTAAATGCCACAGTTTTTGCAACTGTAAACGGTATGGATATAACAGAACGTGAAATAGCTCCGATAGTAGCAGGACTTGGTCCGAATGTAGATATATCAAAACTTCCGGATAATATCAAAAAAGAGATTTTGGAAAGATCAATAATGCAACAACTTTTATTGAAAGAGGCGAAAGATAGCGGTGTCGCAAAAGGTGAAAGATTTAATAGAGAACTTGAATTAGCAAAAGAGATGTTAACTATAAGACTTTGGCAAGAGGAAAAAGCTAAAAATATAAAAGTGGCTGAAAATGATATAAAAGCTTTTTATGATAAAAATAAAGCTAAATTTATGCAACCTGCTCAAATAAAAGCTGGTCATATTTTGGTAAAAACGGAAGCCGAAGCGAAAACTATAATAAATGATCTTAAAAATTTTAAAGGTGATGATTTGGTTAAAAATTTTGCCATCACAGCCGCTCAAAAATCGCTCGAACCTGCTGCAAGACAAACAGGCGGTGCACTTGGTTGGTTTAGTGAACATCAAATGGTAAAACCTTTTTATGATGCTGCAAAAGCTCTTAAAAAAGGTGAAATTTCATTAAAACCTGTAAAAACGCAATTCGGATACCATGTAATTTTGAAAGAAGATGCAAAAGATGCTCATCAAGCTACTTTTAGTGAAGCAAAACCTACAATTGAAAATATTTTAAAACAAGAAAAATTAAAAGAAACCATTACAAAAGAAGCTAAAGATTTGCGTGCAAAAGCAAAAGTGGAATATAAATAAGGAGTTATAAAATGGGCGTTTTAGATATTGTAAAACCGGGCGTTTTATTTGGTGATGATGTAAATAAAGTCTATAAATATGCGCAAGCAGAAGGCTTTGCTATTCCTGCCGTAAATGTAGTAGGAAGCAATTCTATAAACGCCGTTTTGGAAAGTGCAAAAAAAGCAAATTCACCTGTAATTATTCAATTTTCAAATGGCGGGGCCGGTTTTTATGCCGGTAAAGTTTGCGAAAATGCAGCAATTATGGGCGCTGTAGCCGGTGCAAGGCAAGTTCATACATTAGCAAAATATTATGGCGTAGCTGTAATTTTGCACACTGATCACGCAGCACGTAAACTTTTGCCTTGGATTGACGGTTTAATACAAGCAAACCGCGAAAATAAAGCAAAATTTTCTACTCCGCTTTTCAGCTCGCATATGCTTGATCTTAGCGAAGAGAGTTTGGAAGATAATATTTCAATCAGCGAAAAATATTTAAAAATTCTAAGTGAACTTGGAATCGCTCTTGAAATCGAGCTTGGAGTTACTGGTGGCGAAGAAGACGGCGTGGATAATACGAATGTGGATAATAAAAAACTTTACACACAACCATCAGACGTTGCTTTAGCTTATGAAAGACTTTCAAAAATAAGCTCAAATTTCAGTATTGCAGCCAGTTTCGGAAATGTTCATGGCGTTTATAAACCGGGAAACGTAATTTTAAGACCTGAAATTCTTAAAAATTCTCAAGAATACGTCGCCAAAAAATTTAATTTAAAAGATAAAAAACCTGTAAAATTTGTATTTCACGGTGGAAGTGGAAGTGATGAAAAAGATATAAAAGATGCTGTAAGTTACGGCGTTGTTAAAATGAATATCGACACCGATACACAATGGGCGTTTTGGGATGGCGTGCGCGATTATGAAGCACAAAATCGTGCGTATTTACAAGGTCAAATCGGAAATCCTGATGGAGCCGATAAACCGAATAAAAAATACTACGATCCTAGAAAATGGCTTCGTAGAGGCGAAGAAAGTATGGTAAAAAGATTGCTTGAAGCTTTTGAGAATCTTAATGCTATAAATAAAAATTAGGCAAAAACAATGGAAAATGACAGTATAGAACTAAATTTACCTGAAAATTCAAATCAGCCGCTGATTTTTGTTTATTTAAAAATAATTTCAGTTCCTGTTTTGGTTTTTGCTATTTTTTTGCTTGGCTTTTTTGGTGTAATTTCATTAAAAGTTGAACTTCATTCCATATTGATGCTTACAGTGCTTTTAATTATCGCTTTGATTTTAGCCCGCCAAAATGCTGAATATGGCTGCAGAGCTTTTGAAAATAAAATCGATAATTTTAAAATAAAACTTAAAAGCTTTATAATGTCACATCTTTTAATCATTGCAAATAAGAAAAAATCAAGCGTAAGTTTTGAAAATTTTGCTGATTTTTATTCAAATAATTTGCGAAATGAAAATTATTCGTCTGTGGCTACGATGATTTTTCCTATGTTCGGAATTTTAGGAACTTTTATCAGCATTGCTATTTCTATGCCGGAGTTTTCATCTCAAAATATCAATATGCTTGAAAAAGAAATTTCTCAACTTTTAAGTGGCGTAGGAACAGCATTTTACATATCTATTTACGGAATTTTTCTTGCTATTTGGTGGCTTTATTTTGAAAAAAAAGGAATAAGCAAATTTCAAAAACTTATCATTCGCTATAAAAATGCAACAAAAAATTTCTTTTGGGAAGAGCATGAGATTACAGAATGCTATTTAAGTGAAATTTTAAATGCGAATCTTCAAACGAACAAAAGCATAATTTCCAATTTAAATAGCGATTTTAGCGATAAATTAAATAATACTTTAAATCAAAAGATTAAAAATTTAGATGAAATTTTAGATAGTGAAAGAGAAATTTTAAAAGAAAGCAATGAAAAATTAAAATCAATAAACGAAATGCTTAAAAAAATCGATATATCAAGCACAGCGAAAAGTTACAATGAAATTTCAAATATTTTGCAAAATATAATATATAATTTAAATAGAAACAAAAATTCAAAAGATGAAAAAATAGAAAAATTTTCAAATTCTATAGAAAAATTTATAGATGAGTTGTCAAAATTCAGTATTGATTTTAAAAATTCCATAAATGAAAATACAAAAAAAATAGAAAAAATTTTTGATCAGGATGAGTTTGAAACCGCCAATGACGAAATAATCAATCGTTTGCAACAAACTTTATCCAATTTAGACAAAGCAGATGAAAAATAATAACGAAGAAAAATCAACTTTTTGGATTGCTTATGCGGATTTAATGGCCGGGCTTTTGTTTGTTTTTGTTTTGCTTGTGGGCGGGATTATCGTAAAATATTTTTTAACTCAAACGGATCTTCAAAAAACGCAACAAAACTTCGCAAATGTTCTCTCAAGTCTTCAGGACAGTAAGAAAAAAAGCGCTGAACTTGAAGCGCTGAATAAGATTTTTGCCGACAAACTTGATAAACTAAATGTAGAAAATGAAGGTCTTAGAAAACAAAATTCTATTTATTTTATACAAATTGAAGATCTTGAAGAGATGGCTAAAAAGTTGAAAGATGAAAATTTTGATTTAAATAAAACAATAAATAAAAATGTTGAAATAATTAGTGAAAACGATACTAAAATCGCATTTTTGCTTGATAAACTTACACAAAAAGAAAGTGATTTCAATAAAATTCTACACGACTTAAACGTTACAAAAAATCGCATAAGAAATTTAACCGGAATGAAAGTAAAAGTTATAACCGATATTCGAGAAAAACTTGGAAATAGCGTCAAAATCGACAATAATGGAGCTCTTACTTTATCATCGTCAGTTCTTTTTGATAAAGGTTCATGGGCTATAAAAGATGATATAAAAAATGAATTAAAAAGAAGCCTGCAAGGATATTTTAATGCACTTTTAAATAATGATGAAATAAGGCAAAATCTAGATCAAATTATTATAGAAGGTCACACGGACAGCGACGGAGATTATATTTACAATCTTGCTTTATCGCAAAATAGAGCTTTTGCCGTGATGGATTTCATAAATTCGTGGAATAAAGATGATAGACTGAAAAAATATATAATTGCAAGCGGAAAAAGTTTTATGTCGCCTGTTTTGCGCGATGGTGTAGAAGATAAAGACGCAAGTCGCCGTATTGAAATAAAATTTACGCTATCAAACAAAGAAGCTATAAACGAGATTCAAAAATTTTTGGAATATGATACAAACGCCACAAAAAGCGAGTAAAATTTTTGCAAGATTTTAAAAAAGATGGCGAAAAATTTCAGCAAATTTCACTTTTCGGACGCGGAATTTGGGTTTTGCGCGATGATTTATTGGGAGTTTTTAACGGAAATAAAGCGCGCAAACTTGCATATTTTCTTAATGCCGATCTTAGTAAATACGACAAAATAGTATCTTTCGGATCTTCTCAAAGCAATGCAATGCAGTCAATGAGCGTTTTTGCAAAGATTAAAGGGCTTGAATTTCATTATGTAAGCGAACATTTGAGTTCATTTCTGCGCGAAAATCCTTGCGGAAATTTTAAAAATGCACTTGAAAACGGTATGAAATTTTATGAACATGAAAATCGCAGAGATTTTGCGCTTTCACTTATGGATAAAAAAACACTTTTTATAGAAGAGGGTGTGGCGCAAAGTGAAGCTGAGTTCGGTTTTATGAAACAGGCAGAGGAAATTGAAAATTTCGCCGATAAAAAAAATATAAAATTCGATATTTTTTTGCCGAGCGGCACGGGTGCAAGTGCCGCATTTTTAGCTAAAAATGCCAAATTTAGCGTTTTTAGCACGCCTTGCGTGGCTGACGAAAAATTTTTAAATGATCAAATTTTAAAACTCGCCCCAAATGCAAAAGTTGAAATTTTAAGCGCCGGAACGAAATTTCATTTTGCAAAACCAAATCCTGTTTTATTCAAAATTTGGAAGGAAGTTTGCGCTCAAAGCAAAATAGAATTTGATCTTATATATGATCCTGTCGGTTTTTTAGCGCTTTTTAAAAATTTATCGCGCTTTAAAAATGAAATTTTATATATTCATCAAGGTGGAATTTTAGGCAATGAAACGCAATTAAAGCGTTATAAGCGGAAATTTAAGTTATAATAAACAAAAATTTTAGGAGAGATAATGAAAATTTTAAAATCAACTGATGCAAATTTTAAAGTTGAATTCGCAAAAATAGTGCATAGAAGCGATATGGATGTGGAAAAAGTAATGCCTATAGTTTCAAATATAATCGCTGAAATCAGAAAAGAGGGTAATGAAGCAGTCGCAAGGCATATAGCGAAATTTGACAAATGGGAAGTAAATAATAATTTGGCAATTTCACAGGAAGAGATGAAAAATGCTTATGAAATTTTAAGCCAAAACTTAAAAAATGCTCTTAAAATAGCATATGAACGCATTTTTAACTATCACGAAAAGCAACTTGAAAAAAGTTGGATGACATTTGAAAAAAACGGCTCAATGCTTGGTCAAAAAATCACACCTGTAGATCGCGCAGGACTTTATATACCTGGCGGAAAAGCCGCTTATCCAAGCTCACTTCTGATGAACACTATTCCGGCGATTGTTGCAGGGGTTGGCGAAATTTGCGTCTGTACTCCGGCGGTCGGAGGAGTTGTAAATGAACTTTTGCTCGCTGCAATGCATGTTTTAGGAATTAAAGAAGCTTATAAAATCGGTGGCGCAAGTGCGATTGCTGCGATGGCATACGGTACTCAAAGTGTAAAAAAGGTTGATGTTATTACAGGTCCCGGAAATATTTTTGTGGCGACTGCGAAAAGACTTGTTTTTGGAGATGTAAATGTCGATATGATAGCAGGACCAAGCGAAATTGGCGTTATAACAGATGAAAGTGCCGATATACACAATACAGCCGTTGATTTACTTTCTCAAGCCGAACACGATGAAATTGCAAGCGCGCTTATGGTTTGCGTGAGCGAAGAGTTTGCAAAAGCTGTAAAGAACGAAATTTATGAAATTTTACCGACTTTAAAACGCGAAAATATAGCACGAAAAAGCATTGAAAATAAAGCAGCTTTCGTTGTTGCAAAAGATTTAAACGAAGCTGTTGATTTGATGAACGAACTAGCCGTAGAACACCTTGAAATCGCAACAGACAATGCTTATGAGCTTTTGCCTAAAATAAAACACGCAGGAGCGATATTTTTAGGACATTTTACGCCTGAAGCTATGGGAGATTATTTAGCAGGTCCTAATCACACGCTTCCAACAGGCGGAAGTGCGAGATTTTTCTCACCTCTTGGAGTTTATAATTTTATAAAACGAAGTTCGATTATATCTTTAAATAAAACCGCGATTGACGAACTTGGTGAAGCTTGCATGGCATTAGCTGACGCAGAAGGTCTTGGAGCTCACGAACTTTCCGTTAAAATTCGCTATAAAAAATAAATTTCAAGGCATCTTGCCTTGAAATTTAATGACATTTGATTTTTTAAAATTTTGGTCTATTTTTTGAAAAATATATGAATTATTAAATATGTTTTAAATTATGAAAATACAAATCAAAGCTTTAAATTTCAAAATATCTTGCTAAAAATTTTATAGCAAAACGTTTAGAAGTAAAATCAAACTTTTAAAACTTTTCATTTATTATAAAATCAATTTTTCAGTATAAATCGCTTTCATAAGATTTTTATCTAAGCTGATAAATTTTCTTTAAAATAGCTTTTTTAGAAATAATTTTTAATAATTTCAGAATATTTTTCTTTTTAGTGCCTGATGATTTTGTAAAAACTTTTGGAGTTTTATTTATCTGAAAAATATCAATTCAAACATTTAATTAGAGTTTAACTGTTTTTGAAAGTTCGTTTAATTTTGTATCTGAAATCATTTTAATTTTAAAATTTTTAGCAACTTTTGATTTAAAAAATAATTAAAATTATGAAAAATTACCGATATAAATAAAATTTCAATTCTCTTCGGCGTTTGCCAAAACAAGTCCGAAAAGCACGCTAAATCCGGCATTTTCTAGAGTTTTTTTAGCTTCAAGCAAACTTGAGCCTGTCGTTACAATGTCATCAACTAAAATAATCGGAAATTTCGGTTTTTTAAAAATTTCAAAATTTCGAGGATTTTTCAAACGAAAAGCAAGCGATTTTCCTGCATAACTTACGTGATTTTTTGCGCGCAAAGTCCTATAAATCGGAGTTATAAAATTTGATTTCAAAGCATGGGCTAAAATTGCCGTGTGAGAATATCCGCTTCTTATATTATCATCAAGCGGTAAGGCGTTTGCAAGAGTTTGATTTTTATGCAAACAGCCGAATTTCGGAGCAAATTTTTCATTTTTTAATTTAAAATTTTCTTTTGACGTATTGTCGTTTAGATTTTGAGTGTTTATATTTTGCGCATCATCTTGTGAGCATAAAATTTCTTTTTCAAATTTTTCGGTAAAACGCCTGAATGTAAGATTTGCTAAAGTTTTATATACAAAATATCCATATTCATGGTGTTTGCTAAGAATAAGTTTTTGAATTTCGCTGTAATAATAAAAATAATAGACTGCAAAGTCGCCGAAATTTCGACGACCAAGTGAAATTTGACTTAAAATTTTCGTGCAGTCTTTGCAGATAATTTTTGTGCTGAATTTCTCACAATACACACATTTCATAATGTGTTTGCGATTTGTTCGGCTGTCTTTTGTACGACATCGCGAAGCATATTTTCAAAAAACGGCGTGAAAGCACCGCCTGTTCGAATTGCTGCAAATTCGCTTTGACTTTGCGCTACGCGTTTCGTGTATGTGGTGTCACCTTTTTTAATGGTAATAAAAATTTCGCATTCACCTTTCATATTATCTTTGTCATATCCTTGAATATCGGCATTCGCTTTTGCGATATCAATGTCGGCTTTCGCGTCGGCGTCTATTTCATTTTCCACTACGGCAACTCCACGCACTTTTAATTCGGCTTTCAAAGCGTCGGTGAACCATTTATCCAAATCGCCTTGAAGTGTGACATATTCATTCACATCGCCATTGCTATCTTTTACGCTTGCTACGATGCTTTGATTTTGACGCTTATCATTTATAGAAGCGATAAAAACGGTTTTATTTGCGTTAAATTTTTCGGTAGACATACTTGTATATGGATTTAATACAAGAACGCTGCTTACTTGCGAACACGCATTTAGCGTGAAAGTTACGGCAGCAGCCAATAAAAAAACAGTAAATTTTTTCATATTTTCCCTTTCATATAATAAAATTTTTCGAATAATATCCAAAAAAAGTTAATTTATAGCCAAAATTTTATTTGTAAAAGTTCCTAAAATTTGGCTCTTTGTGCTTGTTTCAAGACGTTTTAGCATTTTTTCATAAAACGGCTCTTCTTGCCAAACCGGATTAAGAACACCTGAAATTTTTTCAGTTTCGCTTTTAGCTTTTTTATAAGTTGAAATTCCATCAACCAAACCTAATTTTAGCGCATCGTCAGCTAAAAAAACGCGTGCATTTGCCCAGGTTTCGTTATTGTCTATATTTAAATGTCTTGCATTCACTACTTCATTGACAAAAAAACTGTAACTTTTATCCACAAGATTTTGCAGGCTTTCGCGTTCCTTTTCATTCCACGCACGCATAAAAGTGCCGGCTTCCTTATATTCTCCTGCTTTTACGGTTTGCTCAGATATGCCGATTTTATTTGCAAGATTTTCTATATTTGCGCCTTGCATTATAACGCCGATTGAGCCTATAAATGAGCCTTCATTTGCTAAAATTTTATGCGCCCAAACTCCGCTTAAATAGCTTCCGCTGGCCATTGTTCCGCTTGCATATACTATTACAGGTTTTTTTTCGTTTAGCTCTTTTATCGCTTTAGATATTTCCACGCTTGGACTTAGCGCGCCACCAGGGCTATCGATATTAAAAAGTACCGCTTTTATATTTTCATCGTCGCTGCTAGCATAAATTTTTTCCAAAACGTCATTTGCATCCATTATAGCGTCATCTAAACGTATTTCAGCAAGATTTGCCTGTTTTATTTCATCGCTTTGACCGGTAAAAAATATCAAATAAACCAAAAGCAAAAAAATCATAGCTTTAAAATATTTATTGATAAATCCTAAAATTTCACCCAAAGTTCCAAAAATTTCTTTTAAAACTCGCATAATTTTCCTTTTATAAATAGTTTTTTTACATTTTTATTTTGAAGTATTATTTGAAGCGCGATTTGATTTTCATCGCTTACTTCAAAGCCGTTAAATATGCTAAAATCAGCGATTTTGCCGATTGAAATTTCGCCCGAATCAAGTCCTAAAAATTTAGCCGTTTCAGAAGTTGAATTTTGCAGAAGTTCGCGCGCGAAATCGCATAAATTTTCATTATCGTGTATAAAAAGATTTGCTCTGAGCTCATCTAAAAAATTTAGACTTATATTTGAACTAAGTCCGTCAGTTGCGATATTATAGTTGATATTTGATGCACGGACCTTATTTAAATCAAGCGTTTTTGCGCTCAAAAAACGATTTGAAACAGCACAATGTGTGATAGCGTGAAATTTTACGTCAAAAACGCTGAAATCATCTACAAAAACGCAATGTGTAAAAAGCGTTCGAAGCTCTTTAAAATGTTCTATAAAGCTTTTTGGTGTATAAAAAGGCTTTGGATTTTCACTGAATTTTAAAAGGTATTTTTTAAAATCATTGTTTCCGCCATCAAGCCATTCGCGCTCGTATCCGCTTTCCAAAAAATGAGTGCTCATTAAAAGATTATTTTTGCGCGCAAAATCGCAGGCCTTTTTTGTTAAAATTTCAGCCGTAGAATATGGTGAATGAACGGAAATTGCCGGAATAAACATATCATTTGTAAAATTTTTGGAATATTCGAATCTTGTTAAAAATTTTTCCCAACTTTGATTTATAAAATTTGGATTTGAGCCTAAAATTTCATTGAAAAATATTGTGCGAATCCCTGAATTGGCGCAAATTTCAGTATCGATGCCAAAACTTGAAATTTCACCGATTGTGCCGACGCCGCTTTTTTTTAAAATTTCAATTTGTTTTTTGATGGCAGCATTTTTTGCTTCTTTTGACAGTTCGTCGCGAGAGTTTATAACGCTTTTTAGCCATTTTAAAAAATCGCCGTATTCAAGAGTCGTGCGATTGGCGCTGAATTCCAAATGTACATGCGGATTTATGAAAGCGGGCATAAGAAAATCGTTTCTGTAATCAAGTATTTCGGCTTCATCGCCATATTTTTTGACAGCGTTTTTAAAATCGCAAATTTCAATTATTTTATCGTCAAAAACAACGGCTTTATCATGTAAAATAGTAAAATTTTCATCGCATGTTAAAATGTATTTTGCAAGCAAGATTTTCATTTTTTCTCCTAAAAAAGTCATTGTAGCAAAAATTTAGTTAGTCTTTGATATAATCAGGCGAAATTTTTTAAATAAAGGACAAAGTATGAAAATAATGGTAATTCAAGGACCTAATTTGAATATGCTTGGTATGCGCGAGCCAAATATTTACGGCAGAATGAAACTTGAAGATATTCATAAACAAATGCAAAGCGTAGCCGATCAAGCAGGCACTGAAATAGAGTTTTTTCAAAGCAATTTCGAGGGCGAAATCGTAGATAAAATCCAAGAATGTGTAGGAACTGCCGATGGAATTATTATAAATCCTGCTGCTTATACACACACTTCAATCGCAATCCACGATGCGATTTTAGCTGTTTCGCTTCCTACAATAGAAGTTCATATTTCAAATCCGGCTAGAAGAGAAGATTATCGTAAAACCAGTCTGATAGCGCCTGTAACTGCAGGTCAAATAATCGGTTTCGGACCTATCGGATATCATCTTGCGATGATGGGAATGCTTCAAATTTTTGAGCAAATTAAAGCAATTAAAGCGGCAAATAAGGGTGAATAATTTTATTTTACGCAATGAAAATGCCGTATTTTACGAGTGCGGATACAGTTGCGACAATGAAATTTTTTTAAATCTGGATTCGCGCGCGTTTTTTTTGACAGATGCCAGATATTATTTTGAGGCTCTTGAAACTTTACACGGAGCTGAAATCATATGTGTAAGCGGTTCTTTGATAGATTTTGCAAGAAAAATTTTGCGAAGCGAAAGAGTAAGAGAGCTTATTTTCGATCCGTTTGATTTCAGTTATATGGATTTTTGCGAGATTAGTAAAAATTTGCATGTAAATTTTAAACCGCGCCCAAATTTCAGCAAAAAAAAGCGAATGGTAAAAAGTGAAAAAGAGCTTGAAATTTTAAGATCTGCTACGCGTTTCGGAGCTTTGAAATTTGATGAGTTTGCTAAATTTTTAAAAGAGCGTGGCGCTGGAAAAAGTGAAAAAGAACTGTTTTTTGAAGCAGAAATTTTGCTAAAAAATAAAGGTGAGTTCGGATTATCTTTTGAACCTATAACAGCTTTAAATAAAAATGCCGCAAAGGCTCATGCTTTGCCTTCTGATGACACGTTAAAAAACGCGGATTTGATATTAGTCGATGCCGGGATAAAATTTAAAAGATATTGTTCGGATCGCACTCGTACAGCAATTTTTGATGAAAATATAAATTTTAAAAAATCTCAAAATTTTAAAAATCAAAAGCAACAAGAAATTTTTGAAATCGTAAAAGAAGCTCAAAATCTTGCCATAAAAGCTGTAAAACCCGGCATTAAAGCCTGCCAAATTGATAAAATAGCAAGAGATTTTATAACTAAAAACGGCTTTAAAGAGGCGTTTTTTCATAGCACGGGTCATGGCGTAGGGCTTGATATACACGAATTGCCAAATATCAGCTCTAAAGACGATACGATTTTACAAAAAGGTATGGTTTTTAGCATTGAACCCGGCATTTATTTACAAAATGAGTTTGGCGTTAGAATAGAAGATGTGGTCGCTGTAAGCGATGATGGTTGCGAAATTTTAAGCGAAAATGTATGAATGTAACTTTAAAAAATAATGGATTTTGGGATTTTAAAGACGCTATTTGTTTTGTAAAATCAGCAAATTTCGGAATTTTTTTTGGTGCAGATAATAATTATAAAAATACGTTTGTGCTTGGAATCGGTGGAAATATGGGCGATACGCGCGCGCGTTTCGAGCGATTTTTGCGCGTTTTAAGGCATGATAGACGTTTTTTTGTGAGTCAAAGTTCCGTTATTTTAAAAAATAAACCTTTTGGATTTTTAAAACAAAATGATTTTTTAAATGCTGTTTTGGTAGTGCAAACATCGTTATTTCCGCAAGCAGTATTAAAACTTTTAAATCATTTTGAAAAAATTTTCGGACGAAAAAGAAGTTTTAAAAATGCGCCGCGAACTCTTGATTTGGATATTTTATATTTTGATAAAAAAGTCAGAAAAAGTGCGCGTCTGATTTTACCGCATAGCGGTGTAAATGACCGTGTAAGTGTTATTTTGCCGTTTGGAAGTCTAAGGAGTTGAATTTGAAAATTTTATCTTTTGTAAGTATAAAAGGTGGGGTTGGAAAAAGTTTGATATCAGCCAATTTTGGAACGATTTTAGCAAAATCGGGACATAAAACCGCATTAGTCTGCGCCGAAAAATTTTCAAGTCTGGACGTTATTTTTAAAATTCAGGTAAATAAAAATTTAGGCGATTTTTTGAATGGTAAATGTGAATTTAACGACATTTTATATGAAGTTAGAGATAATCTTTTTTTAATTGTAGCGGATAATTGCGAAAACTTTGAAAAGCTTCGTGAAAATCTTTTAAAAATTGGATTTGAATATATTTTAATAGACGCGAATAGTGGTTTTTATGAACAAATTGTCAAAATTAGCAATGACTTGCTTTTGATTTCATCTTGCGAACCGGCAGGCGTTAGCGATACTTACGCTTTTATAAAACTTGCAAGCCGTATAAGAAGCGACTTTTTAATTCTTACAAATATGACAAATGACGAAGAAGAGGCGGTTTTGATATATGAAAATCTTGTTAAAATAGCTCACGCAAATATTTCAAAAGATTTGAAATTCGGACTTTTGGGATTTGTCGGTTTTTGCGAAAAAATAAGAGAGTGCGTTAAAAATCGCACAATTTTTTGTGAAGAAATGCCAAATAGTGATGTTTGCTATCAGCTTTGTAAAGCTGTCGGCAGATATTTGAAAAAAAATGGACAAAACGGTATCGATTTATCGAAATTTAGTAGTTTTAGCGCATTTTTTAGGCGAATTTTCAGTTAAAGAAATAGAATGAATAAAGAAAAATTTTTACACGATATTGAAATGGTGGATTCCATTGATTTTGGAAATGATAAATTTGTTACTTTTTTTGGTTCGGCTCGTTTCGATGATGAAAATTTTTTTGTAAAAGAAGCCGAAAAATTGGCTTATAAACTTGCAAAAGCAGGTTTTGCAATCATCACAGGTGGCGGAGAAAGCGTGATGAAAGCCGCAAATAAAGGCGCAAATTTGGCAGGTAAGCGAAATTTAGGCTTTAATATCGTGCTTCCTCACGAACAGCACAGTAACGAATTTATAGACGAAAGTTTTGTTTTTTCGACATTTGCGCTTCGCAAATATGCTCTTATGGTGAGCGATTTTTTTGTAATTTTTCCTGGCGGTTTCGGGACTATGGATGAATTTTTTGAAATTTTGACATTAAATCAAGTGAAATTTAAAAACAATAAAATTTATCTTTATAATTCCAAATTTTGGCTGCCTTTGATTGAATTTTTTCGCGTTTCGCTTTTGAAAAATGAAACTATTAAAGAAAAGGATTTAAAACTTTTTAAAATAAGCGACGATATAGAAGATATTTTTGCAGATATAAAGGCAAGTTTATGAAAATTTTAGTTGCTCTTAGCGGTGGTGTCGATAGTGCCGTTTCGGCTAAAATTTTAAAAGATGCGGGTTATGAAATAGAAGGATGCTATATGAAGCTTCACGGAAGAGATGATTATCACGCTAAAAATATCGAAAAAGTGCAGGATGTAGGCAATTTTTTGGAGATAAAAACGCATATTTTGGATCTTTGCGATGATTTTAAACGTGAAGTTTTTGAGCCGTTTCTACAAACTTATAAAGTCGGTAAAACCCCAAATCCGTGCGCTTTATGTAACAGAACAATAAAATTCGGTAAATTTTTGGATTTTGCCAGGAGCAAAGGTTGTGATAAAATCGCAACGGGGCATTACGCAAAAATAGAAAATAATCTTATAAAATCTGCAGTCGATCTCAGTAAAGATCAAAGCTATTTTTTAGCAAATATCGAGCCGCGTGTAATTCCAAATATAGTTTTTCCGCTTGGAAATATGCTCAAAAAAGATGTCAAAAAGTTCGCCGCTTCATTTCCTGAGCTTGAGAAAATTTCAAAAAGTAGTGAAAGTAATGAAATTTGTTTTGTAGAAAATACATATATCGATGTTTTGAGAGAATTTTATAAAACTGAAACTCCGGGCATTGTTAGAAATTTGCAAGGAGAAATCGTCGGCAAACATAACGGCTATATGAACTTTACTGTCGGTAAACGCCGTGGATTTGATGTTTTTGGCGCGCACGAACCGCATTATGTCGTAAAAATAGATGCCAAAAAAAATGAAATAGTAGTCGGAAGTAAAGCGGATCTTGATAAAAACGAGTTTGAAACGCAAAATTTTAACGCTTTTTTAAATATTGATGAAATTTTAAAAATGGATGAAATTTATGTAAAAATTCGTTATCGAAGCGCTAAAATAGCGTGTAAAATTGAAATTTCACTTAACGATAATTTAAACAATGAAAGTTTAACCGATAAAAATTTAAATTTTGAAAATTCAGGTTTTTTAAATAATCAGGACCTAAAAGCCAAAATTATTTTAAAAACACCTGCAAATGGAGTTGCAAGCGGACAGCTTGCCGTATTTTATGATAAATCCGACTGCGTAATTGCAAGTGGTTTTATAGCGTAAATTTAAATAATAAAAGTGTTTTTTTGGCAATAAATGCAAGATGATGAAAAGTATAAAAAAATAAAAGAAGCGCTGGATAGACTTCACAAACAAAAGCAAAATTCCAAAGAGAATTTAAATTCTCAAACTTTAGACAATAATAAAACTATAAATAATCAAAACTTAAATTTAAAAAATATCAACTTATACAATTCAAAAGATAACTTAAAAAATCAACCAAATTTGCAAAACAACGCAAAACAAAATTTTAAAAATTCAGACAAAAATTCAAATTCTGATAAAAACAACAATTCATCAAATTCCATAAACCAACGAGATTATGATGAAAATCCGATTGTTATAAAAGATAATATTATGCTTAATCCATTTCGCAAAATTATTTTTATTATTTGGCAAATGTCAAATAGAACACCAGAATATTTTTTAAATCTTATACGATATTACAAGGATAGTAAAAATTTAGAAATATGTTTTTATAATGATAAAATTCAAAAAAAATATAAAAACACAATACTCTTAGAGATTAAAACAACTGAAATTCTGAATATTTTTAAAACAATAAATTATAGTTTTCCGATAAAATATTACGAAAGTGATATTATGAGTAAAAAAATTGCTATTTTTATGGGTATTTTTATTTTGTTTAGCATTGCTATACTTAAAAGTTTTCCAATTGTATTATTGATTGTTGGGTTTTTTACCGTATTGTTTTTATTCGTGCAAAATTTATTACATTCAAATTCAAAAGTAGAATTTTTTTATGATGTCTTGTTTATCAAAGGCAAGAAATATGATTTTATAAATTTTATGATTAATTCCGAAAGCGAATATAAAGAATTAAAGCAATATTTTCAAATAAAAACTGGGAAAAATTTAGATAAAGTAGAAAAGAAAATAACGGCACTTTTTGAATTTAAAAAACAAGATTTTGAGTAACAAATTTTTTAATAAGAGATGAACTATGAGTTCAACAAACAACAGAATAGCGAAAGCTAATCAAATTTTGGATAGAGCAGAAAAAATGCTCTTAGGTGGTATGAGCAAGCAACAAGCTTTGGATATTATGTCAAAATGCTGGAACGGAATATCTTTTGCATTGGGTAATATCGATAATCCATTAGGAAATGCAATGGAAAAAGAAAGAGAAATAGTAAAGGCGATTAACAAAGCAAATAGAGGCATAAAGGCGTTGCCTTTGGGCAATGGTGTCATTGGTTTGGCAACAGGTGTTGGCAATGCAATGATAAATGACTTAAATGGCGAAGACACAGTAGAAAAAGTGATAGATATGGGAACAAATGTTGCATTATCGCTTTTTAGCTTTACACCGGCTGGTGCTTTTGTTAATCTTGCTAATTTTGCAGCAGGAGAGCTTTTGGGTTACGATGCTTCAACATTATTGAAAGATATATACAAAAATCTTATAGGCGAAAATGTTGATTTGAAAAATACACGCATAACGCCCGATGGCTTTTTAGAAACAGTGGTAGATGGTGTAGTCTATGCCCGACCATTTATGCCAAACGCACAAGGTTCATTATTTGGTAACGGCAAAGACGATGTCTTATTTGGTGGCAACGGAAAAGATATATTTATAGGTCATGGTGGAAATGATATATTTGTAGGAAATGGTGGAAAAGATGATTATTTCGTAAGTTATGGCGATACTATCATCGACAGCGACGGCAAAGGCAGAGTATTTCTAGGAAGCTCTCATCAACTAAAAGGTGGCACTCAAATAGAATTTCAAAAACAAGATGAAAAACTAAAATATGAAAAGCAGATAAAAGATATATCTGTCTTTTTAGAAAACGAAAAAGATATGAGAGAAAATTTAAGCGAACTCTACGCAGATACGACAAAAGCAAAAAACTACATAGCTAGACTTAATGAAAGCGGTGAAAAAAGTAAAATAGAGCTTTTAAATTCGCTTATAAAAACAATACAAAAAAAAGCAAGACTTAACAGAGCATATTTTAGAAGCTAAATTTATGCTAATTAAGGCAAATCTAATGGCAGGACAGGATAAGGTTTGTAAATGAAAGGGTTGGATATGGAAAATTTTGAAAACTGGAATAAAAAGAAATTTGATAAAAATTTAAACACAAATTCAAATACAAATAAAAGAGACTATGATAAAGAGCCAATAGTTTTAAAAAGTTATAGTAGGCTTTTTAGCTCAATGGCAAATACTTCTGCTTATGGTATTGCGATGTATTTACTTGCTTGTTTCGTATTATTTATTAGGGACAAGAGTGTAGATGGATTTCTACATTTTGCTATTATTATTACATTAATACTGACAATTGCAAATTTATCAAAATATCATATAGCTTGTGTAAAAGAAAAAACTTTTATTGTATTTAAAAATTCAAAAATAGAATATCTAACAGACGGCAAACTTAAATTTTTTGTTGGGTTAGAAAAGGTATTGATACAAGGTAAAAGTTTAACTGGTAGTTTTGCAAATTTTTCGCTTATTTGGCTAATTTTTGTCGCTTTTGTATTTTGTATCTGTGTATATATTGTGCCATTATCATCTATAATTTTTATAACATTTCCATTATTTTTTTTAGTTGGTCATATTATATATAGAATTATTTGGTGGTTAGCTATAAATAAGTCTTTAAAAAATTTTATACTTTTTAATTGTATTAATGCTTTGATTTGTGAATTTTATGATGATAAATCAGGTATGAATTTTTTTATGTTTGAAGATAAATACGGACTAATTTATATTTTTAACGAAAAAGATTATACAGATTTAAAAGAATATTTTTTAGTAACAAAGAATATAAATATTGATAATTTACCAAAAAGGTATTCACCTTTTTGATACAAAATAGAAAATAAAATTTAATAATATTTTTTTAAAGGAGAGAACTATGAGTTCAACAGGTAGTAGAGAAGCGAGAGCTAGGATTGAGTTAGATAAGGCTTGGGAAAGACTTATGAGTAACCAAGAAGTTGTCAAAGAAATTTTTGATTCTTTGATTAAAAATGGTATTGTTACGCCAGCAGAACTGATGAGTAATGGTGCATATTATTTGAAATATGAAGGCAATGTAAAAGAACTTCTTGGCAACTATAAACTTGCAAAAGCAAACGGCGAAGTTGATAATGTAGATGAATTTTTTGCAAATAAAGCTAAGCTTAAAAAAATAAATGAAATTCGTTTTCCTGCTTTCGGTGGTGCTGTAAATTTTATGGGCGATGCCCTCAGTGGTCAAAACGGAAATAGAATTGTTTCTGGTATAGCTTTCGATATTGGAACTTATGCTGTTACGAGATTTATACCAGGAGTTGGTCAAGCTATGCTTGTGCTTGATTTAACAAATCTTTTAGGTATTACAGATATTGATTTAAGAGATAAATTTCAAGATTGGTATGATAGATTGGGTGGAACTACCAACGATTTACCAGACCTAGAAATGCTTAAAAAAGGTATCTTACAAATCACAATGCACGACGGCACAGTCTATGCCCGACCATTTATGCCAAACGCACAAGGTTCATTATTTGGTAACGGCAAAGACGATGTCTTATTCGGCGGCAACGGTAACGATATGTTGATAGGTCACGGTGGCAAAGACATACTAATCGGTGGAAACGGCAAAGATGATTATTTCGTAGATAATGGAGATATCATAAAAGACAGTGATGGAAATGGTAGAGTATTTTTAGAAAATCATCAATTAACAGGAGGAACTCAAATAGAAAAGGGTTCACAAATTTACAAAGGTAAAGACGGCACTACATACGAGCTTAAAGGCTCAGATCTTATAATCAACGATAGCATAACAATAGAAAATTTCAATCCTTATGCGGATGAATATTTAGGCATAACTTTATACGAAGCAGGTGAAATAGCAGTAAGCGTATCAAGCGCTAGTGCAAAAGAAAAAGAGCAAAGTATAAGCTTTACAATCTCACTTAGTAGGAATTTGAAAGAAAATGAATTCATCAAAGTCACCATACCTAAAATAGGTAATAATGAAGCAAAAACTTATATGTTTATACATAGTAGTAGCACGGATTGGAAAGTAGCAGACGGCATAGAGTATATCTTTGGTAGCAGCACAAGCTATACATATTCGTGGAGCGATTTAGAATTTGCAAATTTAAATTTACTTGTTGCTTGAATTTTTGAATTTGCAAAAGTAAGTTTAAATTTGTGAATTTAATAAATTCAGTATCAAACAATGCCCAGTGAGATAGAATTTGCAAGGAAAATTTATAAAAAGGATTAAATTTGAATAACGATATTTTTAATAAAAAGAACAATTTAAGAGATTATGATAAAGAGCCGATAATCATAAAAAACTATGAACAAGCTTTTCAAATTTTATCAATAATTATACCTATGATTTTTGCTGCTTATTTAACAGGCTTGATTGTAGCTATTTTTGATAAAAATACTACGGCTGATGATATTTATGTGTTGAGTGCTATATTTTTTACCATTGCTATATTTTGTATTTTGATAGAGTATGCTGGGTTTAAAAAATCAAAATCATTTATTAAATTTACAAATGATTGCATTGGATTTTATAAAAATAATCAATTAGTTAAAAACGTTGATTTAGATAATTTATCCAAAAATATAGCAAAGCCATTACTTGCCTATTTTACAAAAAATACAAAATTTTCAAAATTGCATATTGTATCGTTTGTATTATTAACGCTTTTGTCAATACCAATATTGCATATTTGGTTATTATTTGTATTTGCTAGTGTATTTTGCAATTGTTTTTATAAATTTCTTTTTTGTATATTAACTACAAAAACAGGCGATAGGCGTTTTAGTATGTTTCCAGCAATAATAATCAATGAGCCAGAATTTGCATTAAATAGCGGTTTTGCTATACCGGATTATTTTTTACTTGTAATATTCAGTAAAAGAAAATATAGCGAAATTAAAGAATATTTTTTAAATTTACACAACATAAACATTGATAATGTTGAAAAAATCTATTTTTAAAGGAGAAATGCTATGAGTAATTCAAGCAAAAGAGTATCAAAGGCAGAAGTTGAGTTAAATAAAGCTTATGAGAGATTGTTGAAAAATGCAAATCTTACGAAAGAACTAATTTTAGAAGCTGTAAAAAATGGCATAAAATTAGAAGGAATTCTAACAAGTGCAAAAACTCAAACATTAACATCAGAACAAAGAAAATTATATGGCAATGCGTTAAAAGGAAGCAGTATTGGTGCAAACGCAATAACAAATTTGCTAAACGGCGAAGATACTATTTCGGTAATGACAGGCTCAACTATAAATATTGGATTAGATTTTGGATTGGAAGCTGGTGCTAAAAAAATAAGTGCAAAATTTGCACCACTTGTCGGCTGGTTTTCAGTTGGTGTAGATATAGGCAATTTTATAAATCAATTAACAGGTGGCGAACAATTAGATATAGGTAGATTGATAAATAATAAGCTTGACGAATTGCGTGGAGTAACAAATGATTTACCAGAAATCTTACCAAATGGCATTATGAGATTAACAATGCATGATGGCACAGTCTATGAAAGACCATTAGTTGATATTGCAGGAAATTACCTACTCACTGGCGAAAATAAAAATGATGTCTTATTCGGAAGCAATGGTAATGATATATTAAATGGTCACGCTGGCTCAGATATACTCATCGGTGGCAGTGGCAAAGACGATTATTTTGTAGATAACGGCGATACTATCATCGATAGCGACGGCAAAGGCAGAGTATTTTTATCTTCTACAAACATTCAACTCACAGGTGGCACACAAATAGAAAAAGGCTCAAATATCTACAAAGGCAAAGACGGAGTAAAATACGAACTCAAAGACAACGGCGATTTACTCATCAACGATAGCATTACCATAGAAAATTTCTCAAACGATAAACTTGAAATTCACCTAAGTGAATTCGGTGAAATAAATATCAGTATCTCTGATGCCTCAGCCGTAGAAAAAGATCAATCAATGAAATTTATAGTTTCACTAAATAAAGAACCGGAAGTAGGAGAATTCGTAAAAGTTTCTGTTGGTAAAAAAACATATAAATTTATGAATTTTTCAGAGACTGATTATACGATAGATGAAGGAGTTGAAAATGTCTTCGGCGCTCAAGCCGAGTATGAGTATGTTTGGAATGACGATACCGTTAAAGAAGAAGATGAAAAATTTAAAGTAACTGCAAATATAGTAGGTAAAAGCGACGGTTTAAAAGCAAGTGTAATTAAAAACGGCAACGGCACAATAATAGATGATGACAGAGATGATGATCCCGAAGATGTAGATC
>OBRT01000077.1_pt1 | contig 38577 bp, 44 predicted proteins | sample 1494891 | NCBI WGS metagenome assembly OBRT01 (sample SAMEA3360688, study PRJEB22359) | human gut metagenome | biome: ENVO:urban biome; feature: ENVO:human-associated habitat; material: ENVO:feces | place: Bangladesh | collected 2011 | reverse complement strand
TTTTTAGTTCAAAATGTAAGTTCGTTCAGTCGTGTAGCTCGCTACACTCCTTCACTCTCTTGCATTTTGACCTCAAAAATAAGCTCAAAATCTAACAAAGCTAATTTATAGAACCAGCCTTTACACGTCCTCACATTACTGAATTTGCAGATGATTTGAACTTGAAGCACCCACTTGCGGCCTACAATATCCCCTTACCCCACAATGTGACTTGAGGCATTACAGATGATAATGTGGAGTCAAATTGCTCCATGACCCGAAAATAATCCCCCAAAAGGAGTGAGTCTCTCAGATTTAATTTGTATCTTCGCCATGTCTATCGTCGGATTCTCTTGTTTTTTTGCAACACTAAGATAAGTGAATTCTTCGACATAGCAAAATCCTGAGCAGCTTTTTGTTGCTCAGGTACTTAAAAAGTTTAATTTATAATAGTGGTGCGGAATTAAGGGTGAACTAAAATAACTAGCGTATGGAGACAATAGCAAACAGATTGAACAAATAAACCTTGTACTTTGTGACGAATAATTTAATTTAGAGAGTGTCGGACCTTCTTTTGGAGTGTCCAACATTCTCTTTGCCGAAGATAATTATGAATAAATTTATATTACTTATTTTATTATTTTAATTATGAATAAATTTATATTACTTATTTTATTATTTTTTTCGATTATCGATACTACAGAAGCTCAAACCATTGACTTCTCTCAGCTGAAGAATCCGCCTAAGAGCGATACGATAGCAAAGAAGATATTGGAGACGGCGCAGTATGTGGTGACCTATGACTACAAGTACGCCAAAGATGCAGCCTATCCCGACACGAAAAGGGAGGGACTGACTGTGTTGCAAGTTGGCGAGAGATATAATCGCTTTTGCGACTATTACGAACTTCAGTTTGACTCGCTGATTGACGTGACGGCAAAGGAGAAGCTTCCGATAACCCAGACGGGTCCGATGATGCTAAGCGTTATGAAAAAGAAACAATTCCGGGAAAGCATCATCATCGACAAGCAAAAAGACAAGGAGACGATACAGCGCACGGCTGGACAGAAGCAAAAGTACCAATACAGTGAGGACTGCCCAAAGCTGGAATGGGAATTGCTCGAAGGCGACTCAACCATAGCGGGATATAAATGCAACAAGGCGAAAACAACGCTCTTCGGAAGGACATACACGGCTTGGTATGCGCCAGAAGTAAATATGCCTTATGGCCCTTACAAGTTCAACGGACTGCCGGGACTGATATTCAAGGTCGTTGATACCCAAGACAACTTCATCTTCACACTGGTAGGACTGGAAAAGGCGACCACTTCAACACCTATTTATTTTTGGACAAAGAGCGACATAATAAAGACTAGCCGCGAAAAGGTGAGGAAAATCTACAAGAACTACTGTGCCGACCCCGTAGGAGCACTCACTTCCGACGGAACTATCAAGGTGGATGCTGAGACGAGAGCTAGCGTAAACTCCAAACCTTATAATCCCATAGAACTTGAATAGCAGCATCAGTAGAGCCTCCGCCATCATTCTCTTTTTTGCCATTGGCTTTGCGACAGCCATTGCGCAGACGGGCAAACTGGAGTTTGTGGTGAAAGATTCGACAACACAGAAACCACTTGTCAGCGTGACGTGTCGAGTATATTCGTCGCAGGGCAAGATGTACCGCTATGCCATTTCCGGCAATGGCGGCAGGCTATCCGTAGCCTCTGCCCAAAACGACATGTTGGAGTTCTCTCTCATGGGTTATGCGAAGAAAAAGCTAAGTGCGAGCAGATGCAGTCAGTCGGGCATCAACACAATATTGTTGCAGCAAACGGAGACGCAAATAAAGGAAGTCGTAGTCAAAGTGCCGCCAATAAGGGCGAAGAGCGATACGCTGGTGTACAATGTCAGTTCGTTTGCAAAGGATGGTGACCGCCACCTTGAAGACGTGTTGAAGAAGTTGCCTGGAGTGAAGGTGTCGAGCGACGGGGCGGTTTCGGTGCAAGGAAAGGCTATCAACAAGTTCTATATTGAGGGACTTGACTTGATGGGCAGCAGCTACAACCAAGCCACTCGCAACATGCCGATAGAGGCTGTGAAGAGTGTGGAGGTGATAGAGAACCACCAACCCGTTAAGATGCTTGAAGGCAGGCAGATATCCGACCGCGCCGCACTGAACATAAAGCTAGACAATAAGCACAAGTCAAGGCTCTTCGGCGAGATACAGGCAGGGGCAGGCATCAATCCCGACAGGTGGGATAACAATCTCTTTCTCACCCAGATAATGGATGGCAGTCAACTGCTTATATCGGGAAAGATGAACAACACGGGAACGGACATCTCGACAGATACGAAAGAGCATATCGACATGACGGACATTGATGCCTACGAGCCACAGATGCTAAAGGCTCTCTCAACCGAAATGGTGGAGGAATCATTGCCGCAGGAGAGGTATCTCCTCAACAAGTCGTATTCGGCAGGATTGAACTGGCTGAAGAAGTTGACCGACAATTCCACATTCCGTTGCAACATCGTCTATTATGGCGACCATTCAACGAGCAGCAATGAGATAAGCAACACTTACGGCGGCGACTATCCACTAACTATCAGCGAGAGCAAATCCTACAAGAGAAAAACCTTTGCGCTGATGCCAATCATGAAATATGAGTTGAACTCAAAGGAAATATTCTTGTCGGACGAGCTGCGCTATTCCATCAATCGCTCAACACTTTCGTCGTTGATCGGCAGTCGAGGTGCATCCATTGCCGAACGCACATATAGCCGTCCCGCTTACCTGCAAAACTACTTGAACTCATTGTTCCAGTTGGGCAGACTGGTATTGCGTGCGAAAACACTTTTCCGCTATTACGACCGAAAGGAATCTTTGGACAACAGTAGCGACTCCTTCGCAATATACAATCTCCGCGAGTCGCTCGTTTCAAAGTCCATGATGATAAAGAACCTCCTGTCGACGAATGTTCCTCTCTTCAACAACTATCTCGACATAGATGCAAAGGTTTATTATCGCGATAACAGCTACGAGATTGTTTCCAACATGCACCGCAAGCAGCTCAAGCTATCCGTTCTCCCAAGTTATTATCTGAGGTTTAGCGACAAGGGCGGCATATCCTTGGCTCTGCCCATCGAATATTCCCACGTAAGCATTAGTGGCAACGACTTTGTCGGCAAGTCTCGCTCTTATTGGTGGATGTCGTCAACTGCCACCCTGCGCCACAAGTTTTCCAACAGTTTCAGTGCAACGATGTCAGCTTCGCTTACCCCTAGCGACAATGCCTTACCATACTATTCTCCATGTCAATACTTTACTGGTTATCGATCAATAGTCATTCCGAGCAACAACATTTACAGGAATGTCAATAGTCGGGCATCGCTGTCGCTAAGATATCGAGACTTGGTCAACATGTTTTTCGCCAATCTCACAGTTCTATATACCCACGAGAAAGCGGAAGCCTACAACAACTACGAATATACATCCGACTACAACGTGATAACCGAAGTCGAGGGCACGAACAATCGCCACTCATTTATGGCTATATTGTCAGCCGCCAAGTCATTCACTGACATCGGATTGTCGCTGAAGACGGAATTCTCATACTCCCAAAACAGTTATATGTTTTCGCAATCGCAACAGACAACGACCAACCATTCCAACATATTTGCCGTTCACGTTGAGTCGATATATCAGAAACTGAAATGGTTGCGAATTACAGTCGATGCCACAGGCAATGCCTATTGGGAGCGAAACGACATCAGCAATTCCAGCACCCTAAAGTCACTCGTCGCCAATGCCTCCCTCTCGCTATTTCCAATAAAGAGCGTTGAGATAAAGGCAAAAATGCAGAGCATCACCAACGAGATTGCCACCGAAGATTATAAATCAAGCACCTTCATCGACGGCTCCGTCCGCTACACCATCAACAAGTCGTGGGCTATTGGAGGAAGCTTCGCCAATGTGCTCAACTCGAAGTCGTATGTCGTAGCCCCAAACGCCGGCATCAACACCTATCGCTCCGTATTGCCGTTGCGAGGTCGAGAGTTTATGGCGCATTTGTTTGTTAGCATATAAAACTCATCATTCATCTCTTTCAAAATATATCCTATAAAAACAGGGGAAAGAAACAGGGGGACAGGTTCCTGTTTCAGATAAAATGGAATACGTAATATCGAGTTAATGGCAAGGCAATCCAGACAACCTTCAGGGACGGGGATATATCAAGTGATGATGCGTGGTATAAATCATCAAAACATTTGTTATTCCCCTCAAATCCGCAACTAAGCCCTTGAACGTCCTTATTGCGTTTACACGTCCTCTCATTACTGAATTTGCAGATAATTTGAACTTGAAGCACCCACTTGCGGCCTACAATATCCCCTTACCCCAAAATGTGACTTGAGGCATTACAGATGATAATGTGGAGTCAAATTGCTCCATGACCCGAAAATAATCCCCCAAAAGGAGTGAGTCTCTCAGATTTAATTTGTATCTTCACCATGTCTATCGTCGGATTCTCTTGTTTTTTTTGCAACACTAAGATAAGTGAAAATTCTGACGTGGCAAAATCCTGAGCAACTTTTTGTTGCTCAGGTACTTAAAAAGTTTAATTTATAATAGTGTTGCGGAATTAAGGAATAACAGTTCTATGCCATTCGCACCATTCATTTTTCTTATTTGCTTGGTGGCAGGTATTGCTTACCTTATCTATGTCAAGCGGAAAGAGCGTGAATTCATTGAGCAGGTTACGCCCATTACTCGTGGCGAATGGTCGGAGCGCAGAGTGGTATTGAAACTTCTGAAAGCGGGTATCAACCCCAAAGCCATATTTCACGACTTATACATTCAGAAGCCGAACGGCACTTATACACAAGTCGATGTAGCCGTTGCAACCAAGGTAGGCTTAATCGTTTTTGAGGTAAAGGATTACAGCGGTTGGATTTTCGGCAACGAACACCAAAAGTATTGGACGCAATTACTGGCATACGGCAAAGAAAAGCACCGCTTTTACAACCCCGTAATGCAAAATGCCGGACACATTCAAGCTATCAGACAATGTTTGCCGCAAAATCCGGACATACCGATTTATTCCGTTATCGTATTCTTCGGGAGCAGCGAGTTTAAGGATATTACTTGTAATGCAGAAAACACCTTTATAGTATATCCTCGCTCTATCCGACAGGTCGTATCGGATATTATGATGCAGCCCAACGCCAATTTCGGGAATAAGTACGAGATTATGAACTTATTCACCAAAGGAGTACAAAACGGAAATGATTCGATGATTGTTTCTTCACAAATCAATTCTGCTGCATATTATGGTCGCAAAACGCCACAGTCCACTTATACCATATCTTTCAACTCATTATTCCGTTTTCGTGGTTTTTCACACAGAAGAAAATTTTGGTAACCCACTATTAGCGTATTAAATAGGGTCTGCTAATTAACTATAACTATCTGAAAATTAACTATTTATGCTGTATAAAATTTGGTCAATTCGCCCAAAATGACTACCTTGGATGTTAAAACATTCAAGAATCGAGATGAAATACTACTCACAATATCGCAGTCACGACCTGTGTGAACTTCAGGAGTCACTTTCGGGATTGAGCAAATCCAACCGCTGGGTCAAGCTGGCCGACCACTTTCCCTGGGGCAGGATAGAGAAGGAATACAACAAACGCCCGAGGAACAGTCACAACGGTGCCGGCAACAAGCCCGGTCGTTATGTTCGTCTAACTCTTTTGTACACTTACAATTTAACTCGAAGTTAGTAGTGAAATTTGGCAAAACGTAAACAGGCCAACATACAAAAACTTTACGGCGGTAATTTATAGAACTGCCCTAAAATGTTGAGTGCGAACTTTTCTTATATTCGCACTTTGCCTTTCTAATTGGGATTAGCGTTACATTCTTTATTTTGCTCCTTTGATGCCTATCAATGTTTCTTGTTTTCACCTTTATTCTGTCGTATCTTTGCATCGTCAGTCAGAGAGACTGATTCGGCAGACAATCAATCCAGGAAGCGGTAACCCAGACGATAAGCCGGCATCGAACAGGAAACCGCGTACCATGAAAAACACACAGCCGAGAATTAATAATCAATCATTTAAAACACACAAATTATTATGGCAGTAATGTATAAACTGTATCAAGACAAGAGAGTGAGCTCTTCAACCAAAGGCAAGTGGTATGCCCGCGCCATTCATCCACAAGTGATCGAAACCGACGCTCTGGCCGAACGCATTCAGCGCAACTGTACCGTGAAGCGCAGTGACGTGGTGGCCGTGCTGGCCGAGTTGGTAGAGGTGATGCAAGACGAATTGCAACAGAGCCGCGTGGTGAAACTTAACGGATTTGGTTCGTTTAAAATAGGACTAAGAACTAAGCCTGCCGACAAGGCAGCTGATTTTAACGTGACTAGCAACGTGGTGAACTATCGCGTGAACTTCCTTCCTGAGATGACGGGTGGAGGCGGCAAGGGCAAGAAGCGCAACCGCAAGTTCCTCGACGGTCTCAAGGTTCAGGAGGCTCCCAAGAACCCCGTGGACACGAAGAAACCCGACGAAGGAAAACCTGAGGAAAACGCAACCCCCAATCCGAAACCTTAAATCTTCCATCCTCCCCGCCCCAGTGGTGGGGGAGGAGTTTTTAGAAAAAACCATGAATCACTATGAAACGCATCAATTGGAAACTTATATTCAAGATTATCATCACCATCGCCACCGCCATCCTGGGCATGCTCAACTCGCAAGACAAACTGCCTTACAACGAAAAATGAAGAGCATCACGGGAGGACCGTTGGACTGGGCGTATCGAACAATGGAACGTTCGACTGCGCCTCGTGACGAACGTACTTCTGCTTCTGGCAGCCATCGTGGCTATTCTCAGTTGCTCGAGGATTCTCTGAAGGGCGGATCATTAACAAAGTTGATTTGAAAAACCACCCTGAAACAAGCAAAGCCAACCCGCCACGGTTGGCTTTGCTTTTGGCTGATGCAGCATGACAGGATAACGCTTGCTGCTTATCCCCTGGGGCGGAATCGGGCTATAGAACGGACGTGATACATCCCTTTTTGTGAAAACTATTGGCCGAGAGAAAGTATCATTTTAGGTTTGTAACAAATATTTCATGCGTTTTTTCTTGGTTTGGTATGGACGAATGCCTACATTTGCACGTAAAATAGTAAGTTACAATACATTTCATGGCATACTGGTTGGCTGATGGTTGACGCGATACTCCATTTTTACAATATACTTTTGAATTGGGACCACACGGCGTTGTTGGCAGTGAACGGCTACCATTCTGAATTTTGGGATCATTTCATGTGGATGTACAGTTACAAGTGGACCTGGGTGCCGTTCTATGTTAGTTTGGCTTATGTGGTGTTTCGCAACTTTTCGCTGAAAGCAAGTCTGCTGTTTGTGCTGTGCATCACGTTGGTTATTACGTGTGGCGACCAAATTACATCCACGGTGATTCGTCCTTGGGTGGGGAGGCTGCGGCCGAGTCATTTGGATAATCCCATCTCACCGCTTGTTCATATTGTGGATGGATACCGTGGTGGCGCCTTCAGCTTTCCGTCGGCCCATGCCGCCAATAGTTGGGGACTCACCAGCTTTATGATTCTTCTCTTGCGACGGCGTTACCTCTGTCTGTTTCTTGTCTTCTGGGCCTTGCTGACGTGTTATTCGCGTTTGTATCTGGGCGTTCACTATCCAGGCGACTTGCTGGCTGGCATGCTTATTGGTATATTGTTTGCCACCCTCATCTACTTTTTGTTTCGTTTCTTGGTAACTCGCTTTGCCGATGCCGATGAGGTGAAGCCCAAAACGCTGGTGCATGTAAACAGTCCCATCGCCGTGGGTTGTCTCACGATGGTGGTGATGGTGGGACTAAGTTGCTAATGGCAGAGAACAAAGAAATGCAGAACAACGAATGGAGCTGAAAACATGACCGATTACCATCAACGATTAGACGAATCCTTGCAGGAATCATGTGGCGATGACGGTGTTGCCGATTCGGCACCTGTCGGAGAACAGGTTACTGGCTGTGGCGAGTGTTTTCATCCCATTGCTTATTTTCACTCACCCTTCACGTCCAAGTTTGGCATTCCCAAACAGAGCGGACTGGCTGCTGGTTTGCACGGCACGATTGTCCTTGAGCCTCCTTATCGCCAAGCCGATGCCTTGCGGGGCATTGAGGGTTTTGACTATCTGTGGCTCATTTGGCTGTTCAACGCCAATCCACATCAGTCGGACAGTCTGTTGGTGCGCCCGCCTGTGTTGGGCGGAAACCAGAAAGTAGGCGTGTTTGCCAGTCGTTCACCCTTCCGCCCAAACCCCATCGGTCTGTCATCTGTCTTGCTGGAGCGTGTGGAGTGGGACACCCCGCAGGGACCTGTGTTGCATGTGCTGGGAGCCGACTTGATGGACGGGACGCCTATCTACGATATCAAGCCCTACGTGCCTTATGCCGACTGTCATCCGGAAGCCCGAAGCGGGTTTACCGATTTGTCGAAGATTCAGCGGTTGAAGGTGGTGATTCCCGATGAGGTGGCGCGCCAGTTCACGCCTGACAAGTTGCGCACTTTGAAAGAGGTGCTCTCTCTTGATCCGCGTCCGGCTTACCAACGGTCGAGCGAAAAAACATACGGCATGCCGTTTGATGGAAAGGATGTAAAATTCAAGGTTGTAGAAAATGATGCCATCCCAGGTTGGGATGGGCAAGATGCGCAATCGGCATCGTCTGCCTGTTGTGCCACGGAAAACGCTTACTTAAAAAGTTCAGACGGAGTGGTGCGTGGAGGAACCTTGATTGTTCTGGGCATCTTTGAAGGATGAATAAAAAATCCACTGATGACTGATGACCAGAAGTGGGCAACAGTCAGCAGTGGAAATATTTGATGATGAATCGCGCGGGATGCGCGCCAATGTCTAGATGTGGCTGGCGTTAGTCGTTATCTTCTTCTTCAGTTGAGGGGACAGCCTCTTCGGGTTGTTTGGAATCGCCAAGATTGGTCATCCTCACAATCACGATACTCACTTCGTACAGCATCCAAATAGGCAGAGAGACGATGAGCAAGGTGAATACGTCGGCCGTGGGTGTGACGATGGCCGCGAGGATGAGAATGGCGACAATGGCATGTCGGCGGTATTTAGACATCCATTCGGCCCGCAGCAATCCGAAGATGGCCAATAGCCAGCTGATAACGGGAATCTCAAACACAATGCCAAACACCAGGCTCATCATGAGCATCGTATCCATGTACGACTGCAGCGACAGCATGGTTTGCACTTCATCGCTGACCTGGTAGGTTCCTAAAAAGCGGACGGTGAGCGGGAAGATGAGATAATAATTGACGAGAATGCCAATGATGAACATGACGTACCCGCTGCCCACAATCTTGAGGGCATAGCGTTGTTCGCGCTGGTACAGAGCGGGTGAGATGAACTTGTACAACACGTACAAGATGTAAGGTGAGGCGCACAAGACTCCGAAGCAGAGCGCCGTCTTCATGTGTATCATGAACTGCTCGGTGAGCCCGATGTTCACCAGTTGGATGTTGAACGGTTCTACGCCCAGCAGGCGATACGTCACGAACTGGCTGTCCTTGGGTGCCAGTACAATGTTAAAAAGCTCTTCCTTGAACATGAATGCCGCGATGCCACAGATGAGGGCTACGGCAATAATGCGTATGAGCGTGCCACGAAGCACGTCCAAATGTTCCCAGAAGGTGAGTTCTAAATCTTCTTCCATCATGAAACCCTCCATGGGTGGTGTGTCAATCCCTTCCTAATGTGGTGGGATAGGGGAGTGTAAGAAAGACGGCTGTCGTCTTATTTCTTCGTCTCAGTGTCGTTGGTTTGTTGGTCTGGATCGAGGTCTTTCTCGATGCCGTTCACGCCATCTTTGAAACTTTTCACTCCTTTGCCAAAGCCTTTCATCAGCTCAGGGATTTTCTTTCCTCCAAACAGGAGAAGAACGACGAGTACGATGAGTACAATTTCCGGTGTTCCTAGCATAATATCTATGTTTGAATTGAGCACCACGGGCTGCCCATCTGGTGAGAAACTCACTTGCAGGGTAGGCATCTGCCTGGATGCTATGGTTAGTGGTTTTGTTTTTTCAATGTATGTCTCGCATCACCATTGCTGGCGAGTGCGATAATGCAAATGTACGAATAATATTTCAAACGGCAAGAATAGGGGCTGAGAAATCAATGTGGTAGGTCAATATTTCTCAGCTCAGATACACGGCTCTTACATTTAAAAAGGTCGTTTGTTATCGTAAACAATCCTATTAGTTGATTAGCTTTCAATTCGTTGTTAAAAAACAACATTGCCCTTGAATGAAAAATCCGTGCGGCTACTACAAAATAAAGTAGTAAATACTTGTAAAGTACAAAATAATGTATTACCTTTGCGTTGTCTTAATAAAACAACGGAAAATGAAACAAGAAATGGAAACAATGAGGGTTACAGATGAGGAAAGAGACCTCCTCGAGCAGATGAGAAACTACAACCGGTCTTATCCAAACGGTTATCCGGAACTGCTCAGTGTGATCATTGAGAAGTTTTACGCTATGCTCCGACAACCTTATTGACAACAAAACCACCGCTCCTCTCCCAATGGGGATGGAGCTTCAACTAAAAGAAAGGAAACAGCAATGGAAACAGTTATTAAAAAACAGGAAGTGGTAAGTGATATGAAACAGCGTCTGGCAGACATCAACCTCTCGGTGTCTTGGATGGACTTTGCCAACAAATACTTCCACAAATCGTCTTCATGGTTCTATCACAAGTTGAATGGTATCGACGGCAATGGTGGCAAGGGCGGTTTCAATGAGGAGGAGTTGGAACAGCTGCGCGGATCGCTCTTCGACCTGAGCAACCGCATACGAAGAGCCGCAGAAAGCATTTAGGCGTGGTTATCTGTTTGACCAATTAAGACAAAAAGACGCCCGACGCCTACGGGCGCAATCTTACCGCAAGCGCATGCTTCCCACCATGGAGAGCATGCGCTTTGTTTCTATTGTCTTCAAAAGGTTTGTTCCTTAAGCTGATTATTTCTAAATTTGCATCATAACATCTTATCAGCAAACAATTACACACATAGCCATCAATCATTCCAACATATCAAACTTTAACAGTAGCCAATGGCATATTGTAGTACAAAATCGTGACACCCCCTCACGCTTTGAAGCCGTCGTGCCAACGTCAACCTTACAAGGAATAGTTACGGGCATCGTCCATGTCCCATGAGTGTGAACGGAGATTCCCCGTCCATCAAAATTCGCTGGTAAAGTGGAATTTGATGTGCTTGAAGTCTTGCTGCGCCATGCTCAGCATGTAACTTGAGTCGGCCAGGAACACGTCGCGTCCCTGTCGATCCTTGGCCATGTACTGGTATTTGCGCTTCTTAAAGTTTTCCAGCTCCTCGTGGTTGTCGGCTTCTATCCAGCAAGCCTTGTACAGTCGAACCGGTTCCCATCGGCACTTGGCATTGTACTCGTTCTCCAGGCGGTATTGAATCACCTCGAATTGCAGTTGTCCTACGGTGCCGATAATCTTACGTTGGTTGAACTGGTTGATGAACAACTGTGCCACACCCTCGTCCATGAGCTGCTCGATGCCTTTGTTGAGCTGTTTTGACTTCATGGGGTCTTCGTTCTCGATGTACTTGAACATCTCGGGTGAGAACGATGGAAGTCCCTTGAAGTGAATCTCTTCGCCCTCGGTCAGCGTGTCACCAATCTTGAAGATGCCGTTGTCTGGCAGACCTACGATGTCGCCGGGGTAGGCTTCTTCGATAGTACTCTTGCGCTGCGCCATAAACTGGGTGGGCGACGAGAAGCGTACCGTCTTGCCGTTGCGCACATGCAGATAAGGCTGATTGCGCACAAACTTGCCCGAGCATACCTTGCAGAAGGCGATGCACGAACGGTGGTTGGGGTCGATGTTGGCTGTGATTTTGAAGATGAATCCCGTGAACTTGGGCTCTTCAGGACGGATGACGCGTTCTTCTGCCTGTGTGGGTTTCGGGCTTGGCGCAATCTCTACAAAGCAGTTGAGCAGTTCCTGAACACCGAAGTTGTTGAGCGCCGAGCCGAAGAACACCGGTGCCACCTCAGCCGACAGGTAAGTTTGCTTGTCAAAAGTGGGGTACACGCCATCAACCAGTTCGAGGTCATCGCGCAGTTGGGCGGCCTCTTGTTCGCCCACCTGTTTGTCCAGTTCTTCGCTCTGGATGTCAACCTCCACCTTCTCGGTCACCCGTTGTTTGTTGGGCGTGAAGAGGTTGAGCTGCTGTTCGTAGATGTTGTACACGCCCTTGAACTTTCTTCCTTGTCCGATGGGCCAACTCAGTGGGCGCACCTTGATTTGGAGTTCTTTCTCCAGTTCGTCCAGCACGTCGAATGGGTCACGTCCCTCACGATCCATCTTGTTGATGAAAATAATCACCGGCGTCTTGCGCATGCGGCACACCTCCATCAACTTTCGGGTTTGTGCCTCCACACCTTTGGCCGAATCGACCACGATGATGGCCGAGTCAACGGCCGTGAGCGTGCGGTAAGTGTCCTCAGCAAAGTCTTGGTGGCCCGGCGTGTCGAGGATGTTGACCTTGTAGCCCTCATAATCAAACTCCATGACCGAGGTAGATACCGAGATACCTCTTTGTTTCTCGATGTCCATCCAGTCGCTGGTGGCCGTTTTCTTAATTTTGTTGTTTTTGACCGCTCCGGCCACTTGAATCTGTCCACCGAAGAGCAAGAACTTCTCGGTGAGGGTGGTTTTACCAGCGTCGGGGTGTGAGATGATGGCGAAGGTTCGCCTGCGTTGTATTTCGTTCATAAATCTTTATTTCGTATGCATGCACTTCGTGAGGCTCTCTTCCCAATGCGGGATTTCGATGCCAAAGGTTTCCTTGATTTTTGTCTTGTCCAACACACTGTAAGCTGGTCGGTGAGCCGGTGTGGGATATTCAGCGGTGTGCAGCGGCTTGACGTGGCAGGTGGTGATGCCCGCGATGCGGTGAATGGCCTTGGTGAAGTCGTACCAGCTGGTAACGCCCTCGTTGGAGAAGTGGTAGATGCCCGGCACGATGCCCTTGTCGATGATGGTCATGATGGCCAGAGCCAGGTCGTGGGCGTAGGTGGGCGTGCCTATCTGGTCGAAGATTACGCCCAACTGCTGTTTCTCTTGGCCCAGTCGCAACATCGTCTTGACGAAGTTGTTGCCGAAAGTAGAGTAGAGCCAAGCCGTGCGGATGATGACATGTTTTGGACATATCTTTGCCACGGCCACCTCACCAGCCAGTTTGGTGGCGCCATACACACTGTTGGGGCAGGGTGTATCGGTTTCGATGTAAGGCGTGTGTTGCGTGCCGTCGAATACATAGTCGGTGCTGATTTGCACCATCCATCCGTCACGCTTAGCCATGGCAACAGCCAAGTAAGTAGGCGCCTCGGCGTTGAGAGCCGTTGCCAGTCGCTTGTTGCTCTCCGCCTTGTCCACGGCCGTGTAGGCGGCGCAGTTCACGATGCCATCGATTTCGTGTTCTTCCACGAACCTGTTGATGGCATCGCTGTCGGTGATGTCCAGTTCGTTAACATCCGTGTTGAACCAGTGGTGCTCTGGATAATCCTTCTGCAGCACCTGCATTTCGTTTCCCAGTTGGCCGTTGCAGCCTGTAATGAGTATGTTCATAGTTTTAATCCTCCTCAAATTGAAGTCCTTCGTTACGATCCTTGATATAATAATCAGACAGCATGCCGATGAAGGTAGTAATCTCCTGAATGGCATGTGTGGTGTCGGGTGATATCTCCTTCTGTTGCAACCGCAGCAGAATCACGCCGTACAGGGCGTTGAGGCATACCTGTATCTCGTCTTCCTCATGTTCGCCTTTACGCCTCAGCTCCACGATAAACGGCAGCACCTTGTAGTATTGTGCCGAGTAGAAGGGAAACTTGGTACTTTGCAGCAGTCTGCGGTGCAGGTCAATGAGGTCGGTAACGATAACCTGGTTAATCTGCAGGTGTCCGCCCTGTCGTTTGCCTTCCTCGTTCATCATGCGAATGAGGTTGCCGTACCAGTCAACCATTTCTTCCTTCTGTTCGTCCGTGTAGTCGAACTGACTGATGTATTCGCGGCGGATGCGCGACAGCGAGCATTCGTACACGCGGATGATGTCTTCTACCTGCCACATATATAGTATGTATTCGGCGATGCTCTTTTTGCGTAGTTGTTGTGAGATATACACGTTTGATGTTGTATTAAGAGGTTGAATATTCGGTGGGGTGCTTCGATGTTTCCAAGTGAAACGGCATCGGCTTGCCGTGCCAGTCAGATGTTTGACAATGACTGGCTAATAGTGGAAGGTGTAAAGATTGAACACCGTCCCGATGAGGATAATGATGGAACACACGATGACGATGCTCCCTATAATCTTGTTGATAATCACGATGCCGTTGTTGTCAAACTTGCCACGCACCTTGTCGATGACCCAAGTCAGACCGTACCACCACAGCAAGGCGCCGCCAAAGATGCCCAAGTAGCCGCTCACCATCTCGACAGGATGGTCGGGGACGACAAACTTAAACTGCGCATACATGGCGATAAACAGCAGAATGATGAGTGGATTTAAAAACGTTAACCAGAAAGCCGTGATGCCATTGTACAGGTATGTACCCTTCGTTTTGCCGCTAACGTGCATGTGCTTTGTGGGGTTGTTGCGAAAACTGTAAATGCCGAAAAGCAACAGCAGTATGCTGCCCAATATCTGCAAAACAAAAAGATTCTTGGGGTTGGTAATCAAATCCATCACAAAACTCATGCCAAAGCCCGTGAGCAGTGCGTAAATGATGTCAGAGCATGTGGCGCCAAAGCCTGTTACCAAGCCATACCAACGTCCCTTGTTTAACGTTCGCTGAACGCACAACACCCCCACGGGACCCATCAGTCCCGAAGCAATCACTCCGATGATGATGCCCTTCCATATTTGGTCGATGATATCGATGTGAAACTCAAACGGCATAATGTATGCAAAATTGCGAAAATTATGCGAGATGCACAAATTTATGATGTGAAAGTTTGTGTTATACAAGTTTTTTAATACCTTTGCGAAACGTGTAAGAACCCCTCATTAGGTCTTCCCGATAGGGTTCGTCTGCATGCGAAAGGGCATGGAGTACCGCTTGCAAGCTGGAGGGTGCAACGCCGATATAGCCGAGAGCCGACACGCATCCACGCCCGCATAGGGAGGTAGTGAACGATTTCTATACTAACTTATAATAAAAACGAAAACATCACATGAAAGCAGTTTCTGAATTGAAACCGTATGTAATCGGTTTAGACTTAGGTGGAACCAACTCAGTCTTCGGCATCGTTGACAGCCGCGGTGACATCAAGGCCACCACATCCATCAAGACACAAGGATATGACAATGTAGACGACTATGTAGACGCTTCCATTGAGGCATTGCAGTTGATCATCGACCAAGTGGGCGGCATCGACAAGATTAAAGCCATGGGTATCGGTGCACCCAACGGCAACTTCTATAACGGAACCATTGAGTTTGCACCCAACCTCAGTTGGGGACACAACGGCATCGTGCCATTGGCCAAGCTGTTCTCCGATAAGTTGGGCATCCCCGTGGCACTCACCAACGATGCCAATGCGGCAGCTATCGGTGAGATGACCTATGGCGTGGCGCGCGGCATGAAGAATTTTATCGTCATCACCCTCGGCACTGGTGTCGGCTCGGGCATCGTTGTGAATGGCCAGTTGGTGTATGGCAGCGATGGATTCGCTGGTGAGTTGGGACACGTTGTGGTGCGTCGTGAGAACGGACGTTCGTGTGGTTGCGGTCGCTTCGGCTGCTTGGAGGCTTATTGCTCGGCCACCGGTGTTGCCCGCACGGCTCGTGAATTGCTCGAAACAACCGAAGAACCCTCTATCTTGCGCGACATGATTCCTGAAGACATTACGTCATTGGATGTGAGCATTGCCGCAGGTAAGGGTGACAAGCTGTCGCAGCATGTTTATCAGATGACGGGCGAGATGCTCGGTGAGGCTTGCGCCAACTTTGCCGCTTTCTCTTCTCCCGAGGCATTTATCTTCTTCGGTGGCTTGACCAAGGCTGGCGATTTGCTGATGAAGCCTTTGAAGGAAAGCTACGACAAGCATGTGCTGAAGATATTTAAAGACAAGGCCAAGTTCTTGATTAGCGGGCTTGATGGTTCATCGGCCGCCGTGTTGGGAGCCAGTGCCATTGGTTGGGAGATATAAGCATCGTTGCCACAGCAGCGATAAGAGAATAGATGCAGGTTTCAGTGAATGAGCTTTGATAGCTTTCAAGCTTATCATCTAAGCCAAAAAGATAGTACAAAAAAGGAGGGTGTATCATAACTTGTGCGTATGATACACCCTCTTTTCTTTTGTTATCGGCCTTAATTCTTGATGACCTTCTTGCCACCAACGATGTACACACCTCGTGGCAAGCTCTCAACGTTGGTGCCGAGATACACCCCGTCGAGGGTATAAGCGCCGTCCTTGGGAGTTGATGCTTCGGCTATAGGATGGGCAATACCGGTAGCATCGGGTACAATCACCACTTCGCTCGTCACCACTTTGCCGTCATTACCTTTCATTAGTGGGGCAAACCCCAGTTTCTTGTTCATTTGGCAAAAGCCTATAAAACCAATCTGCCAAGGGTGAAGGACAACTGAGCAATCCCTCGTTGTATTGTAGATTGAGGAAAGACAAGCGGATACGTTCCTGTGGGTGGTATCGCTCGTTATAAACAGACAGGCTTCTGCCACTCACACAATTTTCTGCCTTTACCTCTATCGGTATGATACGCTCACCCCATTGGATAACGAATTCTATCTCCGCACGACTGTCGGGCGACCAGTAGTACGGAATGTTGTCATTCAACAACGGCATGAGCGACTGCAAGATGGCGTTCTCCGCCATACTGCCCTTAAATTCCGTATAGTTGGCATTGGCATTCAGGATGACAGTGGCAGGAAGTCGTGCCAGTCGGCGAAGCAACCCGCAATCACAAGCATATACCTTGAAAGCCGACGGATCTGCGTAGGCTGAAATAGGAAGGCCGGGTTTGGTAATGTTGAACACCCTGTAAATCATTCCAGCATCCTCCAGCCAAAGCAGCGCGTCTTCATAGTCCTTTGACCTTGCGCCTGGCTTTACTATCTTGAAGATGAATTTTCGGTTCTCCTTGGCAAGTTGCGAGGGCAGCGAGCGCCAGATGGCATGGATGCGTGGAATCTCCCTCGGCGTAGCGTACTTGGCAAAGTCAAGTTCGTAGAGGTCAAGAATGTCTTGCTGCACTTTCTCCACAGCCTCCATGCCTTTGTTGCCAAGAAGGCTGATGACCGCCTCGGGCATGCCGCCGCACACGAGGTAACGCCTGTACTCCGTTTTCAACTTGTTGAGTACAATTTCAGGCAGGTGACTGGCATCATGCAGATTTTCCACATAGCTAAACGTTTTCTCATCGGCAGCACGCAGGAACTCTCGGAACGTGATGGGGTACATACGCATGATGCTCACCTTGCCCACCGGCACCGTCATGCTGCGCCTCTTCACGGCTACGCCAAGCAAACTGCCAGCGGCAATGACATGGTACGCTGGCGCATCTTCATAGAAGTATTTTAGGCTGTTCAATGCCTCCTCGCACTCCTGAATCTCATCGAAGATAATCAGCGTCTTACCTGCCACAATGGGAACTTCCGTGTACAGCGAAAGTTCTTTCAGGATTCTCTCCGGACTCTTGGAAGTTTGAAAGACAGACCTTAACTCTGGCTGACGGTCAAAATCGAACTTGGCGCAATAGTCAAATTCCTCCTTGCCAAACGCTTCCATTGCCCATGTCTTGCCAATCTGCCTTGCTCCCTTTAATAGAATTGGCTTCCTGTCCGTTTTTTCTTTCCACCTCCTCAAGGTGTCTATGATGTCTCTTCGTATTTCCATCGTTTACATTTTTAAGTGCAGAAAAGTGTGAAAATCTACATTTTTCTGTAGTTGTTAATGCAAAAATAGCAATTATTCATAAAATAAACAAGTTTTGTGAATGAAATATGGAGAGGAGGGCACGATTGTTTGATGACAAACAGTTGTTGATTGCCAAAAGCCATTATTTTTCTTTGTTTTCGTAACAAATTGGAAGGGTGAAACAACATCTTTGTATTTGGATTGTTAATGATTTGCAATTGCAGACCAAACTGATGGACTTTGAAGGCCAAAGTCAAAGAGTTTGCGAGTGCTTATATGTTGTTGCGTATCAGGTGGTTAGGAGAGTGCTGTTTGCTGTCTGCTGTCTGTCATACAACACCAGATGATTGCAGTTAACCTGCTCAACCTGATTCGGCACCTTTCGGCTGAAGATAGAAGGGTTGGCGTGCGGCTTTTTCCTGCTTTATTTTCCATATAAATGAGGATTGTGCCGTTTTCAAAATCTTTCTACCTTTGCCAGCGAATCAAAAGATGCATTTACTAACAAACCAAGGTGGGTTTTATAAATTACCACCCCTGAATTATTCAAATTCAATAAAAAATGATGTGGGTTACGTTTTTGTTCTGCTTGTGTTCTTTAGAGAAGAAGAGGCATGTGTCAGACCGAGCTAATTTATAGGACTCACCTGTGTTTAATACGTTATGAAAATGAGAAATGTTTTCGCAGCCGTTTGTTTAATGGCGTTCGCCGTTCTGGGATTTTCGTCGTGCGACAATGACGAAGAAGAAACCAAAGTGTCTAATATCGAGTTGGCCAAGGCTCATCTCAATGGCGAGGTGGTGCTCTCCACGGCGGCTTTCATGAATGATTTTAACATCACTCGTTTGCCCGAAGGATGTCCGGCGAAATACAAGCTGACATGGGACAAGGATGTGCTCGTTATTTTATTGAACAACTTGAAAATTGGGTCGATGCCATTTGCCATCAACTTCGGCTGTCGTACGATGCTCGAGGATGTGCAAGCCGGTGACAAAGACGCACCGAAGGGCGATGGCTGGATGAAGATTAGTGGCACCGACGGCTGCTTGGCCATGCCGGGAACGCCAGTAGGTGATTACAAAAAGGGCAGCGGCGCTACGGTGAAGGGATATTACAATGTAAAGTCGCGCGAGATTGAGTTCACCATGGATTTCAACATGGGCAAGACCATGCCTATGATTGCAAAGTGTGGTCGTCAGGTGGTTGACAAGAACAGACTGAAGAACTATGATGCTGAGCTGCAAGAGTTCATGAAAAAATTCAAAGAAGCCAAGGAGAAGGAAAAACCACACGGAGGAAAATAACCAGTCCCTCGTGTAGAAATGGGAGTTGGCGGGAGATTCCCTTAACTCCCGTTAACTCCCCCATTACTCCCCTTAACTCCCGTACCTTATTTCTCCAACCACAAAAAATATAGACGATGAATCCATTTATCCACAAACTTGCGCCACTTGGCTTCCTCATCAGCATCTTGATGATAACACTGTCTTCCTGTCACAGTGACGATGATTTGCAGTTGGCTTCGGTGAGCGACGAATACACCGCACAGACCAAGGAGACGCTCACAGGCAATGTGGTGCTGTCCACGAGAACCTTTATCGGTGACGTGGACATGACACGACTGGAAACGGGGTGCCCCACGAAATTCAGTTTCACCTGGCAGGGTGACGAGGTGGAGATTCGGCTGATTGATTTCCATGTCGCCAACATGCCGTTCATCATCAACTTTCAGTCAAAAGCCCGCTTGTATGCACTTAATTCGTGGGAGCAAAAAGAATACAAAGGCAGCGGATGGGTCAAGATTTATGGTACGGACGGACTTTCGAAAACCGCTGATCGGGAAAGTAAACCGCTGGATCAAAAGCAGGGAGCCATCATCAAAGGATATTACAATGTGTTGACCCACGAAATCAACATGAACATCAACTTTAACATGATGAACGTGTACTCCGATTGTTTCTTGCAGAAAGTGGACAAACACCGCATTGATCGATACGATGAGGAAGTGAAACAATATCAAGCCGACCTGGTGGCTTATAAAAAGCAGAAGGGTGAGCTGTAGCTCATGGTCTGCCCAACGGTAAGCCTCAAAGATGATTAGAACAAACATCGTAAACACCAAACTTTTTATCCAGTCGCTGCTTCTCGCCTTTCTCTGTTGTACCCCGGTCAAGGCCCAACACACCCTTCGCTTGACCGTACGCCAAGAGGGAACACGGCAACCCATCGAAGCGGCACGTGTCACCGTGGCTGGCAATAGAGTCATGGCCGGTGCCACCCATACCGTGACCGACCGCCTGGGCAATGCCTACATTCGTACCGAAACGCCTAAAACACTTTATTATGAAGTATCGGCCATTGGCTATGTTCCCCGAAAAGGCGACATACAACCTCATGACACGGTGGTGAGCATCATCCTGCATGAGGATGTTTTGCATCTGCACGATGTGGTGGTGACGGGTTCGCGAACGGAACGCCCCATCAAGTTGTCGGCCGTGACGACACAAGTCCTGGGTGGAAAACAGCTCATCGATGCGGGATACAGCGATCTGCAGCACGCCTTGCAGCAGGAAACACCGGGACTGAACATCCAGAAAGTGGCCTTCGGCAACGACATCTCCATGCAGGGACTTGATGCTCGTCATGTGCTGTTCTTGCAAGATGGTGAGCGGATGACGGGCGAGATGGCGGGCAACTTGGACTACGAACGATTCAACCTGCATGCCATCGACCGCATTGAAATTGTGAAGGGAGCCAGCAGCACCCTCTATGGCAGTAGGGCATCGGGGGCAGTCATCAATCTTATCTCCAAGAAAGCCGACCGACCGCTGGATGTAAGGGCCGGCTTGCGCTGGGGACAGATGAATCAACACAACTACAAGAACCCTTCGCCGACCGATTTTCCATACATGTTCGAGAAAAACGCCGACCGGCCCAATCTGCAAGCGTGGCTCTCGGCTGGAGCACAACAAGGGGCGTGGACAACGCAAACCGACGTGTGGTATAGCTCGTCGGATGCTTTTTACCTGTACCAAGCCAAACACGACAGCAAGACTTATACGAAGGAGGCCAATCCCTTCTTACCACACGACACCACGCTTGTTTCATCAGCCGACCGACCGCCTTTGGGCATTGAGGGAAAAGAACATTTGTCGGTGGCGCAGAAGCTGTATTACGAACCGTCCAAGTACTTGTCGCTGCAGCTCTATGGGTCGGCTTTTTTCATGAACTCGTATGACTTGTTGCAGGACATGAACTTCTCGCAAAGCTGTGACTACATGGCCGGACTGAAGTTGCGCTACGATGTCAAGAATTGGTTCAGCGTTCATCTAAGTCTGCACGGCGACTTCTACGATCGGTTCAAGCGACACGAGCGCATGAACTTGCGCAAGAAGGTGTATAGAAGCACCATCTTTGAGCCGCGACTGAGCATCACCAGCAACTACTTTCCCAACCATGATTTGATTTTGGGTGTGGAGCATGTCACCGACAACCTCACCAGCGACCGTTTTGTGAACCGACGCATGACGACGCGCGCCTTGCACGAAACCGAATATTTCGTGCAAGACGAATGGCAGGTGAACAGTAAGTGGATGCTGTCAACGGGCGTGCGCACCAACTTCTCAAAAGCCTTCGGACTGATGTGGATGCCAAAGGTTGCAGCCAAGTATTCGCCCGATGACCATTGGGCCTTGCGGGCCAACTACTCCATGGGCTACCGGGCACCCAGCATCAAGGAGTTGTTTTTCAATTGGGACCACATGGGCATGTTCCAGATACGGGGAAACGATCAGCTAAAACCAGAGAAAAACCACTATATCGCCTTGGGAACTGAGTATAGTGACGGTAAGGTGTTTGTTAACGTCAACGCCTACACCAACTTTTTCAGAAAGAAAATAGAAGGAGTGTGGCGCATCTACGACTTGCAGTACAACTTTGAGTACACCAATCTCACCAACCAGCGGTTCGTGGGACTTGAGACCATCTTGAAATGGCACTTCGCACAGCGCCTCACCTTCAACGGAACTTACAGCTACGTCAACGTCAGCAAGCTGGAGGGTTTGCAGCTCAACACCACCTCGCCCCATGCGGCGACAGGCAGTTTGGACTACACGCTGAACAAGCCCAACTATCGGTTGAAAGCCATCTTCAGTGCTTCTTTCATGGGAGAGAAATGCTTCGATGTGCAAGACCGCATCTGGGTGGGCAGCCAGCAAAAAAGTTACGATGCCTACTTCCGGTGCACGCTTCCCGCCTACGTCATCTGCAACCTGTCAGTGGTGCAAACGTTCTGGAACCAAGCCAAAGTGACCTTGGGTATTGACAACCTCTTTAACTACAAGCCCAGTACCTTAGGTTCGGGTGTCACCCTGTTCAACGTGCCCGGAACCTGTGGCGCACGCGGCTATGTGCAGGTGGAATTCTTGGTCGACCAACTTGTTAAATCTCTGAAACGAAAACGATGAAAAATTATATAGTCCTACTTCTCACGCTTACCCTCCTCAGTTCGTGTGTGCGGTACGATGCCGAGGAGTTCACGGGACATACGCTGCCCCGCATCACTGGTTACAACACAGGCGTCACCAACGATTGGATGTACTTCAACCTGCGTACGGGACAGGTGTTCAACCGCACCGCACCCAACCAGGATATCAGCGAGGGCGAACAGTACCATCGTACTGACTGGGACTTGGCTTTCTGCGGACACCGTTTGCGTACCAACAGCGGCACGTCGGGAATTGGAAAGGGAGGAGCGGCCGACTTAGGCTACGGCGAGTACGACAAGTGGATGACGGCGGGCCAGCTGCCCAGGAATTTGACATGGGCGGTAGATGATTCCACCGTGTCGGTCACCTATTCGAAGAAAGACTGGATACATCATTGCGTCACCCACAATCTTGACGTCGACGAACATCCTTGGTTCGATCCCAACAGCGGACCGGCCACCACCTATACGAGTGCCAATCCCATCCTAGCCAACGCCGTTGCCTTTTTAGCTCCGCCCCCCGTCTACACTCCGTCTTTTCACACCTACGTCGTGCGCACGGCCGACGGCAAGCGTTATTTCAAGTTGCAGATTGTGAGTTGGTACCACGCAGAAGCAGAAATTGGTGATTCTGGCGGCCGCATCAGTTATTACCTGGACGAGCTAAAAGAGTAGGGGAGAACCCGCGAATCATCCTCACTCCTCGTACGCCGTTTCATTCTTGATGGCGACAAACGATATTTCCCATTATGCCAGAGCTTCGCTATGCAAGCAGAACATGGAAGTCGCCCAAATATAGGAAACCTCTGCACTTGCTGATGAAATCCTTTGGAATCCGCCTACCACCCCCTGTGACTATTCATCGGTAGGTGCATGACACCCAATAATTGTTAACAAATTTTAATTACATCATTCTTTTTTGTTTTTATTCTTTTGTTTCTATGAAATCCCTTACCTTTGCACTCGCTTTTCGGCTGATACCTCATCAAAGATGATAATCAAGGAGAGATGGTAGAGTGGTCGATTACAACGGTCTTGAAAACCGTCGCACTGAGAGGTGCCGGGGGTTCGAATCCCTCTCTCTCCGCAACCGCATTAAGCGTAATTCCCTAAGTTACAACAACTTAGGGAATTTTTATTTCCCCTTGTTTATTTCTTGACCCACTTTTTGACCCACTTTTTGACCCACTTTTGGTCTGAACACTTTTTAACACGAAATATTTTTTAATCGTTGTAAAAATAATTCAGAATTATTCTATTTGTTGATTATCAACTTTTTACGTGATTTTGGCAAAGGGTGAATTCGAACCTTTTATATCAAAAGTTATCATTCTTGTTTTTTATCTCAATTATGGATATACCTCACTCCTTTTCCCCTCTGTCTTTTCCAACTTTCGAACGTATCAATTCTCCAGCCCTTATAATGGCCTTCTTATTGAGTACTACACCACCTTTGCTAAGCCCAACACGCTCCAAAGAGCATTGTTTAATACCTATATCGTCTGCAGTTAGGGTGCTATATATAGCAGGTATAGATCCAAAATAATAATTCTTTCGTCCCTGGATCAGATGAACATGTATTACCTTTGTCATACTTTTATATGTTGTTATTACCCTAAAATTACAAAATAGTTATTATATACGATATTTCAATTATATTTTATTTTGTATTTTATAAGCCGTTGGCATAGTTTTCAACTATTCAACAGTCGATCATCAGCTTTCATTTTTCTATGCAAAGTTAGCAAGGCGACCAGAACGCAAATCATCGCTACGCTATTTGAGGATATTGTTACGGCAGCCTTCCGCAAATCAAAGATTTGGGTTTTCCATAACAATATCCTCAAATTCCTTTGCTTATCTGTTCTTTGCCTTGCTTGCCTTCTTGCTCGAAAATTAAAATCCTGACGCTCTCCTGCTGTTAAAAGCAGAGAACTAAAGGGAAAAGTATCACATTAAAACTAATTCGATATGGAAAGTATAAAGCAAAACACAGAAGTAAAAGCATGGAAGTTTGTTAAGTGGGATGTTGAACCATTGAGCAAATTACGCACAAGCAAGGTTTATATGTTGCGTGAAAAACTTAATAGAAGACAGAAAATGAGCCGTGAAGAGAAGAACTGGCTCGCAGAGAAAGTGAATACCAATACCTATTTTCGTACAGCAGTGCCGTTGATGGGATATTGTTTTGACTTCCTCGATGTGCTGAAAAAGTATGTGGTCAATCAGTACGGACACTGGAGCGAGTATTATGCACCCGACAAGACAAGTCTTCGGGCTTACTTGTGCGGCAGAGTGGACCAAATAGTGGAAATATAATCTTCAACCATTATGGCTATAAATATGACAAACCAAGAAATGGTACTCACATCGTTAGGCTTCTTCAAGAACGATTACAAGCTTGATAACTTCCATTCCAACTTTGGCTATGATTGGTCGGACGAGGACTTAAGCGAGGCTATCGAGGCAGCAGGGTACAACCTTACCAGTGTACGAAATTATTTGATGGAAATACTTTGGCTCAAAGTGGTGGACGAGTTTGAGAACAAAGGTTGCGAACGTGAAATGTTTGATTGTTGGGTCAACGGCTCGCTCGACACTCATTTCTATTTTAAGCAGACCGAGGTGAACTGCATCGACGAGATAGAAAAAATTGCATAACGCTAACATAAAGGTAATGCCCCGACCAACCATCGGGGCGCAAATCTTCAATGATATGATAATGGATAAAGGACTATCAACAACACAGAAGATACTCCGTCAGCTTACCATCGCAGTTAAAAGGTCAGAGCAAGAGTATTTAACCGACAAGGAACTAAAACAATTTGCCCAGAATAATAATAAACTTCAAAATACAAGGTTATGAAAAAAAATGAAGACGAACAAAAATTGTTAGCAATATACAATAGCTACGAGTGCAGAAAAATCAAATTGGCGACCATGCTAAAAAAAAAAGTACAGGGAAGGTGACAACTTTATCTGTATTCATGAATTTGAAATTGTTGAATGCTAAAGGAAATGGAGGGACTAACCACCCCTCCACAAAAATATTTTAATATGAAATCAATTAATGAAATTGCAAGCGAGAATGGTTTACATGTAATCAGCACGACTACTGGTTTGAACGGTTATCCACAGTTTTTGAAAAAGGCTATTATTGGATTTGAAAATTTTGAGCAAGCAGAGAATCTTGCCGAAGAATATCATCTTGACATCGAGATATTCACAAAGCGTGACGGTTGGCAGCTTTGGAACAGAGACAACAATCATGCATACGATGCGTTTGATCGTTCTGCAAACGACTATGGCGAGAACTATCAACAGTTTGAATCGAATATGAGCCAGGATGATTTTTTGCAGCAAATAGGTGCTGCGGACTTTATTCATGGGCTGGCACATGAAGAAGATGGTCTTGATAGAATCGAAGACTATATCAAAGGTATAAGAGAGCTATACGATGAGATAGTAATAGCCGATGACGATGAAATCGTTATTGCAGAGGGTGATGTGTATGTTGAGACTATCAAAGAACAAACAATGCAATATAGTTACGACACGAAACACTATGTGATAGGACTTATTGACAATAACGAAGATTAAAGGAACATCGACACCCGCCTATTCGGCGGGTGTCGATTTGAAAAACAGTTGCAGTGTAAGCATGTCTTTTCGCATTCCGAAAACATAAATCGACTTTCCATATACAACATTTGCCGTGTGCTGCTCTCATAGTTCGCAGCACACTCCATTCCTACTACCTATCATCCACGCTGTTTTCTGAAATTGCAAGTTATTACTAAGGTTATCGTTTCTTTTACCCATAGCAAAAACACGCTAACGCAAGTTTTTGTTACAACTTCTTTCCCTTTCGGCTTGCTCCTCATGCCTGCTCCGCCAGAGTTCCATCACGCTGCAGTCATCTTCGCCTTTGTCCTGTTCCTCTTTCGGTCCACTGCGACAGCGGCGAAGATGGCAGACTGCTTAATGGAACACAGGCTACGCAAAGACCCTTAAAACGGTCATAGCCGTTTTCATCCCATGAAAGACACTGCTTCTGACCTTGCAGGATCGCCAACAGAGTCTTTCAAGGGACTTTGGGAGAGCGGTAATGTCAGCATCTTATTTGGTTGTCTTGCCAGCTATCTTAGCTTCTTTCCCTTAAATCGTTATTTCCATAACCCTATGTGGGTCGTTTACACTCCTGCAATCACTGCAGGGATTTAATTTTACTTAGCAAAGGTAGCAAGTCCGTCAGAACACCGAAGTACCGCTGCGCTATTTTGCGATATTCTCACGGCAGCCTTCCACCAATCACAGATTGGGGTATTCCATGATAATATCTCAAAATTACTTGGCTTATCTGCCTCATGGACTTGCTGACCACTTGCACATAAAATTTGAAATCCCGACAGTGATGCTGCAAAAGCAGCAAAACTAAAGGGAAATGTATCATCTAACAAAACATGCAAGATATGGAAAAACTATTTGAAACATTGGTTTGGAAACTTCGTAGGGGTATCGTTTCCTTTGTGTATCGTAAGAAAGACGGCACAGAACGTCATGCGTGTGGCACTTTATACGGCATCGGACACACTATCAAAGGCACAACTACCCATCATCAGTGCAGCTATACACTTGCCTACTATGATGTAGATTGCAAAGGTTGGCGGTCGTTTATCATTGAGAACCTTGTCGAGGTGGGCGAACTTCGCCAAAGTACCATTGACGAGCATCACGACATTTGCCTTGCATTGGTAGTCAAACTCAAAGAGAAGATGAAGAAAGAGGGCAAGACCGCTTTTGCCTACCGCAAGGCAGACGGAACCATCAGATATGCACATGGCATCCTTTCAGACAACATTGATGTATCGGGCAGATACTTTGTCTATTTCGACACCGACAAGGGCGAAGAACGCAAGTTTCGTATTGATGCTTTCATCGGTATTGGAGAACCTGCCGAGTTGGAAAGTAGTAACCACACATCTTTCACAAATGCTGAGCCAAGCAATGAAGTTGGTAGTGGTAAGGCATACAACGATTTCAGCAGTTTAGACATCAAGTCTATCCTTGCCAAGCGAGGTGTAGCTATCGAGGACACAGAAAAGTTTATGGTTATAGACCTTTTGCCCGAACTCAACAAAGAGCAACTAAAAGACCTCATTTGCAAGGCAGCTGAAAGGCTTGCAACCCTCTAAATCTAAGGTAATGCCCCGACTAACCATCGGGGCGCAAATTTCTTCTAATATGTTACGTTATCCAAGAGTAGAAATTATCAAGCGCAAGACATACGTCCCCATCTATCAAGAGCATTACGAGGTACAAACTATGCGCCCTAATCGCCCAATGAAAAGTAAGTTTGGTATGGATAAAAGTCAAGCAATGTCATATTCAAGGCGAGAGGTCGTCAAGTTGAAAGAAGAAGGCTACACAAAAGCAGTGTACAACTCAATGATGGTAGATTTGAATACTTTTTGTCCATAATCCACTTGCATGATGTCCCTACTTTGTCGTAGGGGCATTTTGTGCGCCAGGTGCTGCTCCCACAGTTCGCAGCATACATTCTTCTATGCCCTATTCATTAAGACTTAGCCCTGGTTAGCAAAAGCCATTACTTTGCGTAATAGCTATTACCGCCCCCTTTCAAAACACGCTGCTGCAAGTTTTGGTCTATACATTTTCCCTTATGTTGTATTACCTCATTCCCCAGCTGCTCCGCCAGTGTACCATCATTCTGCACCCATCTACGCCTCAGTCCTGTTCCGCATCCGCTTCACTTCGACAACGGCTAAGAGGGAGGCAGCTTGATAGAACACAGGCTACGCAGAAACCCTAAAAACGGTATATGCCGTTTTTATCCTATGTAAGACACTGTTTCTGACCTTTCAGGATCGCCAACAGAGTCTTTCAAGGGACTTCGGGAGAGAGGTTAGGACATCTTCCAATATTGGTGCCTTGCCAGGCAATAGCTACTAAATTACACCTGGTGTCATAATCATAGCCCTATATGTATCGTTTACGCTCCTGCAATCTCTGTCGGGATTTAATTTTACTTAGCAAAGGTAGCAAGTCCGTCAGAATGCCAAAGTACCGCTGCGCTATTTTGCTATATTGTTATGGCAGCCTTCCACAAATCAAAGATTTGGGTTTTCCATAACAATATAGCAAAATTACTTGGCTTATCTGTCTTATGGACTTGCTTACCATTAGCACATAAAATTTGAAATCTCGACAGCGATGCTGCAAAAGCAGCTAAACTAAAGGGAAATGTATCACACTTAAAACATTAGCAATATGCAAACTATAATTTATTTGTTTTATAAGACAGACGAATGGCATACTCGTAACTCGAAAGAACTTATCTACATTGGAGAAGATTTTATTGATGCTTGTACGCAACTTGTTGCTTATGAGGATATGACAGAACATGATGTGCAGCAGCTTATGAATTATCGACAAACCCAGTGCAATAATAGAGGTTACGAATGGGAAGTGGACGAACAGCGCATCAACACATTTACTTGTTAGCAGAAAGAAGATGAGAGCTATCAAGATAACTTATAAAAAAGGGTTAGGGAAAATCACAGATATACAAATGTATGAGTTTCCTGACTATTTTTCCGAAGATTATATCAGTGGTTTTCGGGCAGCAATGGAAACCAATGAGAATATAGCGAAAGTAGAAAGAACAAATGATTAGTATAAACATATAAAATAAACGACTATGGCAAATTGGGCAAGTACAAGCTACGTTATTGAGGGTAGCAAAGAGGATGTAACCAAAGTATATCAAGTAATTGATGACTTTATGGAAGGTCGTAAGAAACCAGTAGCAGAAACGGCAAGCGATGGTTGGGAAGGTAACATCGTAAAGACGTTGGGAGCTACCGACGAGCAGATGAAGAAATATCTTCGTGGTTTCATCCAGTATTATGAATATGATGGGGATGTACTTCGCATCGACGCAGAAGAGGCATGGGGTGCAACGGATTTCTACGAGGTTTTGGGAGAGCTTATGCCTAACCTGACTATCTATTTCAGTGTGGAGGAGCCGGGATGTGAGATATACGCCACCAACGATGCCGAGGGTAAGTATTTTGCTGATAGGTTCTATGTGGAATCTGCGGTCAATAACAATTATGCTCACGAGTACTTCACAGAGAAAAAAGATGCTATGAGCTATGTTGCAGAACTGTTGGGCAGAGAGAACGTGAGCAAGGAAGAACTTGATAAGTGGAATGAAGAACAGGAAGACTACGATGCTTACATCTACGTTCACAAGTATAAGGTAGTTGCATAACAAAGGTAATGGAGGGGGATAACCACCCCCCCCACAATAGATAAAATCATGAATATACCAATATCAATACAGGTTGTAACAGTTGTATCATCAGAGACAGGTGTTAATTATCAACAGGTTTATATTAATAATGAGGATGCTGCACAAGCAGACTTTGATAGACAAAAAGTCATACATAAGGATCTCTTGTTGGAAGGGTGGTCTGTATCGCTTAGACGCTATTAAAGTAATTCTATATAGGTAACGGAGGGGCTAACCACCCCTTCACAAAAAAAGACAAAAATGAAACAGATAGATATTTTACAACAGCCTACCAGCGGATTACAGGAAGTAGTACGCTCACTCAATGAGAATATGCGAAACCGTCTCGATCAGGAATACCATTGGTTCGCCGATTACCCTTATGTCGAGGCAGCTATTGGTGGTATGGAAGGTCAAGTTGAAGCAAAAGTTATGGCAGTAAAGTACCCTATAACCGAGCATAGCGGTATTTTGATCATGCCCGATGAGGACAGAGAATATTATGAAGTTGGTTGGACTGACCTCCAGCCCGACGACATAGTCATCATCCTTGAAGCCCTACCCGACGAGGACGATTAAAGAAGTACAGTAGCCAGTCATGGGAATTTGACTGGCTATATGTCTTTATTTTAATTCGGGTCTCTTTGGAGGAGTAAGCCTTGTTGTAAAATGTTTGTCTTCTGGTTCTGTTGGAAGTGCCAAGGGAAGAGTAACTTAATCCTATTTGTTGATGTGTCTATTAAACCTTTTTCTCCTTTCCCACCTATATTCAGTACTGAAAATACTTCTATATTTGCACCTCCAGTTTTCGATTGGGAGTCCTGAATGTTGATAGCAACATCAAAATCAACATTTGATACATAATGTGGAATTCTTTCTTTATCAAAGGAATATTTTATATCCTCTGATGTCTTTATATTGGAAGAAACCACAAAAGCGGATTTGTTGCTCAAAGAGTCATTTGCTTGGTCTATGCCTTCAACAATTTGCACAAGAGTCTGGGCTACAAAATCTTTTAATTCCATATATCTGTTTAATTATGTTCTAATTTTCAATTCTTATCGAGGTCCTAAAAACTTATCACCGTTCAGATGTATCATGTGGTCAGGCATATCAGCGATCCAAACCTCTGTCTCCCAAGCTAATTGTTCAGAAAACTTTTTAAACTTGCTGAAATACAGAAATGCTGTAACAAAAATCTTTCCTGATTTTACCTTTTCAGTCATCTTGCTTATATCCTTGATACGCTCTGGATCCATGGGACCAACCGAATCTACAGCCTCAATGAAGTAAATCCAATCTTTATCTTCACGGTATAGAACTACGTCAGGCATCTTATCGTGTAGTGTAATCTCGAAACCTAAGTCTTTGAGTTTTGACTCGTTCTTGATCATGTCTTTCTTTATGGTATCACCTACATAAAGACATTCTGACCCAGGGGCGAATCGTGGAGCAAAGTCTTCAATAATGGCTTTTTGTAATCTGTTGTGTGAACCAGGACTAAAGGAGAAGTCTTGGTTATTTATCTTTACTGGCATTTTTTGCATGACCTTTTTTGAAGCATAAATTTCAGTGAGGCTTTGGTGCCTTTTTAGAAATGATGTCAAAGCAGCACCTTCTTCGCCGACGCCACAATCAAGTTCTGTTACCTCTCGGAGTACCGCCAAAAATTCATTGGTCAAGCGGTATCTGTAATTTGGACTATTCGTAGCCTTACCATTATCCTCGATGAGAGCAGCATTTCTAAAGTGATGCATTGCCTGTTTGCGGAAAGTTTCTCTCGAATTTTCGGCATAGGATACATTGTAATTGGCATTGACAAAAGCAATTACATCATGTATTCTAATCCATTCATTCGTTGCATCACTAAAATTATCTTCCCCTTTTATTCCTCCCATGGCCAATATAGTTAAGGCGCATAGATCAGATTGTTGCGCTACAGGCATGTCTAAGTCTGCCAATAGTTTTTTAATTGCTTCTATCTTATCCATCTTGATAATATTCTATTACACGTTAGTTCACTATAATCTTTTCCTATAAGTTCTCTACCCATCAAACATATTGTGGCTTTCGATGGAACAGGCATCTTGTTTATTTCTGTTGAATTGACCTGTGTGGAACCATTAAGGATTCTGTAGTATTGATCATATATGGTTGAGTTCAGGAGGACATACAACCCAAAAACTTCCTCCATACTATTGCATTTTATATAATTGATCTTGTTCTGTGTACTTATGTATTTATACTTTGGGTAATCCGATCGGAGATATATACCACATTGCAAACGTCTTTTTTCCTCTTTTGATGTGAACCGTTTAATGAACAAATAGTTTGCATTCTCTTGCAAATACCCACTCTTATCTGTACAGATATATTCATCTTCTTTGCCTGTTGGCCACTTTATTCTACCGTCTTTAATGTGTTGAGCGTAGAACAAAGGATATGCCCCTTTCTCTGCTTTGCTTCTTAGAACTTCTCTGGTACGAAAGTCTACTATAATGCCAGTCTTCATGCGTAAATCATCTGAAACAAGGGTTTCAGACAACTTTCCCAATGTTGATAGTACCTCTATTTCTTTTTGGTTTGTCACCAAATAGATGTACCCATTGGGCGCTACGATGGTATTATAGTCTACATCGAAAAATCTTATATCAGAAAAATTAGAAGTTTGAGAGAAAGACATCCTTATCTTTTTAGGAAAGGTCTGTTCTTTCTTTATCTTTACGATTATGGTTTCCTGCAAAACGGAGTCACCATCAAACACCTTGTCTCTACTCCCAAAAAGATGTATTCGGGTAATTATTCCATGTGCCAGCAAATATTTCCTAAACTTCTCAAAATATGCTCCCGAAGTCCAAGATCTCGGAATAATATAAACCAGTTCTCCACCTTCTTTAAGATTATATATTCCCATTGCCCAAAAGAGGAAGTAGAGATTGGGGGCACCATAACAGACCTCTGGCATATGCTTCGCTTCTGGAGCATCTTTTGATATTTTCTTGTATGGTGGATTACCTATTATCAAATCATACTCATCCATATTAGCCTGTGCAAAAAAGGAAGCCTTATTTCCAAAAGACTGTGATGTGATATAGTTCTCCTGACGAATTTCAAAAGAAAAGTTAGCGTCTTTGATAGAGGCAAGGTTTTCTTCGAGTAGTCCGAGTACCTTTACATCATTTTCATAGCACACTAAATGGATGTTCCCATTATATCCGCTCTCACGCATTCTGCTTATAAGAGCTACTGATAAGATTCCACTTCCAGCACCAGCATCAAGAACTTTCAAGCTGCGTCTATCCATGTCTATATCAAACATGGAAGCCATAAACTTTGCCGTTGTACCTGGTGTAAAGAACTGACCATACTTCTTTCTGTCTGCTTTGGAATTTCCACAGACAAAAGACGAAGTCCTATTTATTGTTTCACTTAATGCTACCATATGTCATTTCCTGTCCAACTTAATTTTCCTGATATTCAAATACCTGTAAACGGTGGATTTTGACTTAATCCCAAGCTGCTGCATAATCGGTTCGATTCCCATGCCCTGTTTATAAAGACCCACAACAGCATCAATCTTATTCTGATTGATGCCTGGTGCTCTTCCCAATCTCTTTCCTTTTAGTTGGGCCTCCTTTCGCCCAGCCGAACATCTTTCGGCAATCACCGACCGTTCAAACTCGGCCAATGCTGCCATCAGAGTCATCATCAGTTTGCCTGTGTTGGAATTGCCGTCTATGCCGTCTTTGATCGATATGAGGGTGATGCCTCGATTGTGGAGGGAGTCGAAAATCTCCAGCAGGTTTTTGAGCGACCGACCTAATCGGTCGAATTTATAGACTACGAGCGTATCGCCTTCCCTAAGAAAGGAAAGGCACTTTTCAAGCTCTGGGCGTTGCCTGATGCCCGACACCTTCTCTTGGAAGATGGTCTGGCATCCCTTATCCCTCAATGCCGTGAGCTGCATATCAAGATGCTGCTCTCTGCTTGATACCCTTGCATATCCAATATTCGCCATATAGTGTTCGATTATTATTTGTTTGCAAAGATAATGCAAATCGAACTCAAAAACAACTCTAAAGTGGTATTTTTGCCCAAATTATTGAAGTTCGATTATCTTTTATCTTTTTCGTACTGTGTCCGACCTTGATTTCCGACCTGCGAGTAAGCCCCAAATCAGTTGGCAGTATTCAACGAACTGCCAACCAACACAGCCCTGGTATCTTTGCCTTTTCCCTAAAGTCTTTTCTCCATTTCGTCTGAGCCAATGGCACAGACTTCATTTAGCCCATGCAAAACACACTATCGTAAGTTTTGTTCTTATTCTAACCCCTCTATTACTCCTGCGGAGTTATTTATTCAGTAAGCGTTGCCTACTTCTTACCAGGTGGCTGCCAGTATTGATTTTATTGTGCAAAGGTAGTGTGGCCTCCATTCCTGCGAAAGTATCGCAGAAGCTATTTTCAGGGAATTTTGGACAGACCCTCCACAATTTCTATCAAAATTGGGTATCCATCCAAAATTCTCAGAAAATTCCTTGCGCATCCATTGCGTCCCCACTGTTACCATGCACATAAAATTCAATCCCGGTCAGCTCCCACTGGTAAGCAGTGGAAAACTAAAGGGAAAAGTATCACATCATTAAAACTTAAAAACATGGTAACAATTCAAATTCCTGCCAGTGTCGATACAGCGATGTCGATGATTGGCTATGAACCGAAGACCACCTTTTGGATGGACTTTTCGATTGCAGACAAGTTTGGTATCGAGGCTATCGTTGATACTTTCAATCATGCTTTCAAGGAGTGGCACACCGACCACATCTACCTCACCGAGCTTGTGATGGTGCTCAACCACAAGATTTGGCAGTGGTATGAGAAGAACGACACCATCGCAAGGGTGTACGACAAGCTTTGGCGCAAAGCTGATGAGTGGGCGCAGGAGAATCTGCACGGTAAGGAGTTGCAATACTTCTACGAGGTTACAGACTAACAAGGTAACGGAGAGACTAACCATCCCTCTACAAAATAACTTCCAATGAAAGATTTTATGTTATTAACTTGTTTCGTTGTAAACAGTATAAACTTAATTGTTGCGAATCAGTTATCCGACTTGATGAAATGCGCTTTCTTTCTGCTGTTTATTGTTTCTGGATTTTTGTGGCTGTTTTACTCAAAGAGTGGTCAATCATTATTAAACTATTTGAACAACTATGAATAAAGAATATTTATCAGCTCATTGTCCTTATTGTGGTAGTCGCATCTATCGTAATAGTCATGGCTATCAATGTGAACATTGTAATTTTCATGTAAAAAATTATATTTGTAATCGACATTTTAATAAAGATGAAATAGAAAAAGTACTAATGGGAGAAGAAATAATAATAGACGGTTTTTCTACTAATACTGGAAAGATATTCTCTTCCATTCCGGTTATACAAAACTATACGATTGTTCTTGACAATACAATAGCCCTTCTTAAACAAGGACGTATTGTGGTGGGTACCAAATCTTTTGTTTGTGAGCCTTTCCAACGAGAAAAATCTATTAAGTTCAGAGTTCAGCGTATGTATAATGGTCATCAGATGACCGTAGGTGAAATCAAGACCTTGTTACAACAAGGAAAGATTGTTATTGATACCTTAGACGAAAGTGGCAACAGACGAAACAACGAATTGATATTGCTTTCAAAGCAGTGTATGAAAGTTTCGTTTACATAAAAATTGAACATAATAGTAATTTCCTGATAAAAACAATATTTTTAAAATTGTTATATGTATCTTTACACACAAAATTGATAAAACATTAAACAAAATTGTTTCACACAAAAAAAATCTGCCATATGAAAAGACTAAATTTATTTCACTTATTTATTCTTTGTGTAGCTGTATTCTGCTTAACAGCTTGCGAGAAAGAAGACTGGAATGACACGAAAGAAACAACTAAGCCAGTGACAGCCAAACTGATTGTAACTTACACAGGCGATACAACCATGTTTAGTTCTAAAAGTTATGTTTATGCCATTGATGCCCATAAACTATCTCGTTATAGTGTGTTTGTTGATAACAAAGAAGACTTTCATACTGGATTAAATTGGGCAATGCAAGGTAATGAACTGCCTACATTGAACAAAATCTATTTGCCTTCTACAGTATTGGATCAAAAACAAAAATTGATTAGTAGAACATACTATACGTATGCAGATATTGCCTGTTTTGGGTACTATGAAGATTTTAGTCAAACTGTTACAAAGCCAAACTACAGAAAAGAGGAAAGCGGCGATATAAATGTAAATATTAAAGCTTTTATCAAAGATAAATTGGTACGTGAAGTAACTTATACAATCAACTTAAAAGAACCAAAAGCATGGATAATTTTCTACAGCGACAAATCTTTTGCTGATAAAAGACATGAAGGAGACGGACTTCACAATGAAAATGACGACAATATCCATTTTAATGTTGTAGTTGATAATTAGTTAATATTTTGTAGAAAATATAGGGACATAGATTGTTGATACTATGCCCCTATATTTATAGTATGGTTACCTAACTTCTATTCATTCATAGGAAAATCAAAGTACTTAGCACCATTTGGTCCGATTTCTTCATCTTCCCAGTCATCAACATCTATGTTAATTTTTGGATCCTTACCTGGAGAAGCAGCTGCCAATATGGGTTTACCCACTTCAAAAATAGTAATTTTAGGTGATATATATTTCTTTTTCATCTTATGTATATTTTTTCTTTTCCTATCATTTTACTTATTAAACATCAGAATTCAAAAACAGGGCGTACCAAGTTTCCGTTCTTCTCCGTGGATTGTTTTGACCATTGCCAGTATTGCTTTGCGCTGCCACAATAAAGCCATACCTTCGAAGGGTCTATATTTTCAGATGGATTCAGCCAGTACCGACTATAATCTTCATTGTTTCCCGGGTCCGATATGTCAAAATAATGAAAAATGTATTGACAACCACGGCCGTCCTCACACGGGTGTTCTGCGGTTAATTCCAAGAACTTATCAAGATCACCATAATCCCAGGGCTGATTTTTGTAATGTAGCTGCCCATCATATTGAGTACCGCCACAAGCATCAAATATCAAATCAAATTCACCGAAACCTGGTACATACCATTGAGTCCATGAAGGAGCTTTACCTAAACTTTTATAGTCTTGTAAAATCCATGTATTTATATTTTCTAAATCCGAGTAAGTGAAAAATATGTCACCGTCATTTTTTCGCAACCATCTCAATGAAATGGCAAGTCCATGCTTACTATAAGGTGCTGGCCCAGTGCCATTCTCGTTTATATAGGCTATCATCGCGACGGGATTTTCGCCAGCTACAGCAGCATCCTCACCATAGCGGTAAATATTTCCGGCATCGGAAATGACCCAACCCAGTTTAGGTTCTTGTAATTTAGGTTTTTGGTCTGGGTAACCAATAAAGTCATCCGTTAGAGTAATTACATAATTATATCGTTTGCCAGGCTTCAAATTGGCTTTAAACGGAAAACAGGTTCTCCCATAAGAATTCTCACTTCCAACCAAATATTTTCCATTTTTTTGAATTTTACACTCCATCCATACATATGCATAAACATTCTCTGGGTCATAATTGTCGATAGCATCGTCTATATCTTTGGGCAAAATATTACTGGATGGATCCCAGCCTTTTTGAGTTAGAGGCGGAATAAAGAGTTCTTTATTATAATTCAACAGCACAGGCTCTTGGTCAGGGGCATAATCGGTAACATCAATAGAATAATCACCCATTCCAAGATCATCTTGGGCTTCACTGACTGTAATATTACCTTCTGAATCTATATGCATATCTGCAATATCATATACACCTTTCAACCCTATTTTCTTAATATCACAATTTAGATTGAATGAACGCTCAGCTACATAGAACCTAATTTGAGACATCAAGTGATGAAACTGTAAATCAACAGTTCCTCCGTTTTTATTTTTATCTTGATTAGTTGTATAGGCACACACATAATCAATACTGCCCCCACTAAAACATCCTATATCCAACTTACCATTAATGAATAGGGATGGAGTGCGACCGTCGTAATCTCTATCATTGACCGCTACGAAATTCAGAGGAAAATTAGGCCATGGATAAGCTTTTTCATCTTTTCGGTACGAAAAATTTCCCTTACCGTCATTGACAATCTCAACATCTTTCATGTAAAAGTCGTTGTCAGGAATCATACCTTGATAGGTTTTAGCAGGAAATGCCGAAACATAGAAGGATTTCAAGTGTTGGCGAAAATTTTTTGAGTCCAACGAAATGCGAGTTCCTGTTTTCGCTTCGGACACAGTGAACTTAATGGCATCGCTCGGCATCTTGCTTCTATCCTCCAACTCTTCTTCCGTACAAGACGTGAAGCCCAATGATAACATGGCTATAAACACAAAAGCCATTGAATGTAATAAATTAAAATGTTTCATTTTGCATAATTATTTGGTTTAATATTTATTGGATCTATATGCCAGCCATATACTTTTAAATTTTTAGGAAAAACAAAATCTATTAAGCATTTCTGCTTATATTTCTTAGTCCCTTGTTGGAACTTGGCTTGTTTCTGTTTTTCGTAGATTACCTGAATCACCTGTGAATAGGTATCGTTGTTTTGCCGTTGTTCCTCGTCAATCTTGCCCATATAGTAATCTGCTGCATCGGCATCCAAATAAATATTCAGCAGTTGGCGTACCGTGTCTCTTTGGAAATCTCCATCGAGGCTAAGCCAGT
>OBRT01000075.1_pt1 | contig 38969 bp, 41 predicted proteins | sample 1494891 | NCBI WGS metagenome assembly OBRT01 (sample SAMEA3360688, study PRJEB22359) | human gut metagenome | biome: ENVO:urban biome; feature: ENVO:human-associated habitat; material: ENVO:feces | place: Bangladesh | collected 2011 | reverse complement strand
AAAAAAAATTTCAAAATGCTTAAGCAGTTTTTGCTATAACAAAATTCGGGGGTTCACCTCCGATGGTTGTATTACAGGGGGCTTAAAAGCCCCTTTTTTATTTAAAGCCATTTTTTTAATGCTTTTTCAAAAATTTCACTGCAATAATATATTCCATATTCTATTTCGGTGTCATCATATAAATAATCTGAATCTTCACTTACCCAAATTTCTACATATCCATCTTCACTTTCGCTATAAACTCTAAAGAAATATCCGTCGTGAAACGGTTTTTCCTCATTTTCTGTTGTATATAGGTCATTTTTTTCAATTTCGCATTTTAAATCTTCTACAAACTCGTTTAAGTCTGTAATTGTTCCTTTGAAAGTTTTCATCTTTTACTCCTTTGTTTTATTCAAAAGCTATTATTTTTAACTTTTGATGTGATAATTATATCTTATTTTTTACTAAATGTCAAGAGTTTTGTCTATATTTTTTACTTTTTTTTGTAAAAAAATAGTTTTTTTAACTTTTTATCCAGGTTTTTAAAATTTCTTTTGCTTTATTCGCTTCTTTCAGTTCAGCTTTTAATTCCAAAGTTTCGGTATATAAATTTATAGCGCGTTCCATCGGTCTGCTTACATTGCTTGTAGAAACCGCTGTTTTAATTGCTCCCTCGCCGTAACCTATCAGCTCTGCCAACTCTTTATAAGTCAGTTTCATTTCTTTACAAAATGCCTTTAATTCATCTGCTGTCATTCTTTCTCCTTTATAATTTCTATAATATAACGTTTTACATCTATTAAAGTGCCGTCACTTCGCATTTGTGCAAAATTTGCACACGTGGTTTTTTATCCCTTTCAGCAAATTTCCGAAAACTCTACCCAAAAAATCTGCGTGTTAAAATGTAGCCAGCCTTCAAATTTAATTTTGTTAAAAACTATATCCTGCGCTTCGTATTCTTCGGCTCCGATTTGCATTAAAGCCTTTACCGCAGGTTCTCCCGCATAATAAAATTTCACGTTTGCAAAAGGCTTTATTTTTATTCTTTCCACGTTTTCTTCTCTGCTATATTCGGCGTCCCAGCCAAGTTCTTCGCAGCCCCTTAAAATATAGCTTATATATGCCATTTTCATTCCTTTAAAATTTTAAATGAAATTCCAAAATTGCGTCTTTTCCGCCTCTTGCGTCTATAATTTCCACTTTACAGTCAAATTTCTTTTCCAGATATTTTTTTATTTCCGCTGTTATAGCGTCTATATCCCCGTTATAGTTTTCTGTTTTAAAAGGTATATCATAAAGCTTTTTATCGGTTTCGCAATAATAAACATCGCAATACCATATGCTTTTATCACCTGCAAAATATCTGTTGTCGTAATCAAACCCTGAAACATTTTTTATAAACGGCTCCAATAAATAGTTTTTATCCTTTTTGTAATCTTGCAATTTATTGCCGTTTAAATCATAAAATTCAGGCTCTTCTTTTATATAGCTTATATAAACTCCGTCTATCGCAACGGCTGCAACGTCTTTTCCCTTTAATATACCTTCAATAAGTCCGTCCAGCAATAAAAGGCTTATATTAGCTTCGTTAAGTTCTACGTTGTTTCTTTTTGCATTAAAAAAAACTTTTTCATAAGTGCCCCTATTACTCATAGGGTTTTCGCAAGTTTTTAAAGCGCCTTCATCCGCTCCTAAAATTTCGGCAAGTCTGCGTGTTTCGCCTTGTTCTGTTTTTTCGGCAAATATGAAATGTTTTGCAAGTTCGCTCAAATTTTCTATAACTTCGTTTTTAACCTTGCTTATAAAGGCTATTTTATCCATTTTATCTATAAAATATACGTCTTTATCCGCTACAGGTGTTTTTACGTTGTCTATATAGACATTTAAAGCGCCTTTTTTGCCGTATGCCTTTACAACTTTCACATCGTCTAGAAAAAACAGGTTTTTTTCAAGTTCTTCGAGAAGCTCTCTTACAATTTTTAACTCTTTCATTTTTTTTACTCCTTTTATTTATTCAAAAGCTATTATTTTTAACTTTTGACGATGTAATTATATATTATTTTTTACTAAATGTCAAGAGTTTTATTTATATATTTAGATGATGGCATTCCAACTACCATAAAACTCTTAAGCTTAAATAAAAAAAGAAAAAATCTTTTCTTTTTACTGGCAAAATTTAAAATAATGATTTTTTAAGAATTCTCCCAAATTTCTTAAATTTTACACATAAACTTAAATAAATTTACCCACTTTAAGCTTTCTAAACTTAAAATAGATTTTTTAAATTTAGCAAAAGTCCATAATATCATAATTACTAAATTTTGTATTGAAAATTATACTTTTCATAGCAAAACGCTTTTTCATAAAATTTGATATAATTCAAACAAAACATTAAGGCAGTTATGAAAAATGAAAAATAAATTATCTATCAATGAACAAATAAAACATATGAAAGAAAATGGTATAACTTTTAATCTTTATAATGAGCATGAAGCTAAAGAATTTTTAAGATATAGCAATTACTTTTTTAAGGTTAAATCTTTTTCTAAGAATTTTCAAAAAACGAATGGAAAATACCAAAATTTAGAATTTGCTTATCTAAAAGAGCTTGCTCTTATGGATACTTTATTAAGAGATATAATATTAGAGCTTTCTCTTGTAATAGAGCATATTTTAAAAGTTAAACTTATGAAACACCTTACGAATAACAATAAAGAAGATGGGTATCAAATAGTAAAAGACTATCTATCAAATCGACACAACGAACCATCAATTTTTAAAACATATAACAAAGCAAGAGAAAGTGTAGATTTTTACACGAGAGGTATAATGGATAAATATTATAAAAATGACTTTCCAGTTTGGGCGTTTATTGAAATTTTAACCTTTTCGGAACTACTTAAATTTTTAAAATTATATTACAAGAAATATGATTGGACAAGATTTGAAGGACTTAATTCACTTTTGTATAATGTTAAAAAATTAAGAAATGTATCAGCACATAATAATTGTTTTTTAAATAATCTAGAAAGCAATGAAGAACTTAATCCGACAAGAAGATTAAAGACAGCAATAAAAAACTTAAATTTTAAAGGAATTTACAGCAAACAAACAATTGATTATTTTTTAAAGTCACCAGTAATTCACGATTACGCATCGGTGCTTATAGTTTTTAATAAATTATGTATTGGAGCAATGAAAGATAAAATAAAGCAAGAAAAAACAAAATATTCTGTAGAAAGGCTTGAAAAACATTTAGATTATTTTGATAAAAATTCAAATTTAAGCAAAAAATTATATTTTATACTCAATTTAACCAAGAAAAATTTAGTAATTACAAATGCATAATTAAGTAAATTATAAGCATTATGATCATATAATATCAGAGTTTGACCAAAAATCACCATTAGTTGGTGGTTTTAGGGTAGCCTGATTTAGAGTAATCTAAATGTTGGCTACCTTTTTTTATTTTCTACATCATTAGAACTGCTATACACATAATTAGCAACAAGATTAAAATTTTACATCGATTTTTACTTTTTTTCTAACCGCTCTAAGTCATCTCTAAAATATCGATTTTGATTGTTTAGTCACTAATTTCGGCTTCCAAACTATGCAAAATTTTACATATCATTTTTTTCTTTAATGGTGGGGTGTGGGGTAAAACCCCACATAAAATAAAAGTTCAAAATTTCGCAAAGCGAAATTTTGATTTACCTATGTGTTGTTTTTTTTGTTTTTTAAAAGATTGCTTCTAATATATATATTAAGATGTGTCCATTTACTTTTTGTTTAATAGTTAAATTGCGATTTTAAGAGCATTTGAAAGTCTTTATTCCTAATTTGAAATATTCCCTACGGAATATTATTATTCCCTACGGAATATCTTTATGCCCTGTGGAATATTCTTATTTTTGTTAAAAATTAACGAATTTTATTAAAAATAGATAGAATTTTATTCATTTTATGAAATATATTCTATTTTAAGAATATATTTGTATAATTACGGCAACAGAAGGAGTTACTATGAATAGCACTAAAATAATAGATCTTAATGATACTAAAACTACTGAAACAATTTACAAAAATGAAAAAGATATAATAAATCATAAAACAGGCGAAGTTATATCTCAAGAACAAAGTAGAATTGTCAGAGAAAGAAAAAAAGAAAGATTTATAAAAGTTTTTGTTGATAATTTAGATTATGTGATTGATAATTTTTCAAATATGGAAAAAAATGTGTTTTTATCTTTGCTTAAAGAGATGAATTACTACAATGTCATAAAACTTGATAGTGGATTGAGAAAAACATTAGAAATTAGTGCTAATATATCACAAGGAACTGTTTCAAAAACTATAAATAAACTCATCGAAAAAAATGCAATTATTAAAATAAATGAAACAAATAAAGATGAATTTGGTATTGTTTTTTTTACAGGAAAAGAGTATGTAGTTAATCCACAATTGGTAGGAAGTGGTTCTTTTAAAGAACTTTCAAGAATGAGAAGAGTTATTGTAATGGACTATGACTTTGAAAAACTTGAATCAAATAAAGAAATACAGCTAGAAGTTAAGTATGATGGCTTTGATGAAGTATATAAAAATCCAGATAAACACGAAATCGCTGGTGTAAAACAAACATCTACAAGTGATGGAAAATTTAAAACAACTGAAATTGCAATTAGAGAAAAAGAACATAAAAAAGATGATGAGTATGTAATTGACGCGTATGACACGCAAGAAACTTTAGAAATAGAGCCTGTTTTAAAAGGTGTTGATGAAAATGGCAGATCGATATCTCTTAGTGATAGAGAATTGGATCTAGCTATTAAAAACGCAGAAAATGAACAAAAAAAATTAGAAAATGAAAATCTTAGAATGAAAATAGAGCTTATAAAACTACAAAAAGAAAATAAATAGTTTAAAAATTAAGTTTTATTTTGTTAAAATATAATAATTTTTTAATAATGGAGTAAAAAAATGAAAAGAAAATTTTTAATTTTGACTGGTTTTTTAATGGCTGTGACTGTTGGATGTTCTGCTAATGTAAAATCAATTGATTTTTACGAGAAAAACGATGAAGCAAGAGAACAAAAAATAATCGAATGTAGAAATAAAAATTTTGATGATATGCCAAAAAAGCAACAAGAAGATTGTGAAAATGCACAAAAAGCTGAGGCAAATATTGCAAAATTTAATATGAATATAACAACTTTTAGAACAGAACTTGCATCTATATGTGTTGCACAGTTTTCTAATGTAAAAGAATGTTCTGAATATGTTGATAAATGCTTTTTAGATGGAATAGAAGGCGTATTGCAATATGATGAATTAGTAGCAAAAAAAGATAAATGTATAGAAGAATATACTTCAAAAAATAAATAAAATTTAAATTTGTTTAAATAATGTTTATTACTAAGCACTATTTAATAATTTTTATATTAAAATACCATAATTTTTAATCTAGGAGATAAAAATGATTAAAAAAACTTTGTTGTTCTTGCCTTTAATTGCTTTTGTTTTTGTTGGCTGTAATGAAGTAAAAACAAGAGAATACTTTATACAAAATCCGAAAGAAGCTAAAAATAAATATGATGAATGTCAAAAGCAAACAACAATGAATGATACAGAACAAAGAGAGTGTGAGAATGCTTATTCAGCGTTATTTTATTTAAAAAACACGGGCGGTAAAAGCAAAGAGGAAATATTAAAAGAAATGGACGAAATTGCTAAGAAATCAGAAGAAGCAATGAAAAAATCAATGAATGCAATGAAAGGCAAATCTAATTAAGGAGAACTTATGAAATTTACTAAGTTGAATTTCTTACCAGTAAGAGAGAGAGAGAGAGAGAGCCGTTATTTGATAATGGTTATCAAAAATTAACACTTCTTTCAAAACCTTCTTTTCTTTCTAAACTTTCAAAACACAACAGTTTAAGCTATCTTTTTATAGCTTTATTTCTAGTAACATTAATTTTTCCAGATTCTGTTCTTGCAGTAGGTGGAATGGAAAAAGCAAAATCACTACTTGAAAAAGTAGCTGAATGGCTTCGATATATTTCAATCGCTACAGTAACAATAGCAATTTTAATTGTCGGATATAAAGTTCTTTTGGGTGGACAGACCATCAGGGAATGTACCCCGATTATTATTGGTGCTTTGATAATTACAAGTGCAAGTGAAGTCGCACAACTTTTGATGAGCTAAAAAAACTATGGAAGTCGTTTATAAGGCTTTGACAAGACCAGCTATGATTTTTGGAGTTCCAATAACTCCATTTTTTATAGCTTGTGCCATCATATGTTTAACAAGCTTATATACAAATTTAATTTTTCTTTCATTTCTGCCAGTTGTTATTTTTATTATGAAAGAAATTACAAAAAAAGATGACTTTATTTTCAGATTGATTTTTTTAAAAATAAGCTTTTTTACAAATCCAAGTTCTAAAAAATTTAGCAGTGGTAAAAAAGCGTATATCACAAATCAATACTCTAACAATAATCATATAGATTTTAATATGCCTAAATTAAGTATTATAGGGCTTGATAAGGTTCCAAATATCAGCAAATATCTACCTTACCAAACACTTGCAAACAATGTTGTAATAACTAAAAACTTTGACATAATGGCAACTTGGCACATAAATGGAATAAGCTTTGAAGTAGAAAATGAAAATTTTATAGAATTCAACAAACAAAAAATCAATATGTTTTTAAGACAATTTGATGCTAAAAATGTTTCTTTTTATATCCATAGTGTTAGGACTAATACTTGGGATAAATTTGATGGAATATTTAAAAATGAATTTTTATCAAATCTGAATAAAAAATATTACGATGGCTTTAGTAAAAATGATTTAAAAAATAATAGCTTTTATTTAACTGCAATATATTCTCCACTTACTACTAAAGCTCTAAGATCTAGTTTTATAAAAGATAGTCTAGATAAAAGAGTTAAAGAGCTAAATAATTTTATTAGAACTTTTGAAAACTTTGCTATTACTATTGAGTCAAATTTTAATGATTTTGGCATTAAAAGGTTAAAAAATTATGAAATTAAAGGTGAAAAATATTCAGAACAGCTTGAATTTTATAATTTTTTAATCTCAGGCGAATTTCAAAAAGTAAGAACACCAAACGCACCAATTTATGAATATTTGACTGGAAATTTAACTGACATAATGTTTGGAAATTCAACTGCACAATTAAATTACAATGATGGAAGAAAAAAATTCATAAAAGCGATAGAAATAAAAGATTATCCAAGTGAAAGTTTTTCAGGTATTTTTGATCTTTTAATGTATGAAGACATAGAATATATTATGACTCAAAGTTTTGTTCCAATGCCAAAAGTGGAAGCAAAAGGAAATATTGATAAACAAAGAAAAAGATTAGTTGCCGCAGAAGATGATGCAATAAGTCAAATAGAAGAATTAGATACCGCATTAGATAATTTAGTCAGCGGAGAATTAAATTTTGGAAAATATCATCTTTCTTTAGTGGTTTTTGGTGATAGTGTAAGTGAAGTTGAAAAAAATGCAAATAAAATAATGAAACCTTTGGGAGATTTGGGTTTTTTGACAACATTAGCCAGTATTGCTCTACCTGCTACATATTTTTCGCAATTTCCAGCTAATTTTGGCATTAGACCAAGAATCCATACACTATCTACTTTAAATTTTGCCAGTTTAGTATCTTTTCATAATTTTGCAAAAGGTAAAAGAAACAATAACCAATGGGGAGATGCAGTAACAATATTTAAAACACCGAATAAACAGCCATTCTACTTTAATTTTCACGAAACTAGAAAAAATAAAAAAGACTTTTCTAGTGATACTTTTTTATTGGCAAATACTTTAATTATTGGAAAAAGTGGTGGCGGTAAAACAGTTCTTATGGGATTCTTATTAGATCAACTTCAAAAATATGCAGATAAGAATACTTTTGCACCAGGAACACCTGAAGATAAAAAGAATGCTACATTTTTCTTTTTAGACAAAGATAAAGGTGCTAGTGCAAACATATTTGCAAGTGGTGGAAAGTATATAACAATAGATTCTGGAAAGTCTACTGGGTTCAATCCGTTTATGGTAGACAATACTCCAGAAAATATTAGAAAATTACAAACCTTAATGAAAATGCTTGTAACTAGAAATAATGAAATTTTAACCACACTAGAAGAAGAAAGTTTAAATAACGCCGTAACTTATGTTATGCATCGTTTTGAAAAAGATGAAAGAAATTATGGAATTTCTTTAATGTTAGAACATTTAACAGAACGAAATGATGAAAGAAATTCTTTAAAATCTCGTTTAAAACTTTGGTCGCAAGACAATAAATTTGGTTGGGTATTTGATAATGAAATAGATGAGCTTAATTTCAATGATACAGATGTAAACATATATGGAATTGACGGAACAGATTTATTAAAAGATAGTGAAATAAATTGTATGGTTGCCTACTATATTCTTTGGAGAATTATGGATTTAACCGATGGTAGAAGATTTGGATTATTAGTGGATGAAGCTTGGGATTGGATACAAAATGAAATCGTTGCAAAAGAAGTTTTTAATAAGCAAAAAACCATTAGAAAACAAAATGGTTTTGTAGTTCTTGGAACCCAAAGCGTAGAAGATTTTGCAAAGTCAAAAATAGCAACAGCGGTAATAGAACAAAGTGCAACAATACTACTTTTAGCTAATCCACAAGCAAAAAAAGTGGATTATGTAGATAGATTAAACTTAAGTGAAGAAGAATTTGAGTTTGTAAAAAACGTAGATCCAAATAAATATAAATTTCTAGTTAGAAAAAATACTGGCGAAAAATCAATTGTAAGTTTAGATTTGAGCAGTGTTGGAAAAGAAAATCTAGCAATTCTTTCTACTGGCTCTACCTTCGTTGATGAAGTTGAAAAAATAATTAATGATAAATCTAAAAATTATGATGAAAAATTAGAAAATTTAAGAAATCTTTATAGGAGTTAAAAATGAAAATAAGTTTTAAAAAAACTTCTTTTACGGTTTTAATATGTTTATTTTTAAACATAAATTTGTTAAATGCAAGTGGTATTCCAGTAGTTGATGCTGCTGCAAATGCTCAAATGACTACTCAAAATTTAAAACAAATTGCAGAGTGGGCAAAAGAAGCTAAAAGGTGGGTAGATACTACAACTCACTATTCTGCACAATTAAATGCATATGCAAAACAACTTGCAACTCAAAGCGGTGTGAGAGATGTTACTTCTTTTTTAGAAGAAGCAAAAGATGTGTATGATGAAGCAAAGAAAATTGGAATAGCTCTTGGAGAGTTAAAAGATTTTAAAAATAGCGGAAAAGGCAACATTAGCTCAAAAGTAAAAAAGCTAATGGATAAGTTTTTTGAATATGACTATTGTAAAGATATTGTTGATGTAGATAAAACTACGCAAAATATCTGCTATCAAAAAAGAAGTGCAAACATAGAAGATATTGTTTTTTATAAAGAAAGAAGTGACACCATAAGTATGTATTCGAAAAATATAAATAAATTAGCTAAAAAACTACAAAAAAGTAAAGATATTAAAGAAAGCTCAGATTTAAACAATGCAATACAAGCTCAAGTTGCACTTATGCAAGCAGAAAAAATTCAAATAGATTTATATGCCAAACAAAGGGAAAATTCAAAAAATATTATGGAAGATAGAGAGTTGGAAAATATGAAAAATCGTTTAAACAATCATATTGATTGGAGTTCTTATAGCTCATATTAATGCTTTAAGGTATAAAAATGGCAATAAAAGAATCTCCAAATGATAGCTTTATAACTACTATACTTAGTGAAGTTGATAAATTTTTTATCAAAAATAATGGTATTCAAAATGACATAAATAATTTAATTAGTGTTTTGCTTACCATTATAGCATCTTATATGACTTGCTGGATTATATATCGCGGTTATAAAATTCTTTGGGGAAAATCAAATGATAATTTCAAAGATTTTTTATGGGACGCTTTTTTAAAGTGTATTTTTATTTACATTTGTTTGTTTCCAAATGATTGGATATTTTTAATAAAAGAAGCTATAAAAGGATTTAGGGAAATTGACTTTGGACAAAGTGGAATTTTATCTGTTCCAAATAGGCTTCAACAATTTTATAATACACATAAGACAATTACTATCAATCTTTTAGCTTATTCAAATAAAGCCTTATATGTAGTTGCCGTTTTATATGTTTTTATTGTTTGGCTAGGTTTTTTTACAGGAGCTTTAAAATTAATCTCTGTTTTAATTGCAAATACTATATCTTTTTATATTTTACTTTTTGTTGCACCAATAGCATTTTATAGTTTGATTTTTGGATCTTTTTTAAAAAATATATTTACTCAGTGGTTCACAATGATTTTGTCAAATATTATAACCTTATTTTTTATAAATATATTTTGTGGATTTGCTATAGGCATAGCAAATGGCTATGCAGTAAAAGCTATGGGTAATATCGGAGAATCAGATCAATATGAAGTAGCTTTAGTTTGCTTATTTGCTGGAATTTGCTTAAAAGCTTTTGTTGATTTAATAATTAGTTTAGCTGAAAAAATGACAAATGTAAGTTTAGAAACTGCAAGTATGGGTGCTATAAAAGGTGGAATGGGAACTTTGGGTGCATCAACTGGTTTAAGTGCATTAGTCGGTAAAAAAGGTATTCGGGCATTTATAGGCAGTGCAAAAGGCTCAGCAAGAGCTTATGATGGCATAAAAACAGGTGGAAAATCCATTTTAGACAAAATTATAAAAACGGGTGGTAGATAATGTATATAAATATAAAATCTATTAAAATGATATTTTTATTACTAAGTTTAACTTTTCTTTTTACTGGTTGTGTAACAAAGACAAATACTTTACATAATGAAACAAGTGATTGGAATTTTTTATTTGATAGTGAAGAATTTGTTCCTATAAACAAAAATCAAAATATAAGCAAAAAGGCAATGTAATGATAGACAATAATGACACAAAAACTGCTATAAGCTATGAAGCTAGTATAAGATATTTGGTTGAAAAATCAAATCGTAGAGCTTGGTTAATAGCTTTTTTATCAATTTTTATATCAATTATAAGTGTTACAGCAGTTGTATTCTTAACGCCGTTAAAAAGTGTAGAGCCTTATGTTATAAGAGTTGACAATACAACTGGAATGGTAGATATTATAACTTCTGTAAATCAGACAGAATTTATATCTGACAATGAAGCATTAGATAAATATTTCACTACTTCTTATGTAAAAATTCGTGAAGGGTATTTTTATAATATTTTACAAAACGATTATACCACTGTTCAAATTTGGTCTAGTCCTGAAGTAAGTTCTGATTATTTAAAAATATATGAAGGTGATAATTCTAGAGTGGATATTTTAAAAAATAGAACTGAAATAGATGTAGAAATTAATTCTGTTACTCTTGGAAATAGCAATGGAATGAAGATGGCTACTATAAGATTTAATCAAATTTATAAAGATGCGAAATCTCGCACAATTACAAATAAAAAAGCTAAAATTGTAACTCTTGCATATGATTATTCTCCACAATCGTTAATGACAGAAAATGAAAGATTAATTAATCCACTAGGTTTTAAAGTTTTAACATATAGAGTTGATGATGAAGTGGAAAGGTAGTTTTATGCATAAATTTATATTTTTATTTATAATATTTTATTCAACTCTATTTGGAATAAGCATACCAAAAATATCAAAATTTGATAATAGAATAACTTTTGCAACATATAACGCAAATGATGTTTTTCAGGTTAATTGCAAAAATGGTTTTGTTACTATGTTGGAATTTAGCAAAGATGAAAGAATAATAAATATAGCTACTGGTTTTAGCGATGGTTGGGAATTAATAGATAGAGAAAATTTTTTATTTATAAAACCAAAAGCATATATCATAAAACAAGAAGAACAAGCTTTAGCAGATCAAAATGGCAATGAAGTAGAATTACAAAATAATGCAGTTATACAACCAAATTCTACAGATTGGAAAACAAACCTTATAGTCACCACAAATGAAAGAATTTATGTATTTGACTTAGAAATCATAGAAGATAAAGATATAAATTATAAGGTAGAATTTTCATATCCTGATGAAATTAAACAAAAGCAAAAAGACAAATTGGCAGAAGAAAAAAGAATAAAAGAAGTTCAAAAAAATAAAGAAAATATTGAAAACGAACTTAATAAAGTTACTATCCCTAAAAATTGGGATTTTTTAATGCATATTAATAAAGGAAGTGACACAATTTCACCAGATTTTGCTTATGATGATGGAGTTTTCACATATTTAGGCTTTAACAATACAAAAACTATTCCATCTGTTTTTTTATATGAAAATGTAAATAAAAAATCAAAAGAAAGTATTTTAAATACACATTTAAAAAAAGATGGAAATTACGATGTATTAGTAATTCACAAAACAGCTCAGAAAATACTTCTTAGAAGTGGTGATAAATTAGTTGGAATTTTTAATAATGGATATGCTAAAAATCCGCTTGATAAAACATATAACACTATAAATAGAAGCGTAGAAAGAGAGATTATAAAAGATGAGTAACGAAAAAAATAATAGTCAAAACGCTTTAAACAATAATGAAGAAAATAAAGAAGTAAAAACTAATATATCTGAATTAAATGATGAAGCAATTAGCACTAAAAAACTTCAAAGCATAGGAATTATTGTTTTTGGAATAATTATCTTAATTCTTTTGGCTTTAAAATTTTTTTCTAATAAAAATAGTGATGAGCCAGTAAAAGAAACAGCAATTGGAACTAAAATAGAGCAAAAAGATTTCGATTTTAAAGAACCGCCAGTTAAAACATTTCAAGAACTAGTTCTAAAAGAAGAAAAGGAAGTAGAAACAAATGAAACATTACAAAATACTGATAATACAAACCCTTTCGTAATAGCACAAACAAAAACATCTTTTACGCCAAAGGTTTATAAAAGCTCTAGTTCTTTATTGATAAATAACACCAACCCATCCTCAAATTCCAATAATTTAAGTGAAGAAGATAAACCTGTAGATTTTACCGATCCAAATTATAATTATAGTTTTGATGAAAATGGCAAAATAATAAGAACTCCAAAAAATGAATTTAATAAAGATTATGAACTTGGTGCTTTCACTCCAAAAATAGCAAAATTAAACAAATATGATCCAAATTTATTGCTACCAAAAGGCACTTATATAGGTTGTAGTTTAAATACAAAATTAGTAAGCACAATCAAAGGAAGTATATCTTGCACAGTTTCTGAAAACATATATTCTCAAAATGGAAACACACTTTTAATTGAAAAAGGATCAAAAATATCAGGATTTTTTAATAGCGGACAATTAAATGATGGAATGGATAGAATTTTTGTCGTTTGGCAAGAAATTAGAACTCCGAACAATATAGATATACCAGTATCAAGTGGAGCAACTGATGAACTTGGTGGAAGTGGAATTCAAGGCTATATAGACCATCATTGGCTCCAAAGATTTGGTGCTGCTATTTTGCTTAGTGTAATCGATGATGCTATGAATGTGGCTTTAAATGGTGGAACTGGAAATAGAAATAACCAAAACAAAGACTATACAGAAAATACAAGAGAAACAACAAGGGATATGGCTGATACTGCCTTACAAAAATTTATAAATATCGAGCCTACTTTATATAGGAATCACGGGGATTTGGTAGCAGTTTATGTAAACAGAGATATTGATTTTAGTAAAGTTTATAAGCTTAATTATATAGGTAATAAAATAATTAAATAGGATAAAAAATGAATACAAATAACCAAATAAACCAGGTAGATTTACAAAAAACAATCGAAGATATTGATGAAAAAATTAAAGCCTATAAATTAAAAATTTATAGATTAAAGCAAAAACGAGATGAATATTATAAATTACTCAAAGAGTTGGAAAATAACTCAGAAATAGGATATTAAAAAATGAGTGGTATTAGAAGTAGTGTTTCATTAAGTAAATATTCAAATGAATATTTTGGAAAATATTTACAAGATGACACAATTAACGAAATTTGCTATAACGGCGGCACTGCTATTTTTTATGAAGATAACAAAGGCAATTGGCATATTGATGAAAATGCAAATTTTGATTATGAAAAAGCAATAGCATTTGCTACTTCTTGTGCCTCTTTTAAAAAAGATCAAATAGACAAAACAAAACCAATACTTTCTTGTGTATTGCCAACTGGTGAGAGGGTTCAAATCGTAATACCACCAGCGACAAAAGATGGTATTGTTTCAATCACAATTAGAAAACCATCAAAAGTTCGATATACATTAAATGATTATATATCAAGTGGATCAATTGATAAAAATAGTGCTGATTTCTTTATCCAAGCCATTAAACAAGGAAAAAATATTGTCATTTGTGGCGAAACTGGAAGCGGAAAAACAACTTTAATGAAAACTTTTATTGATTTTATTCCGCTAGATGAAAGAATTATAACCATTGAAGATGTTGAAGAAATAAGATTTTACGAACATAAAAACTATCAACAACTCTTTTATCCAAGCGAAGCAAAAGAAAGTGATTTTCTAAACTCAACAGCTCTTTTGAAATCTTGCCTTAGAATGAAACCGAGCAGAATTTTACTTGCAGAAGTTAGGGGAGCTGAAACATATGATTTTTTAAATGTTATCTCAAGCGGACACAATGGCTCAATGACAAGTTGTCACGCGGGAAGTGTCAAAAATTGCTACAACAGACTAGCAATGATGTCTATGCAAAATGAAATTGCCAGATCTCTTGGTAAAGATATGGTGCTTGACATTATAAAAAATATCATCGATTTAGTAATAGTCTTTAAAAAAGAACATAACGGAATTAGGCGAGTAACTGAATACTTATATGAACAAAAGCTATATAAAAACTTTGATGGAATTTTTAAAGAAATTAAGGATTTTGTATGAAATTTAACAAAATAAGGTTTTAAAGCAATGCAAAATAAATTAAATAAGGCTCAAATCATATTTTTATGTATTGTCGCTCTTGCTATATCTTATTTTTTAACAAGTGTTGTAATATTTGCATTAAATGACGCCTTAAAACTACTTCCAAAAGTATGGAAGCCTGAATTTACATTTTTAGCCTTAATTAATGGTTATCCAAAAGTATATGAAGCACTGGCTATTTCTCTATTTTTAAGTTTTAGTGTAGTTTTCTTACTCCCCTTTATACCAAAAAAAGAAAAATTATATGGAAATGCAAGATTTGCAAACTCAGCAGATATAAGAAAAATGGGGTTATTTCCTAAAAAAGGAAAAGATGGAAAAATAGATAACAACGGAATTATTATAGGTATGTATAATAACCAGCTTTTGAGATTTGGTGGGCAACAATTTGTAGCACTTGGAGCTCCAACAAGAAGCGGAAAAGGTGTTGGTATAGTTATACCAAATTTGCTTGATTATCCAAATTCTTGTGTTGTTCAGGATATAAAACTAGAGTGTTTTGAATATACCAGTAAATATAGAAAAGAAATTCTAAAACAAGATATATTTTTATTCAATCCATATAGTTTTAAAACTCATCGTTATAATCCACTTTTTTATATAGATATGAAAGGTGAAAATGCCGATGCTGAATTGAACGACTTTGCAAATATTTTGTATCCACTGAAAAATGATGGCTCAGTAACTGATTATTTTAATGGAAAAGCAAAAGATCTTTTTATTGGACTTTGTTATATGATGAATGACCTGCTTGGGACTAGAAAAGGTATAGCATTTTTACAAAAATATGAACTTGAATGCTCATTTTCTCTATATGGAATCTTAAAATTAAGTGAAGGATTAAATTTTGAAGTAGAAATAGCCGATGGAGAGATAAAAACAATATCAAATTTTGCAGATACTTACAATACTTTAGTAGAAATGAAAATGGTATCTCCGAAGGCAAAAGAAAGAATTGATGCATTCTTTGAAATTAAAAGCGATAATGAAAGAAGTTCAGCAATGGGTAGTTTTATATCCCCATTAGCAATATTTAGAGCTGATAATATGAGACTAGCTACTTCTGCAAATGACTTTGATTTTAGGGACTTAAGGCGTAAAAAAATGACAATTTATATTGGAATTACGCCTGATAAATTGGCTTCTGCAAAGCCTATTTTGAATATATTTTGGCAACAGCTCATTTTAATAAATGTTCAGCAAGGCTTACCACAATCAAATAAAGAGCTAAAACATCCTTGCCTTCTTTTAATGGATGAATTTACAGCAAGTGGATATTTGGCAACTTATTCATCGGCTATATCATTTATGGCTGGATACGACTTAAGAAGTCTAATAATATATCAAGCAGATTCTCAACTTACCAACAACAAACCAGAAGGATATGGACAAGCAGAAGCTAATACACTTCTTAAAAACCACGCTTGTAGGATTTATTATGCTATGAAAGATGATGATGCAAAAAGATTAAGTGAATCTCTTGGCACAAAAACAGTTAAGCAAAGAAGCAGAAATTTAGGTCAAGGCGGTGGAGGTAGTGAAAGTGAAACAAGTAGAGCTTTAATGCTTCCAAAAGAGATCGAGGAGATGCAGTTTGATACAGAAATTATCAAAATAGAGGGCAAACCACCGATTAAATGCAAAAAGGCTCTATATTATTCAAACAAATATTTTATGGATAAATTCAAAGAAGTAAGTCCTAGTTTAAAAAATATAAAAGGAATTCCAAATAGAAAATCATTAGAAAATGCAATTCAAAATGGTGAAACTTATATAAAAATACCACTTCAAAATGAAGAGACACTACAAAATTATTTAAAAGAAAATATAGAAAAAAGACTTAATGAATTGCCAATAGAAGAAGATGCTGAGATAGAAAATGCATTAGACAATATAAATATAGAAGATGAGGAGTATAACAGTGATGAGTATGAAAATTTTGAAACAAGGGGAAATTTATGAATAAACTTATAATTTTTGTATCTTTGATTTTTCTTTTTAATGGTTGCTCAAAACCGCCAAAACCAATTAAGTTAGATAGTGGTTCAGCTATATCAATAAATCATAACTTAATTATAAATAGAAAATATAGTGTTCCTAAAGATAATTTTTTAAAAAATAATAATTGGACTTACAATATTTATTTGAGTCCAGTAGATAAAGATACTTTAATTAAAAATGATTTAATTGTTAAAACATTTTATTTGGCACATAATGCTGATAAATTGATTATTTTAGGATACGAACCATTAGCAAAGAAATACAAAGATTATTTTATTAAAAACGATGTAAATGCAGATATAGAAATTAGACCATTAGATTCAATAAATTATAAAAAAGACTTAGTAAATATATTATTTTTTCACACAAAGGAGACAAAATGAAAAAAATAATTTTGTTAGTAGCTATTTTATTTGGCTCATTAAACGCAGTTGAAGTTGATTTACTTACTGGTGACACGAGATTAAGTTGTGAAGCTATTTTGTGTCTTAGTAGTTCTGTAAAACCAGGAGAATGCCAACCATCTCTTAATAGATTTTTTTCAATCAAAGAAAAAAAATGGAAAGATACACTAAATGCAAGAAAAGCATTTTTAAAACTATGTCCTGTTGGAGAAAGTGGTGAAAATGATGCTGAATTTAAAAAACTAAGAGACAATATTTTAGTTTATATTTCAGAGCCTTGCAATACAGAGTATTTAAATTCAAGAGTTGAATATAAAACAAAGGAAATTTGTGGAGAAAGAAGATGCAGACATATACCAATATCAGCAAGAATAAACCCTAACTTACCAAAAAGTTGCAAATTACTTCAAACAAGTAAATATACAGATATAAAAGTAAAATATACTTGCAGTGGTGAATTTTTTCCTATTGATGAATGGGATAAAGGAATAACTAAAAATGAAATACCACAAACTTTTTACAACTCATTAAAGGCAAAAGATAAAAATTCAGTTGAAGAAGTTAAAAACGAGTCAAAATTTTGTAAAAGAAGTCATATATCTTTTTGTCAGCCAAAATATTATCAAAAAATTACAATAAATAAAAATTGTTGGGAACAAGAATAATGGAAGAAAAAGAAAAAATAGTTAATGAAGTAATTCAAACAACTGACGATACTACCAACTTAAATAAAGAAAATATTCAAAATGAAAGCTTGAAAGAAAAACTAAAACTGGAAGAAAGTTTTAAAGCTTTAGGTATCGAAATAAATGACGAAAATAAAAGAATTGTATTGGATTATTCAAGAACTATTAGTAATTTCAAAAAATTACTGGATGCTCAAAAAAATAATTATGTTAGTTTGAAAAACTATATGCCAGACAACGAAGTTGTAACAGCTTTGATCAATGAGTTAAATAAAAATTGGGAAGAGATTTCTAAATATTTTGAAACTTTAATGAGTTTTTTTATAAATCCGCCAAGTAAAGAAATTTTTGAACTAACAAATCACGCTTTACTTTTAAAGAACATATATAACAGCCTAAAAGAATTCTCAGAAGATTTTGCAAAATTACATATAGAAGAACAGTTCAATGGTATTAAAAATGATTTTGAGCAGAATTTAAAAACCATAAATGAATATCAGAATAAATTAGCAGCTAGACTTGAAAATATGGCTCAAACTTATGATGAATTTCTAAACAAATTTTTAGATAAACAAACTAATGAACTTGATAATTTTAATAAAAAATCAGCAGAGTTAGCAAAAAGCTATGATGATTTTTTACACAAAAATCTTAAATTTTTTAAAGGAGGAACTTGGAGCTTAATTATATTAAATATTGCACTAGCAATTAGTTTAGGAGTTTTAACTGCAATTTGTTTTATTAAAAACAATGAGTTAAATAGTCTTATTGAAGTTGGCAAAAAATTTGCAGAGATTTCAGTTAAACAAGATGAACAATCTATAACTTTAAATTTTCCATTAGATGCCAAATTTATAAGTGATAATAATGAGAAAAAAGTTATTCTAAAACAATAAAAAAGGATTTACAATGGCTACAAATAAAAAAGATGCTGAAGTAGAAAATACTACTCCGAACAATTCAACATCTGCCGATAAAAAAATAACTTCTGTTTATGTTAGTGCTGGTTCGTCAGCCAATAAACAAGGTGAAACATTGACAATAGTTGGTTTTGGTGGATTAAAACCTTATGAAAAAGATGGAAAAGAAATCAAACCAGGTGCGAGAGATGCTTTTTACAAGATTTCTAATATTGATAATTTTTTAAAAGCAGTTGATGCAGATAAAATAGGTATCGATATAAAAGGTAAAGATCAAAATAACCAAGATACTTTTATGAGAGCTGATGCTTTTTATCAATCTGGAATTGGAAAAAATGGAAAGGCTTATGGATTTAACAAAATCTGCATAACTCTACAAGAAGAAGAGAGAAATCAAGCAAATGAAGTTATTAAATCAGCTCAAAAACTTTATGCCACCAAAGGAATGAACGGCTATTCATTTGATAAAAATTGTGACAATAAATTAATTGACAAATTTAATGCCCAAATTCAAAATGGTTGTGATTTTACATTATCTGCAAAAAAAGATTCAACTTTGCAAAACTATCCACAACTAATGGAGACAGTTGACAAAATAAAAGGTGGATCAGCTATGGTTGAGATTGATTTTGTAAAAACACAAGGTGCTGTATTAAAGTCGATTACTCCAATTGATAATAGTGGTAATTTAGGTGAGCAAAAGATACTAAAACAAGCTACCCAAAAAACCACTAAGAGTAAATCAATGTCTTAAATTTTTAGCAGAGATTTTCTCTGCTAAATTATAAGAGAGGATAATTATGCCATTTTTAGATAAACAGTTTGAAGATAAATTTAATCAAAAAGTATCTACAAATTTTCCAAAATTAAAGCCATTATTTGAAAAATTAAAATCAAAATTTTATACTTATTGTAAATCCAACAATGTTATATATTTTATAAAAATAGAATGTGAATTTTTGAAATTTTTAGAAGAAAATCAAGAAAATATAATCAAATTTACAAGCTTAATTGAACCAAAAATTGAAAATGGTCATCTACTAAAAATAGAATTAAGAGACAAAGATATAATGATATCGTTACCAAATTTTAATTTTTCAAATAATGGTTATAATATATATATAGAAACAATATTTAGTGAAATAAATTTCAATATTTTTATTAAAAATGATTACGAAATTTTTTCAGGTATGTATAAAAAGATAAATAAAAATTACTCATTTTTCGAAATGTCATTATCTTATATAGCTAAAATTTGTAAAAGAAATGATTTAATCTATGAGTTCTTTATTATTTATTTTGAGTATTTACAAAAAGATAATACTAATTTAAATGACATTATAAAAGATTTCAAAGATAATCCAATAAACATATATTCAGCTTTTAAATTTAGTGAGCTAAAAGACTTTAAAAATAAAAAGTATATATTTGCTTCAAAATATCCAAAGGAAACATTTTTTAATCATACAAATAAATATAAACTGATTACTTCATATATAAATATCAAAATCAAAAAATATATTCCCAAAGAATATTTTTTTGAAGTTATAAAATTTTTAGATGATAATATAAAAATATTTGAATTTGAAGATAAAAAAATAGATAAATCATTTATAATAACGCTACTATCTGAATTTTGGCGGAATAAAAATTTAAAAAATATAAATAAAAATTATGACAAAATTATCGTTTATGACTATATAAAAATGATGATTGATAAAAAAGAAAAAATAAACTTAAATATAAAATCATTTAAAAGAATAAAACAAGAACACGACCGTATTGCCTTAGAAAATGAAATACATTACGCTCCTAATTTGAAAATAAGTAAAGGCAATCAATTCTTAAAACTTAAATTACCAAAAGAAATAAAAAGATTAAGCACTAAACAAGAAATAATAGAAGAAGGAGTTTTAAATAGAAATTGTGTTGCTAGTTATATACGAGAGATAAATAAACAAATTTGTATGATTTACTCACTAAGACAGGATGATAAAAGATACACAATTGAAATTAGACAAAATAAAAATGGTTTTTATTTAAGACAAATAAAAGGCTTTGCAAATAGTGAAGCTCCAAAAGAAATTATCGAGTTTGTTAAAAATGAAATTGAAATAAATAATGTAAATTTATTACCAGGATAAAAGGATAAAAAATGAAACTTTTTATAGCAGAAAAACCAGCTCTTGCAAAATCAATTGCAGCAGGAATAGATGGAGAATATAAAAATGGTGATGGCTTTTTTCAAAAAGGAGAAAATATTATCACTTGGGCATTTGGGCATCTACTTGAATTATATATGCCAGAAGATTATGATGAAAATTTTAAAAAATGGGATTTGAAAGATTTACCATTAAAAATAGATGAATTTAAATATAAACCGATACAAAGTTCAAAAGAACAATTAAAAATAATTTGTAATTTAATAAAAAGATCTGATGTAGATACTATTATAAATTGCGGTGACGCTGATGAAGAAGGTCAAATTCTAATCGATGAAATTTTAAAATATGCAAATAATAAAAAACCAGTTTTAAGACTTTTGTTACACGATCTAACCGAAAAAGGCGTAAGATCCGAATTAAAAAATATGAAATCAAATAACGATTTTAGTAATTTAAGTGAGTGTGGCTTTGCTAGGAGTATAGCAGATTGGATTGTTGGTATAAATCTAACAAGAGCTTATACTACAAAAGCACAAAATAATGGTTATAAAGGTGTTATCAGTGTTGGCAGAGTTCAAACTCCAATACTTGGATTAGTAGTCAGCAGAGACTTAGAAAGAGAAGGTCATAAAAGTAGTTTTTATTATACTTTAACTGGAAAATTTAAAACCCATCAAGCTGAAATTTTAGCAAATTTAAAAACAGATGAAAAAATCACAGATGAAAATGAAGCAAATGAAATTAAGAATATCTGCTTGGGTAAAAATGGAATTTTAAATGTCACCAATGAAAACAAACTAGAATATCCACCACTTCCTTACAATCTTTTAAATTTACAAGCAGATTGTTCTAAAAAATTTAATTTTAAACCAGACAAAACTCTAAAAATCACTCAAGACTTAAGAGAAAAATACAAATGCATTACATATAACCGCTCAGATTGTGAATATTTACCTGTCAATATGTGGGAAAGTTCAACTAATGTTTTGAACTCGATAAAATCAAATTTAAGCGACTTTGAAAATATAATAAAAAATGCGGATCCAAATTTAAAAAGTAGAGCTTTCAATGATGAGTTTATTACAGCACACTTTGCCATCATTCCAACTGAAGCGACATTTGATTTTAACTCTATGAGCAAAGATGAACAAAATGTCTATAAACTAATTTCAAAACGATATATTGCTCAATTTTATGAACCTATGCAGTATTTACAAACTAATATTGAAATTCTTATTAATGATTATAAATTTATCACTAGTAAGAAAAAAATTACAAAAAACGGCTATCTTTCTCTTTTTAGTGGTGAAAACGACAGCGAACAAAAAAATGATGATGAAGTAGAAAATAGTTTTGATTTATCACTTTTGGAAAGCGGCAATTGCCAAACATTAAATATAGAGATAAATAAAAAGCAGACTAAACCAAAGCCATATTATACAATGCCAACACTACTTAAAGATTTAACTTCGATAAGTAAATATGTAAAAGATGAAAAAATAAAAACTCTTTTAAAAGAAAAAGATAAAGATAAAAAAGGCGAAAATGGTGGAATTGGAACACCAGCCACCAGATCAGAACACATCAAAAATCTTTTTGAAAGAGAATATATAAGAGAAGAAAAAAAATCTATAATTTCAACAAAAAAAGGTAGGGATTTAATAGCTCTAGCACCTAAAATTTTATCAACTCCCGATATGACCGCTCTTTGGTATGAACAACAACTTGAAATTCAAAATGGAAATTTAAGTAAAGATGATTTTTTAAATAGAGTATTTGATGAAGTAGAAGAACAAATAGAGCTTATAAAAAATAATGCTTTACTAGATAAAAATTTTAACGGAATTGACAAAACATATCCTTGTAAATGCGGAAAAGGGTTTTTGCAAAAAAGACACTCACAAAAAACTGGTAAAGACTTTTGGGGTTGTAGCAATTGGAAAAATGGATGCTCTGAGATTTATCCAGACCTAAATGGAAAACCAAACATACCAAAGTATTTTTGTCCTAAATGTGGCTCTGCTCTTAATAGATGGAAAAACAAAAAAGGAGATGGCTATTATTGGTCTTGTAGCGGTTGGAAGACAAAAGGTTGCCAAATAGGTTTTATAAATGATAAAAATGGAAAGCCTGAAATATAAGGAATAAACTATGAAAAAATTACTTCTTTTTTTATTAGTAGTAAATTTAGGAATTTGCAGTGAATTTAATCATCTTTTCATAAAACACGGAAAATTAAATAACATTTCACCACTGCTTTTATATGGAATTGCAAAAACAGAAAGCAGTTTAAATCCTAATCAAGTAGCAAGAAATGACAACGGAAGTTATGATATAGGAATTATGCAAATTAATTCTATTCATTTGCCCGAGTTAAAATCTATGGGTTATAAAGAAAAAGATTTATTTAACCCTGATATTAACATTGGATTTGGAGCAATTGTTTTGAAAAGATGTCTCAATAAGTGGGGACTAAACTATAAAGCTTTAAATTGTTATAACGGAAAAGTAAACAACAACACTTATAACATAAAAGTTGTTTCAAATATTGCCAATTATAATAAAAATTTTAATCAAATTATAAAATAAAGGATAAATTAATGAAAAATGAAAATTATAAAATATCTTTTTTACAAGATACTGGTGGAGATAATTACGGAGAGATCGAAGAGGTAAAATATGTATCAAATTACGATAATATAAAAAAATACTTTTTAGATAATAAAGATAAAGAAAATACTAGAACAGATAGTTATGGAAATAGATATAGTTCATACTATAAAATCTATGATCCAAACGGCAATGAAATCACAAATGATTTTAAAAAAGAGATTAAAAATGAAGAAAAAAATAAAGATAACCAAACCAATAATAACTTATCAGAAGATATAGTAAAAGATGAAGAAAATCCAAATTTTGCTATAAAAATAACACCTGATAAAAATTTTAGTCCTGAGTTTAAAAAACTTTTTAAAAAAACTGGAATTTTTGATAAAATCCATAGTGGTGATAGTGCTATTACTGTTATGCAGATGGTTAACGAATTAGATCAAGTGATAAAAAATGAAAATTTCAGTAAAAATAAGTTTCCAAAAGAAACTTTAAATTTTGAAATTCAAACCCCGAGCGGAAGTAAGTTAAATTTTAATGCACCAATGGGAAGAAATCTGTTTCTAGATGGAAATTTAGAAAAACTTATAAATACTAGTTCTGAAAAAATAACAAATAATGTATTAAGCGAACAAGACAAAAGAGATTGGAGTAAAATTTTTGAAAAAGATAAAAATAAACGATACAAGCTTAAGGTTAATACAAAATCCATAGAAAATGCAATTGATGGCGGAATAGATGAACTTGCAAAAGCAGGAAAAGGTCTTGGAGATGATAATGTAGAAGCTTTTTTAGTCGCTTTTACAAATTCTTATGGTTTAGATAGAAAATTTAATTTTCCTAACGAAAACAACAATAAAAACAATGATAAAGAACAAAATAAAGAAAATGAAAATCCTATAAATAAACAAAATAATGCTATTACAGAAAAAGAATTAAGCAATATAGAAAAATTATCAAAAGAAGCTGTATCAAAAATAACTAAAACAAAAGAAAAAGAAAAAGGAATTTCAAAACCTACAAGTTTAGGTATCAGTTAAAAGAATATAATTTATATTAATATAATAGAAATTATATTAAGTTAATATTAAGAATTTTTTATTATAATTTCAGGAAAAGATATGCCAAAGAGAAAACAAAAACAAGAGTGGTGGGAAGGCGGACTATTCGAAGAACTTTATAAAAATAAAGTTGATACACTAGATGAATATCTAAAAGGAGAAGCAGATGAAAGCAGCTTGGGAAATGACACCGAAAGAAAAAGAGAATTGGAAGAACGAAATGTCACAGAAATGGATACTAAGGGAGACTACACCATTAGAAGAAGCACAATGGCTAACGGGGATGAATATCCAATCGATTCTGATAGGCGAGAATTCCAATCCTCTATGGACACAAATAGACAGCAATACGGACTATCCAAGGGAGAAACAACCCAAAATGGAAGTATTTCAGGTAGCAATAGAATATATGAAAGAGAAGAGAAATCTAATATCTCCACTAATAACAAACGACTTAATGAACCTATTCAACTTGAATTCGATTTTACAACTGAACTTAGTAGAGATGTATCTCTCAACCTTGATAATCAATGGTTGCGACAAGGAGATGAAATACATAATGAACGATGGGATACATTGCCTACAAATAGCAAGCAAAATTCAAGAACATCTAATACTTCTAGCCTACACGAGCAAACAAGCCAAAGAGAAGATGAAGATGATGGGATTTTGGCAAATGCAGGAGAGTCTAGGAATTCCGTATTACATAGGATACAAGATAGCAAAGATCTATATGATGATAGACACAAAATATCTACCAAATGGAATGACCTGGAAGGAACTTCTAGCAGTGGGAGCATTCAAGGAGAGTTGGGCGAACAGCCAAGCAGTGAAACTAATCAAAGCAGTGGAAGATTTAGACAAAATCAGTCACCCAATGCGATACATAGTGATGAAATTACGAAAGATGAATATCATCAAAACAGACAACGAGCAGGTGGAATTTTTTCTCAAATTGAACAAAATAGCGATGGAATCATCAACGATTTACAACCTATTAGAAGAGAAACAGGCAGAAAAATACAACAAGATGGAAGTTTTCAAACTAGAAGATCTAGAGAAAATAATAACAATCAAAGAGATATTAGAAACTCCACTCTAAAACTAACTTCAGCCTATAAAAATGAGGATTTTATCTATCAAGATGAGATTCTCATTAAAGGCAAAAAAGATAGATTTTATAAAAATTATGAAGCTATAAAACTTACAAAAGAATTAACTAAAATAAAAAATGATGCTATAAACAATAATAATTTTTTCACAATTACAAAAGAAGAACAAACTATTATCTCACAATTTACAGGCTGGGGCGGTGTTAGTGAAGCTTTTGATGAAAACAATCAAAACTTCAAACAAGAAAATGCACTTTTAAAAAATTTATTAACTGAAGAAGAATATAAAGAAGCAAAAGAAACTATCACAAACGCATATTTTACACCTCAAATTTTGGTAAATACTATACATAAAGCACTTAATGAAATGGGAATTAATAGTGATAATAATAAGAAAAGAGTGCTAGAGCCAAGTGCTGGAAGTGGTGCTTTTTTAAAACCAAATCCAAATTTTGAATATTTAACTATTGAAAAAAATCATCTTAGTTCCGATATGCTATCTTTACTTTTTCCAAATCAAAAACACTATGCTATGGGATATGAAGACGACTTAGCCAATCAAAACATTACTAAATTTGATGCAATAATAGGAAATCCACCATTTGGAGAAATAGCCATTATAGATAAAAATAGAGCTTTAAAAGAAGATATTCCAAGAATGTCTCTACATAACTTTTTTGCTGCAAAATCTGCTTCACATATGCTAAAAGATGATGGAATTATGGCTTTTGTTATCTCTACTAAATTTCTAGATTCAAAAACAGATATAACAAGAAGATATATAGACAATTACGCAACTTTTTTAGGTGCTGTAAGACTACCTGAAAACACCTTTGATAGCACTCACTCATCAACTGATATTGTATTTTTTAAAAAAGGTAAAGATTTAAATTTAAACAACAATTGGCTAAATGTAGAAAATTTTAAAGAGAGCAAAGAAGTAATTAATAATTATTTTTTAGAAAATCCAAACAATATTTTAGGAAATTTAGAAATTAAAATTAGATCTCACGGAGAAGAGCTAGTTTGCACAAAAAACTCAAATTTAAATTTAGAAAATGAACTCAATAGATTTGTTGAAACATTACCAAAAAATATCTATAAATTCCACAAAAATGAAACAAAAATCAATGATGAGATTTACCTTGATGAGATAATAGATGCAAATTATTATAAAAATTTAAAACAAAATAACTATTTTATATTCAATAATGAAATTTATATAAAAAAAGGTGAAATAAATAATGCAAATGGTATTCTTGCTACAAAGCCTGAACTAAAACCAGCACAACAAGAAAGAGTTAAAAATTTTATAAATTTAAGAGATGCACATAAAGAGTTAATTGAGCTTGAAAAAACGGATATTAGCGATGATGATAACCAATTAATCCAGGCAAGAGAAAAATTAAATAATTTTTTAGATATTTATCATAAAAAATGTGGTTTTTTGCATAATTCAAGCAGAAAAAGTGGAATCGACCAGGATGTAGATTACGCTAAAATTGCATCGCTTGAAAAAAACTACCAAAAAGCAATAAGTCCTGAATTAGCTTTAAAAAATGGTGTCACGCCAAGAAAAGAAAGCTGTGAAAAAGCAAATATTTTAATACACAGAGTAATAAAACCAAAATCAGAAATTAAATTTGACAATGAATTTGATGGATTAATTGCCAGTATAAATAAATACGGCAAACCAAATATAGAATATATAGCTAAAACTTTAAATAAAACCAGTAATGATGTTACAAATAGTCTAATATCTGAAAATCAAATTTTTTTAGATCCAATTAAACTATCACAAGGTGAAAAAGAATTTGTTTTATCCGCCAAATATCTATCAGGAGATGTAAGAGAAAAATTAAAAATAGCCAAAGATATAGCCAAGACTTTTCCTGAAATAAATAAAAATATAGAAAGTTTAAAAGAAGTCATTCCAACAGATTTAAAACCAAGCGAAATAGATGCACCTATGGGAGCTAGTTGGATACCATTGAAATATTATAATGATTTTTTTGAAAGCGAATTAGGTATTTCACAAGAGTTTTGGCATTTAAGTAGAAGCAATCTAACAGGCGAATGGAAATTTGAAGGTCAAACCCATCCTATGACTATATACAATGAAAGAAGACTTAGTTTTGAAAGATTTTCACCTTATAACATATGCACAAATGCTCTACAAAACTCCAGTATTGTCATTAAAAAAGAAACTGGCAATCAGTTAAGAGATGCTAATGGAAATCTAAGATTTGATAAAAATGATAATCCTATAATGGAAAAAGTAGTAGATGTTGAAAAAACTCAAAAAGTTAATAGCTTAATACAAAGTGTTAGAGAAAAATTTGATAATTGGATATGGAAAGATTATGAAAGAAGAACTGATCTTTGCGAAATATATAACAATACTTTTAATTGCTACGCACACAAACATTATGATGGAAGCGATTTAAAGCTAGATAGTTTAAATTCGAACATAAATTTAAGAAAACATCAAAAAGATGCCATTTTTAGAGCTATAAATGAGCAAAATTGTCTTTTTGATCACGAAGTTGGAGCAGGTAAAACATTAACTGCAATTTGTTCTGTTATGAAACAAAAGGAATTGGGGATTACAAACAAGGCACTTATTGCGGTTCCAAATCATTTAGTTAATCAATGGTCTGATGAATTTTACAATGCATATCCAAATGCAAATTTGTTAATAAGTGATGAAAAATCGGTATCACCACAAAACAGAGAAGAGTTTTTTGGCAAAATTATGAATGGAGAATATGACGCTATTATAATTTCGCATTCTCAGCTTGAAAAAATTCCAGTTCCTCCAGAAATAGAACAAAATGTTATGAGCAGACAAATTGAAGAGTTAAGAGAAAGTATAGATTTTGCTGAAAAAAACGATGAAAATATTCGCCCAGCTTCAATAAAACAAATGCAAAAAAGATTAAATTCTTTGGAAGAAAGACTAAAAGAGAAACTAGATAAAGATAACAAATCCAAAGCTTTAAATTTTTCTGATTTGGGAATTGATTACCTGGTAGTAGATGAAAGTCATATGTATAAAAATTTACCATTTTCTACACATTTAAAAGTAAAAGGTTTAGGAAATCAAGCAGGATCTAAAAAAGCTTTGTCTATGTATTGTTTTACAGAATATCTAAATAATAATGATAAAAAAATACTCTTTCTTACTGGAACGCCTATTTCAAACTCACTAACTGAACTATATAATATAAACAAGTATTTAATGCCTAGTGATTTAGAAAAAAAAGGTATTGGTTCATTTGATGCTTGGGCAAGCAATTTTGCAAAAATAGAAAATGTGCCTGAACTAAACGCAACAGCACAAAATTTTAAAATTGTAAGTAGATTTACAGCACTTAATAATTTACCTGAAGTGTGTGGAGCTTACGGAGAGATTGCTGATATTGTAACGAACTCAGATATTAAAAAACACTATACTCACTATGTTCCTGAAGTAAAAATTATAAAAAGCGTATCGCCAATAAGCAAAGAACAAAGATTTTATATAGGTGTCCAGGATAAAGATGGAAACTATAATGAAGGCTCAATCATTGCAAGAATGGAAAAATTAGGAAGTGGCTCTTTTGATCCAAAAATAGATAATCACTTAAAATGCACAAGTGACGCAAAAAAAGCAGGAATTGACTTTAGACTAATAGATCCAAATGCACCTGATTTTGAAAAATCTAAAATGAACAATTGTGTAAAAAATATAGTAGAAGAATATCACAATTGGGATAAAGAAAAAGGAACTCAACTGGTATTTTTAGATATAGGAACACCTCGCCAAACAAATCAACTATCTGCAAATTTAAATATCGATACTGAAAACAACACACAAGAAAAAGATTTTATTAATATAAATGAAATTATTGAAGATGATGTAGATTTTGATCAAGAAGAAGATAGAGATAGCGATGAAAATTCGTTTTTTCTTTATGGAGATTTATATAAAAAGCTAGTAAAAGCAGGTATTCCAAGAGAAGAAATAGCTTTTATACACGATACTGGCGGAAGCAATGCTAAAAAACAAGAGTTGTTTCAAAAAGTAAATAGTGGCGAGATAAGAGTTTTAATAGGCTCAACGGCAAAAATGGGAGCTGGAACAAATGTCCAAGAACGAGTAACAGCAATACATCATTTTGATGTGCCGTGGCGACCAAGTGATTTTATTCAAAGGAATGGAAGAGTTATAAGACAAGGAAATGTTTTATTCCAAAAAGATCCTGATAATTTTAAGATAAAAGAATTTCGTTATGTAACTGAAAATACCTATGATGCAGTTTCTTGGCAGATTATAGAAACTAAATCAAACTCATTAGTAAATTTTAGAAAAGGCTTAGTTGATGGCAGAACCTTGAATGGCTTTGAAGAAGAAGCAGCAAGTGCGGCTGAAATGAAAGCTGCTGCAACTGGAAATCCACTTATAATCGATCAAGTAAAATTAAAAAGTGCTTTAGATAAAGAAGAAATTTTATATAAAAACTTTTTAAATGATATAATAAATGCCAAAGACACAATAGAAGCCAATAATAAAAAGATTGACTATCTTAAAAAAGATATTATAAATTTACAACTTGCTCAAAATACGCTCAATAACAATCAAAATGAAAATTTTCAATGCATTATGTTTTCTCCATATGGATCTAAATATAGCACAGAATATGAAAGAAAATTTGATATACCAAAAGACAGAAATGATGATTTTGTAAAATTAGAGCAAGAAACTATGAATAATATATTTTTAGAAAATTTTAAAAATATATCTGTATATGAAAGAAATATAATGGAAATTATGAAATATAAAGGTTTTACAATATATGGCGGATGGAGCGATAATCCAAAAGAGATATCTTTTATAATACAAGACAGAACAAATGGCAAAATAACTAATTTTTACCCTGAAAACTTACATTACAAGATAGATGACAACAACCTTTTTACTCAGGTTTCCTTTAATGGTTTTATAAGAAGATTAAACAATTATCTAAATAAAGAAAATCTATTAAAAGAAGAAAATAAAAACAAAGAAACTATCAAATCATTAGAAAAAAATACAATTGATTTAAAAGCTTATTTAGATGAAAATGAAACCTACAAAAAGCAAAATATACTAAATTTATTAAGAGATGAAAATAAAATTATTATAAATGAATTAGCAAAATCATCTAAAAATCCAGCTTATAAAAGTTCATTTAAGTCAAAATTTTTAGAAAGTCAAAATTTAAAAAACAATAGGATAATAAACAGTGAAAATAACCAAGAAAAAAACAAAGAAATTTTATAATTTATTTTATATTAAAATAATAGATTTTATATTACTTTAATTTTTATTATAGTATAATTTTATAAAAGAATAAATAATAACTTAAAAAGAAAGGATTTAAAATGGGTATAAATTTAGACTTAGATTGGGATAGAGCTATGAGTGGCGATGAGTTTGAAAGTTTAAGAGATATGTGTACAAGTATTAGCAGAACAATCACATCTTTGATGTGGGATAAAGGAATTATTAATCAAACAACAAAAAATACAGATTTAAGTAATTTTAGAATACTTAAAGACAAAATTTGGCAAGAATACTCAAAAGAAAAAACTTATGATGAGTGCGAAAAAATATTGCTTAACGCAAGAGATGAGATAGTTAAAAAATATAATTTAAAGTGGTAAAAAATGACAGATTTAGAGCAATTAGCAAAATTTAGCGAAAGTGATATAAATAAAACGGTAGAAAAGCAATGGGATGATATGACTGAATTCTGTCATCGTCAAAATCAAACTCCAAAGCTTTATTTAGTTGGCGGACAACCAGGAGCTGGAAAATCAACAACAATTTCGCAAATTCAAAAATCTATGCAAAATAATTGCATTGTTATAAATTTAGATGATTATAGAGAACTTCATCCAAACGCAAGAAAGATTTATGAAAAAGGTGCTTTAAATAGTGATGATTATTCAATCTATACAAATCCATTTATAAGAAAAGTTGGCGAAAAACTTATCGATAAAGCTATAGAAAATGGTTATAACGTCATACTGGAGCGAACTTTAAGTTCGACCGATACAGTAAGCAAACAATTAGATAAATTTAAGGAAAATGGATATGAGTTAAATCTCTATGTAGTAACTTGTAATAAAAATCATAGCATAAGTTCAGCAGAGCAGAGATATTTAAATGGTAAAGCAAGATATGAAAGCAATAAAATAAAAGAGCCTCCACGCAAAATTTCAAGAGAATTTCAAAAAGAATGCTATGAAAATTTGGGAAAATCAACTCAAACATTAGCACAAAAATATGATTTTAAAGATATTAAAATTATATACAGAAGCCTACAATATAAACAACATTGTGTTTTTGATAAAAATGATAAAACTAAATTACATAATGAAGAAAAAATAGAAAAATTAATATCTCGTATAGTAAATGGAAAAAACAAAGCTATCACCAATGAAGAGTTAAATAATATCGACAAAGAAACAGGCAAAGCAGTAAAAAATATTTTTAAACAAAAAGAAAAAAATGATAGAGAAAACAAAAAAGAAAGCAACAAAGAAATTTAATAATTTATTTTAATAGATTTTATATTTAGTATGGAGAAACAATGAAAAATAAAATTTTAATAATGAGCCTAGTTGTGGTATTTAGTGCTTTACTTATAATAGGCATTTATTATAATACAAAAGATAGTATGGGTAATTATCTTATACAAATATTTATAGCTTTAGCTTTTGCAACTATAATAGAATTTTCTAGAATAATAATTTTTTATCCAGAAAAATCAAATTTTAAACTCTTTTTTGTTGCATTTATTATAATGCTTATTGCAACAGAAATAGGAAAATGGACTAGATTTTATCAAGACAAACATATTATTTATCAAGATTTTAGAGGGTTTGAAACTTTATACTATGGCGGAAAAAAAGCAATAGAGATTAATAGTGATAAAATAGGATCAGTTTGGTTTTTAAAAGAAGATAAAACAACATTTATATTGTTCGATGGGACAAAAATAGAATGCCTTAAAAACGAATGTGATATTGTAGAAAATAAGGAGTAAAATGCAACTTACAAAAGAACAAACAGCTGAAATACTAAATGCATTAGGATACCAAATCGATCGTTCTTATAAATTTAAAATAAGAGATGAACACACTCCTAGTGCTTCTATAAATCCAAAAGATGGGAAAATTAAAGATTTTGGCAGTGGATGGTATGGTGATATAGTAGATTTTTTAGTAGAATTTCACAATTATCAACAAAAAGATGCTTTTAGAAAGATTAGCTCAATGTTGAATCTAAATACAGATAATAATTTTACAAATTTTAAATCTTATGAAAATATCAAAAAAGAAAATTCCAGTATGCCACATTACATATCACAAAGTATAATTGATAATTTTCAAAAAGAAAGAAAAGAGAATTTCAGTAGATTTTGGGAACTTTTAAGTCAAACAATGCCAACAGCAAATAAAGAGCAAAAAAGAGAAATTGCAAAAAAATATGAAATTGGATACTCAAAAAAAGCCGATAGATTAATTATGCCAATTAAAGATGAAAATGGTAATTGCCTAACATTTTGGAAATACAACCCAACTCCAACTCCTTTTATTGGTAGTGATGGTGGTGTTATACAATTACCAAAAGTTATGTTTTCAAAAAACAGACAAAGAACCTTATTTGATATAAAAAATTTAGAAAAATTTAGTAAAAATAATGAGCCTATTTTTATTTTAGAGGGTGAAAAAGACTGCTTAAATGCACTAGCAAATGGATTTAATGCTATAACACTAGGTAGTGCAACACAAAATATAGATAATAAATTTTTGAACTATTTTAAAGATAAATATGTTGTTATAGCATATGATTTTGACGAGAGCGGAAAAAACGGTTCAAAAATTTTAGAAAAAGATTTAAAAGGCATTACTAAAAAAACTGAAATTATAGATTGGGAAAAAATTGCAAAAAAACTAGGTTTTACAGATAAATTAAAAAAAGGTTTTGATTTTACTGATTATTTAAAAATTATATCATCAAATAGTAAAATAATAGAAAAAAATATAAATTAATATTTTTTATATTAATATAATATTTTTAAAGTTAATTTAATATAAAATAAACTATAATTATAAAAAATTTAAAAAGGAAATTTATGAAAATATCTTTACTTAATAAAAAGGGTGGAGTTGGTAAGACACCTTTTGCTTTTAGCATAGCCAAAGATTTAAATTTATTTTTACAGAGTAATGACAACTCCTGTATTGAACAAATTTATCCAAATAAAGCTATGATCTCAAATGAAGTAAAACCATTAGATGATTGTGTTTATGACTTTGGTGGTTTTAATGCAAGCGGTGTTTTAGACATTATAAAAATTTGCAACTGCATAATAGTGCCTTGCTTACCAACATATAATTCTTTTTTAAGAACATTAGAAACAATAAAAGAAATTGAAAACATAAACTCTAATATTATAATTTTGGCAACTGATTATAAAGATGATAAAGAAAAAGATTTTTTAATGAGTGAGTTAGAAGTAAGATATAAAAATTTTCCTATATATTATTTTAAAAACTCTAAAATATTAAATAACGCAATAAATACTGGTATGTCTTTTATGGAACTTTATAATGAAAATGGTTTATCAAAAAATAGTTATGCAAATTTTATAGATGAATATAAAAAATTACTTTATAAAATTAAGGCTTATAAATAATATGTTTTATATCAATATAATAAAGGATTTTTATGGTATTTGATGAAATGAGTGAAGAAGACAAATTATATGAAGCAAATCTAAAAAGAATGCAAGAAGAAGATGCAAGAAGAGAAAAACAAATACAAAAAGATTGGAATAAAACAGAAACACAGTTTATGGGCTGGACTATAAATTTAGCATTTTATGTTGGAATACTATACTTTTGTTTTTTTATAATATATTGGCTTGGTATTCTAGTTTTATTTTTAACTGTTTCAATAATATTATCATCTCCAATTATAAGACTTATTGGGTTTTCAAATTTTATAGATTTTTTATTATTACTTATTCTAGTTGGATTTTTTACAGTATTAACATCACCTGAAATATTAAATTACAACATTAAAATTTGGACACCTAGCTTGAATAATTCTTGGGAATTAATAAAAAATATAGGTTTTGAAAATAGTATAGGAATAGTTTTATTATCGTTTTTAATACTAAAATTTTTTGGAAAATATATAATAAATTTGATTTTATCTATTAATATTTTTTTTATAAATTTTGCTTTTAAACTTAAAAAATAAAGGATACAAAATGGCAGAAAAATTAAACATAAACATTAAAGATGCTCTTAAACAACAAGAAGATTTACAAACCTTCAAAAAGGCAGATAAGTTGGCTAAAAAGCCTAAAAGACAAACAACACAAGTAAGTATTTATTTACATAAAGATGAACTTGAATATTTAGATGATATTTGTGAAAAAGAATTTATAGCTAGAAATGCATATATGAGAAAGTTATTAGTCAAGGATATGGAGCTTAACAAAATTTTAAAAGATAAAGGTATTAACATAACAGAATTTAAAGAAACTATGATAAGAAAAGCTCTTGATATTTAGAATATTATTTATATTATTATAATAGTTTTTATATCTATATAATATAAAAACTATTCTATATTTTTATATTTTTGATTTTTTATTGGATTATCTTTTTTCTTAATCTCTAACGATCTTTCTCTACTAGATTTTTGTTTATCAAAGACTTCGTTGTCATTTTTTCTATTGTCATTAATACCATCAGAATTTATGCCAATAATTTCATTAGGTGTGAAATTCTTTAATGGCTTTAGTGCCTTTTCTTTTTTATTTTCAATCGATACATCCCACATTTTTTTATAACTTGTTTTTTGACATAAAATACCAGTTTTTTTATCTCTAAATTGCACTACTACTGGTTTTTCACCTGTTATTGCAAATCTACAATAATCTCCCGTTCTAACATCGTTTTCCTGAACTACTCTTTTTAGATCATCAGCCCAAATATCTATATCTTGTCCTTTTGTAGTTCTATATCTAACATAAAAACTTTTTTTATTATTTATATCAAATTTATAATGAGCCTCTCCATAGCTTATAACTTCATAGTAATGATTTTTATGTTCTGGTTTTTTATAATCATCTCTTAATTTTATTACCTTATCATTCAAGAATTCATCAGTTTTAAAATTTATACTATCTTTTTTTATTGTAGCAGTTGCATCTATTTTTAAAGCTCTTAACTCTTTTGCAAAAATTGCCCGCATATATGCTAAGTCGGATTTTTTTGGATTTATTCTTTTGCCATTTTTATCTCTTACTTTTACTGCAATATGACAATGTGGATTGTCTGTATCATTGTGCATAGCTATCACAAAATAATTATTTGGATAAATTTTTTGCATAGTTTTTATACTTGCTTCTTTTATCTTTTTTAATGGTGCATCGTTATAATCTTTCATAGAAAAAACAAAATGCAAAACTTCTCTTTTCTCCTTTAAACTATTGTTTCTTATTTCATTTTCAGTAGGAATTTCTATAATTTCATTAAAAGAATTTGACATATTTTTTAAATCATCTTTTCCAAAAAAAATATTTTCATCGCTATTTTCAATTTCTAATTCGCCATTTCTAGATATATACTTCAAATGTGCTTTTAATGATCCAAAATTTTTACTAGAGCCAGTTATTTTAATAACTACTTCAGTTTGTTTTTTTGTATAATTTTTTACAGAAAATATAGGTTGTTTTGAATAATATTTATAACTACCAATTTTATTTTTATATGAGTATGAGTTTTTTTGTTTTTTATCTAATTCGGTAAAAACTTTTTTAGCTATAAATAAATCATCAAGTTCATCTTTTTTATATTTTTTAACCATTAATTACTTTCAAATTTAATATTTTTTTATATTCAGTTATCAAATTATTTATTTCCAAAATTTTATCATTTATTTCTTTAAAAATGTCAGCCAACTTATCAAAATTTATATTAAATTCATATGATTTTTTAGTTCTAAGAAGTTTAACTATTTCATTAATATTTCTACCAAGTTTATTTAAATCATTTGTAGTATTTACCAACTCTAACATCTCTATATTATTAAAAAGTTTTTTATTTTCATCAGCCATATAATTCAATAAAATGAATTTAATTATTTGTTTAACTGAACTAAATCCATTATAAGAAGATAACATATCAAAATATTTATATTCTTTTTTTGATAAATTTACTCTAACAGATTTAAATTTACTATCATCATATAATCTTATAATGTTTTTTTTAATATCATAGTCACTGTTAAAAAAATTATAGATAGCAGCATTAACAATAGATGAAAAATTATAGCCAATATCTTTACTTATAAGCTCTTCAATATTTTTATAGTTTTCAGCATCAATTCTAATTGTTTTTAAAACTTTTTTATCCATTTATATCCTTATGAGCTTCGCAGAAATTCGCCTTTTTGGTTTTATAATGTATTACATTTAAACCAAAAAGGCTATCCTGCAATATAACTATTTATAACGAAATTATAGCATATTTTATTTTATTAAAAAATTAAAAAATTCATAGCATATTTTTATTTACAATATAAACAAATTTAGATATAATTATCAAATAAAACCACTAAAGGATAAATTATGAAAATACAAGAAGAAATAGATAGATATAAAGAAAAAATAAAAACTTTGCAAAAAAAGAAAAATGAAACGATTAAAAAAGATAAAGAGAGTATAGGAGACTTTATTATTGCTCAATCAAAAAAAGATGAAAGTTTTAAAACAAAAATTATAGAAGCTATTTCTCAAAATAATAATGATAAAATTTTAAATATTTTTAAAAATTATATAGATAAATAAAAATAATTTTATGATTAAACTAAGGATAAAAAAAAATGCTAGACATAATATATAATTCAAGCTTTTTTATAAAAAAAGAGAATAAACTTACAAAAGAAAATTATTATAAACAAAAGATGAAAAACATAATCAAAAAGTAAAATCACAAAAAAAATTATTAGAAAAAGTAGAACCAATATTATTTTATAAAAACTAAGAGTAAGAATATTATAACACCTACAGTACAAATATCTATTCCGATACAAATTATCAATTGAGCTTTTTCTTCTTCTTCATTACCTTTATAACTATATCTTTTAGAAATTATTAATTTATATACACCAATTAATGCACATAAAAAACCAAGACAATAAACAATATTAATAATAATAATAATTAAATCAAACATTTATAGCAAACTCCTTATCTAAAAAATAATTTTTAAAGATATCTTTTTACCACTTTTTCAAGGTCAAGGCTATAATCGAATGCCCCATATTCTATTTCGGCGTCATCTTCTAAAAAATCTGTTGTATTTTCACTCGTCCAAATTTCTATATACTCATCTCCGCTTTCGCTTAAAATTTTAAAGAAATATCCGCAGTGGTTCGCTTTTTTTTCAGGAAATGTCCAGTATAAATCATCTTTTGGAATTTCACATTCCAAATTATCTACAAAATCGTTCAAGTCTTCAATTTTTCCTTTAAAAGTTTTCATCTTTTTCTCCTTTTATTTATTCAAAAGATATTATTTTTAACTTTTGATGATGTAATTATATATTATTTTTTACTAAATGTCAAGAGTTTTTTTTATATTTTGTAGTTTTTTTTACTTTTTTTGTAAAAAAGACTCTATTAAAACAAAACCTATAAAATTCTATTAATACATATAAAATTATACTAATAGAATTTTTGTTGCATTGCTACGTTGGTTACCCTATGGATAAATTATTTTTTAAATCGATCGGTTAATTTCTTAAAAATTTTATTTTTAATATAATTTTAAGTTTTTGATGATATAATTGCGGCAACAGATTGCTATAACAAAGTGTAAAAAGCTGCTATTTAAAAACAGCTTTTTGCCGATTGTATTGAAATTTATTTGTGAAAAAAAATTTCAAAATGCTTAAGCAGTTTTTGCTATAACAAAATTCGGGG
>OBRT01000073.1_pt1 | contig 40365 bp, 34 predicted proteins | sample 1494891 | NCBI WGS metagenome assembly OBRT01 (sample SAMEA3360688, study PRJEB22359) | human gut metagenome | biome: ENVO:urban biome; feature: ENVO:human-associated habitat; material: ENVO:feces | place: Bangladesh | collected 2011 | reverse complement strand
TGGTGGCGAGGGACAGATTCGCCAAAGCCAGTCCTTGCTTCGATGTGAAGAAGGAGCTGGCTCCCTATTTTGAGAAAGGAGTGGAATAATCAAGTAAAAAGCGTATGCTCTCATTACGAGGGGCATACGCTTTTTCTGGTCTATATCCTGTGTATTTTCTCTAATTCAATCACTTTTAGGACAATTAATTGCGGTTATATTTTGTTTTTTGACTAAATAAATGTACCTTTGCAGTCAAAAACATAAATTGTAAGTAAATGGGAAAGATTATATTGACGGGAGACCGTCCTACTGGTAAACTTCATTTGGGTCATTATATCGGTTCGCTTCAGCGACGTGTGCAGCTGCAGAATGCTGGCGACTTCGACAAAATGTTTGTGTTCATGGCTGATGTTCAGGCACTGACTGACAATGCTGATAACCCTGAGAAGATTAGACAGAATATCACTGAGGTGGCTCTCGACTACCTTTCTGCTGGTCTTGATCCACAGAAATGTACTCTCTATATCCAGAGTATGATTCCGGAATTGGCTGAGTTGACTACCTACTTGATGAACCTCATCTCTGTATCTCGTGTGCAGAGAAATCCTACCGTGAAGACGGAAATCAAGATGCGTAACTTCGAGGCGAATATTCCATTGGGCTTCTTCTGCTATCCTGTGAGCCAGGCTGCCGATATTACTGCCTTCAAGGCTACTACCGTTCCTGCTGGTGAGGACCAGGAGCCTATGCTGGAGGTGACTCGTGAGCTGGTGCGCCGATTCAATCAGATCTATGCGCCTGTATTGGTGGAACCTGAGATCCTGCTCCCTGAAAATGCGGTTTGCCGTCGCCTTCCTGGTACCGATGGTAAGGAGAAGATGAGCAAGAGTTTGGGCAACTGCATCTATCTGAGCGATGATGAGAAGACCGTTTGGAAGAAGGTGAAGAAGATGTCGAATGGTGAGCCTCGCATGAGTATGGAGGAGCCTGGACACTTGGAGGGCAATGCCGTGTTCACCTACATGGAGGCTTTCTCTACTGATGAGGACTTCGCTGAGTTCTGGCCTGAATTCAAATCTCTCGATGAACTGAAGGAGCAGTATGTGAAGGGTGGTATCGGTGACGGTACTTGCAAGAAGTTCTTGAACAGTGTGCTCAACAAGATGCTCGATCCTATCCGTGCCCGCCGTCATGAGTTTGAGCAGGATATTCCTGAGGTCTTCAATATCCTGAAGAAGGGTAGTGAGGATGCGCGTGAATTTGCTGCGCAGACAATGGATGAGGTGCGCAAGGCTATGCGTATCGACTACTTCAGCGATGCTGCCTATATTGAGGAGCAGGCTGCGAAATATAGAATTAAATGAGAAATTACAAATTAGAAATGAGAAATGAAAAGGCAAAAGTTATCGTCAGCTGGTAACTTTTGTCTTTTTTATATTATTATGATGTTTTTAACGCAAAAAACAAAATAATTTCTTTTCTTATCCTTTGTTCTCGCTTTTTTTTCTTATTTTTGCAAACAGAATAACTAAAAGAAGCAGAGTATAATGAAAATGAGAAAAATGCTCCAATACAGATTTGCTGATTTAGATAGTATGCTGGTATTGCTCTTCGCTTTTTTGCAACCCATCTCGGCTCAAAAAGCTGATGACAATGTGCATATATTGCAATGCAATGATAGATACGTCTTCAAAACAGATGACGCAGGTAAGACTATTGTTGTTAACACTACGGATTATGAGTATGGTGTAACCCAATATTCCGCTATAGTTCAACCATGTGCTTATTACGGAGACTTTATTCGTTTGGACAAAGCACAGTGTAAGGGGTATGCACAATACAAGTCAGCCATTCCTCGTAATGTCTTTTACGATGATACCAAGATTTGCTACTTTAGCTATCAGATTCCAAAGGTTGGCAAGACTCTGAAGGCTTCTTTTACTCGAACCTATCTCAATCCTATTTATTTCACAACTATTCCTTTGTGTGAAGCTAATTATGTAGAGCATAAGAAGATAGAGGTAATCAAGCCAAAAGCCTTCCAGCAGTTTCGGATAAAAGAATATAATCTTCCTGCTGGTATAGAGAAAAGTACTACATGTAATGCAGAGGGAGATTCCGTTTTTACTTATGTGATTCATTCCTTACCTGTACAGCAGATAGAACCTAATTCTCCATCTTGGGGATATAGTGCTCCTCATCTCTTGGTGTTGGGAGCATTCCAAAGTCTGCAAGATATGTTTGTCTGGTCTCATCAGTTGGCTAATGTGGATTGCTCTATTCCTAATCAAGATGAAATACTAAGAGAGATACAGAAAGGGGCAAAAAACGATTATGACAAGATAGCCAATACTTATGCTTGGGTACAGCAGAATATCAGATATTTGGCTTTTGAGGCAGGTATTTCTGCCCATCAACCGGCAACACCTGCTGAAACTATTCGTAAGCGTTATGGTGATTGCAAGGCTATGGCTCTTTTGCTCAAAACCTTGCTCAAGGCTCAAGGCTTTGATGCTCGTCAAACGGATATAGGGACATGGGATGTACCTTATTCTTTGCAGGAAAATCCTTCTATTGCATCTATTGATCATGCGATATGTACGGTTTTCTATCAGGGAAAGCCATATTATCTGGATGCTACGAATCCATATATTCCTCTAGGCTATGTGCCAGACAATATACAAGGAAGGATGGCTTTGGTAGAAGACGCAGATAGCTTTCGTATGAATAAGTTACCTGAACTGGCTGCTGATTCTTGCTTTTCTTCTATAACATATCAGGCAACCTTAGAATCTGGGGATGATGGAAACTACGATATAAAGGGAAAATTGTACTCTAAATGGAAGGGTGATATGAAGTCTTGGATATTAGTGGGGAATGACGCTACGGCACAAGATGAAAAAGAGAAGGCCTTGGTGGCAGCGATGGGGGTTGATGAACGATTGGATAAGATTGGGGATATTGTGATGACGGGAAATCGTCCTCGGGATGAGTCTTTGAATATCACTGCTTTTTTTATGAAAAAGGGAGCTGGGCTACTGGTTGACGGTAGTGTTTATTTAGACGCCAATCTCGATGAGAGCCTTTTTCTGACTCCAGTGGATACTACCAAGCGGGTTTCCGACTATATGATAAGTATGAAAGTCAAAAATGTGCGTAAGGTCAGTCTCTCTATACCAAAAGGTATGCGCGTGCAGGAACTCCCTGCTCCTTTTGCGTCGCATTCCCATTGGGCTGACTTGTCTTGTACGTTTTCCAAACAAGGCAATCGTGTCGTCATGAAAAAGGAATATGTTATCAAGAACAGGCGAGTAGCCTTGAAGGATATTCCGGCATGGAACAAAATGGTTTCCGAATGGAATGAAGCCTGCAATCAGCAAGTAGTTATATTAACAAAATAAGTAATTGATATTTTAAAAGGTTGAGATTATGAAGAATGTAAGAATGGCGGGAGTTGCTTTCTTCTTATTGATGATGCAACTCGTATGTTTGTCGGTTAAGGCCGACAACAAGGCTGATTATCTCAAGTTGGCGCAAAAAGTACGCCAGGAAGTATGGGACAATACGCCTGTTGATTTCAAGAAACGTGCTGTGCCCGAGAAATTCAAGAAGGAATCGGCGGTGATTCTATCTTATTACAAGGAACTGAGTACCGATTACCATCGCAAGGCTACGACAGAGTTGTTTATCAGTGGAAGACTGACACGCCAGATAGATTGCGAGGATATGGAGCGTATGCTGATACAAATCAACGACAAGAAAGCCCTGAAGGACTATTCAGAATTCTCTTTTCTTACAAAATCGAAGAAATGGCTGGGCGGATATCATCATACGACCAATACCATCTTGGGAATTCGTGTGTTGAAGAAAGACGGCACGGTGCAGGTGGTGGATTTCGACGATTACGTAGATGTGAAGGAAGGTAAGAAAGGCAAGGAACTCAGTCAGAAGATTGCGGTGCCAGGTTTGGAGATTGGCGACTGTATTGATGTCTTTTCGTTAGACCAGATAGACACTCAGGAACAGCAGTTGGATCCGTTTGTATTTTTCTTGCGCCAAAGTGAGCCAGTGCTCTATAGCCGTATTCATTGTGTGTTAGATCAGAGTCTTGCCACAGTTTATCGTTCCATGAATGGTGCTCCCGAGTTTAAGCAGACAACGGATAAGGACAAGAATGCCGTGCTCGACCTGACTATGGACCAGCCTGTGGATGCAGAACCTTCCGTATGGTACAATGCAACCGTTCAGTCGCCTTACATCATGATGTTTATTACTCCTACCAAGACCAAGACGGTCATCGTAGAGAAGGCCATGCGCCAGAAGGGTGTTCGTGCCAATCCGGATGTGGCACCTATTCTGCAGGATGACTGGAAACTGATGAAGACTTATGTCAGCAAGAATGGCTATTCGCCCATCGGCCTCTCTGGTAAGTACACGAGAGTATTTAAGGCTCTTAAAAATGCAGACCTGTCTGCAGAAGAGAAGGCAGACAGGATATTTTCTTTTGAGTATATATGTGCGGGAACTTCTCAAGCGTCATTTAATGTGGTACCCAACTACTTGCGTAAGTTAGGAGTAGAATTGGAGATGGGCATCACGACACCTCTCGGAGCACTTCCAGTGGATCAGTTGATCAATTACAATTCTACATCTTGGTTCTTCCGTCTCAAGGGAACTAACTTGTATTATTTCCCTGGTACTTATCCTAAGGTTGCTTCCGAGATACCTTATATATATCAAGGAAGAAAGGCGTATATGCAAGATTCCGAGGAACAAATAACGATACCTGTGAGTCAAGCTGAAGACAATAAGTCGGTGAATGATATGGTGGTTAAACTTGATGGTACTAAACTTGATATCAGTAGGAAGGTAACTTATTCGGGTGAACAGAAAATGTACGGTCAGTCTTTGGTGAGTCCTGATAACACGCTTTTTGGTTCAAGCCAACTTGAAGCTTATTGGCGATATTTGAAATACGACGACAAAGATCCGTACTCTTGTTATACTAAGAAGGAATCTGCTGAATTAAAAGGAGCTTTCAATGAATATCAGAAAAATGCCATAGATCCGTTTAAGGCTGAAATCAGTAGTTATCACGATGGTGATCCTGTGCAAGTCGGTGGCTATGGAGTAGATTGCGTGGGAATCCGTCGAGATAGTTCTAACTTTGTTTATCATGTAGATTATGTGATGGATGGAATGGTGAAACGCGCTGGAAATAACTATTTGTTGTCGGTAGGTAAGTTAATAGGAAGTTCGTTGAAACTAGAAGGCAAGGATCGAGAGCGTATCGATGATGTTTGGCGCAAGATGGCGTTTGTTGATGAATGGAATATAGAGATTCCGTTGCCGCAAGGATATAAGGTCTCTGCTGAAGCATTAAAGAAGATTGAGACTTCGGTGGCTAATGAGTGTGGAGAATTCACGGTTAAGGCTACCGCTGGAAATGAAAGTGTAAAAGTGTATGTGCGCAAATGTTTTGCTCATAGAGTGGAACCTGTCTCAAACTGGAGCAAACTGTTGGCTTTGGTTGACGCTTGTAGCGCTTTCGCTGATAAGCAGATGGTAATAGCGAAATGAATGTAAGTTTATTGAGTATATTTTTAAATTCTAAAAGAGGTGGTTACAGCTTGAAGGTCATATACCAGTAAAACTAAATGAGGTTTAAGAATTGAAAAAGGTGAATAAACGAATATTGCAATTAGCGGTACCGTCGATAATATCCAATATCACGGTACCGCTTTTGGGTTTGGTAGATGTCGCCATCGTCGGACATATCGGCGATGCGGCTTATATCGGTGCCATTGCCGTGGGATCGATGCTCTTTAACGTGGTATATTGGCTGTTCGGCTTTCTGCGGATGGGAACCAGCGGAATGACTTCGCAGGCGTTGGGCAGGAGAGACTTGGCGGAAGTGATGAGGCTCTTGGTGCGCTCTTTAGGCATCGGTGTGGGGATAGGACTGCTGTTCTTTATCCTTCAGAGATGGCTCATCGGATGTGGATTGTGGGCAATGTCGCCGGAAACTGATGTGGTGGAACTTGCCCGCAGATACTGCTATGTCTGCATCTGGGGTGCTCCTGCCGTATTGGGTCTGTATGGGTTTACGGGATGGTATATCGGTATGCAGAACACGCGCATTCCGATGATGGTTTCGCTGACGCAGAATGTGGTGAATATCATCGCTTCGCTGCTGCTGGTCTTCGTGGGCAAGATGACGGTGGAGGGCGTGGCACTCGGTACGGTCATCGCCCAATGGTGGGGCTTCCTCATGGCATGTCTGCTTTTCCGTCTACATTATCGCCGGTTGGGCAAGTATGATTTCCGACAACATCTCTTAGCTGCGGAACCGCTCAAACGGTTTTTCTCGCTCAACAGGGACATCTTTCTCCGCACGGTGTGTCTGGTGGCTGTCAACCTCTTCTTCACGGCGGCTGGTTCCAGGGAGAGTACCTTGGTATTGGCGGTGAACACCCTGCTGATGACGCTCTTCACCATCTTTTCCTACTTTATGGATGGTTTTGCCTACGCTGCTGAAGCCCTGAGTGGCAAGTATTACGGGGCTAAGAACATGGTGGCCTTTCGGGAAGTGGTGCGCAGGACGATGGGCTTCGGGTTAGCGGTGGCTGCGGGGTTCACCTTATTATATATGATAGGAGGAGAAAACTTCCTTGCGCTCCTGACGGATGATGAGCGGGTGATAACGGCTGCGGGTGATTACTTCTGGTGGGCGGTTCTGATTCCATTAGCTGGAATGGCGGCCTTTGTCTTCGATGGCATCTTCGTGGGCATCACTCAGTCGAAGTCGATGCTCTGTTCTACTGCCATCGCTTCGGCTTCCTTCTTTGCCCTGTTTTTCATCCTGCATCCGCTGATGGGCAATCATGCCCTGTGGCTGGCTTTCATCATTTATCTCGTTTTGCGTGGCATCGTACTGTATATAATCTACCAAAATAAAATGTAGAAATATCGGATATTATTCTTGAAAAATTGCACACTAAAAAGTAGTGTGCGCATTTTTTAAGAAAATCAACATTAATATAGTTTAAATCTTCCGCTTTTATTCTTTTTCTTAGCTGAAATTTAGTACTTTCGCAGCGTAAAACTTAAAAAATAAATAGAGTAAATGAAAGCAGAAGATTATTATCAACAAGGTAACGCCTGGCGCAAGCAAGGCGACTTTAAGCGTGCCATCGACTGTTATCTGGAGGCCATTGCGCTCGATCCGGAGAGTCCTGCCGTGGCTGCCAAGGAGATGCTGGATGATATCATGAGCTTCTATTGCAAGGACTACTACAATCCATAATAACCGACATGTGGACAACGGCAGTTTTGGTTTACTCCAAGCGTAAAGATAATTAGAACGAAAAGAATATGAGTAAGATTAAAGGGGCTATTGTAGTCGATACAGGGCGCTGCAAGGGATGTGCGCTCTGTGTAGTGGCTTGTCCTCAACATGTCATTGCATTAGCCGAGAAAAAAGTGAATGTGCATGGTTATCGCTATGTGGAAGCGGCTGTGCCAGATGCATGCGTGGGCTGTACTTCGTGCGCCATCGTATGCCCTGATGGATGTATTACCGTGTATCGTAAGAAGGAGAATGAATAATGGCTGAACAACAGAAACGTGAAATAACTTTGATGAAGGGTAATGAGGCGATTGCTCATGCCTGCATCAGATGTGGTGTGGATGGTTTCTTTGGCTATCCGATTACTCCACAGAGTGAAATTATAGAGACTTTGGCTTTGCTCAAACCTTGGGAGACTTCTGGTATGGTGGTGCTCCAGGCTGAGAGTGAGGTGGCTGCCATCAATATGGTTTATGGCGGTGCGGGTGCTGGTAAGCGTGTGCTTACTACTTCGTCGAGTCCGGGTGTGGCTTTGATGCAGGAGGGCATTTCCTATATGGCGGGTGCCGAGATTCCGGGTGTCATCGTCAACGTGCAGCGTGGCGGTCCTGGACTGGGTACTATCCAGCCTTCGCAGGGTGACTATTTCCAGGCTACTCGTGGGGGTGGTAATGGTGACTATAATGTGATTGTATTGGCTCCGGCTTCTGTGCAGGAGATGGCTGACTTCGTGGACTTGGCTTTCACCTTGGCTTTCAAATACCGTAATCCGGCGATGATACTGAGTGATGGTGTCATCGGTCAGATGATGGAGAAGGTGGTGCTTCCTCCTATGAAACCACGCCGCACGGAGCAGGAGATTGCAGAGGAATGTCCTTGGGCTACCATCGGTCGTAAGAAAGACAGAAAGCCGAATATCATGACTTCCTTGGAACTGAAACCGGAAGTGATGGAGGAGCGTAATCTGATGATGCAGGAGAAATACAGGAAAATCCGTGAGACGGAGGTGCGCTACGAGATGCAGTGCTGTGAGGATGCCGACTATGTGATCGTGGCCTTCGGCAGTGCTGCCCGTATTGCGGAGAAGAGTATCGAGAGTGCCCGTGAACAGGGTATCAAGGTGGGACTTTTCCGTCCGATCACGCTCTGGCCTTTCCCTACTCAGGAGATCCATCAGTTGGCTGAGAGCAAGAAGGGCATCCTCGTGGCTGAAATCAATGCCGGACAGATGGTAGAGGATGTGCGTCTGGCTGTGAATGGTTTGGTGCCTGTTGCGCATTTCGGTCGTTTGGGCGGTATTGTGCCTGAACCTGAGGAAATCGTGGAGGCGCTCAAGCGATTAATTACTGAAAATATATAAATTATACATTATGAATGATATAATTTCACCAGAAAACTTAGTATATAAGAAACCGACACTGATGAACGATGTTCCGATGCATTATTGCCCGGGCTGTTCGCATGGTGTGGTGCATAAGCTTGTCGCCGAAGTGATAGAGGAGATGGGTATGGAGGATAAGACGGTGGGCGTTTGTCCTGTGGGCTGCGCCGTCTTCGCTTATCGTTATTTGGATATTGACTGGCAGGAAGCGGCTCATGGTCGTGCGCCTGCAGTGGCTACGGGTATCAAGCGTTTGTGGCCAGATCGTCTGGTATTTACTTACCAGGGTGATGGTGACTTGGCTTGTATCGGTACTTGTGAGACGATTCATGCCTTAAACCGTGGTGAGCATATTGCCATTATCTTCATCAATAATGCCATTTATGGTATGACGGGCGGTCAGATGGCTCCTACTACTCTGCTGGGTCAGAAGACGGCTACCTGTCCTTACGGTCGCCAGCCTGATCTTCATGGTTATCCGCTCAATATCACCGAACTTGCCAGTCATCTGACGGGTACTTGCTATGTGACCCGACAGAGCGTGGAAACTGTAGCGAGCATCAGAAAGGCTAAGAAAGCTATCCGCAAGGCCTTTGAGGCAAGTATGCAGGGCAAGGGTTCCAGTCTGGTGGAAATTGTTTCTACCTGCAACAGTGGTTGGAAACTATCTCCTGTGGAAGCTAATAAGTGGATGGAAGAGAATATGTTCAAGGAGTATCCTAAGGGAGATTTGAAGGATACGACGGGGATATAAATGAGAAATGAGAAATTAGAAATGAAGACAGAAATCATTATATCTGGGTTTGGTGGTCAGGGTGTTCTCTCTATGGGAAAAATCCTGGCTTATTCTGGACTGATGGAGGATAAAGAGGTGACTTGGATGCCTGCATACGGTCCGGAACAGCGTGGCGGTACGGCGAATGTGACGGTGATCGTGAGTGATGACCGTATCTCTTCGCCTATCTTGAGCCATTATGATGTGGCTATCGTACTGAATCAGCCTTCGCTCGATAAGTTTGAATCGAAGGTTAAGCCGGGCGGTGTGCTGATCTATGATGGGTATGGTATCATGAATCCTCCGCAGCGTAAGGACATCACCGTGTATCGTATTGATGCGATGGACAAGGCGGCTGAGATGAAAAACGCTAAGGTGTTTAATATGATTGTGCTGGGTGGTCTGCTGAAGGTTTGTCCTGTGGTGAGCACTGACGGTCTGAACAAGGCACTCTTCAAGTCGTTGCCTGAGCGCCATCATGGTTTGATTCCACTCAATATGAAAGCGGTGGAAGAGGGTATGAAAATCATAGAAAAAATGTAAGTGTGATATAAGTCCTGTTCCGTGCAAGGCGTGAACAGGCTTAAGGGTCTAAAAAAAAGTCCCACAGATTTCACAGATATCCACAGATTTATTTCTCTTCAAAAGATCTGTGTTAATTTGTGAAATCTGTGGGACTTTAATATTTCATCGGTCTATGAAAGACCTATGTAAAGTCCGTGAGATCTGTGGGGCTATATATTTTACTTATTTTCTGCATCAATAGCCTTGATCTTATTTTTTACCAGTTCGAGTTCATCCTTGAGCTTCTGCACCTTGCGGTTCATTTCCTCTACGAGACTGTTACCCTTCTTGCTGGCAGCATTGAGGAAGCCGAGGTTGTTCTCATAGGTGGTGATATCGCTGCGCAACTGGTCGTAGCGGCGCAAGAGTCGTCCACGCTCATTGTCCAAGGCATCAGAACCCTTCTCAGCCACATTCTTCAGATTGTTCTTGAAATTGTCGAGACGGCGCTTGGCGTTGCTGATGTGCAAGTCCTTATAGATCTTGTCGAGCACTTCGTGATACTCCTTGTAGATATTGTCCTTTTCCTTGAAAGGCACATGACCGATGGAGTTATATTCCTCTGTCAGCTTCTGCAGTGCCTGCTGCACGTTCTCTACAGGGTTTTCGAGCAAGTCCTTCAGCTTAGCCACTACTTCGCGCTTCTTCGCCAAGTTGCTGTGCTCCGTGTTTCTGGTGCCCGCATTAGCCTTGTTGCGAGCCTCGAAGAATTTGTTGCAAGCATCGAGGAAGTCCTTCCAGAGCAGTTCACCCTGTTTGCGAGGCACAACGCCCACGGTCTTCCATTCTTTCTGCAGTGCGATAATCTTGTCGCCCGTCTTTTTCCAGTCTGTGCTATCAGCAAGTTCCTGTGCCTTCTTGACGAGTTCCTGCTTCTTTTCCAAATTGCTGGAATATTGCGATTTCAGTTCTTTGAAGAACGCAGCCTTCTTGCTGAAGAACACGTCATTGATGGTGCGGAAGCGTTCAAAGATCTTCACGTTCATCTTCTGAGGAGCAAAACCGATTTCACGCCATTCCTGTTGCATAGCGATTACCTCCTTGGTAGTCGTTTCCCACTGAGCAGCAGTCTTGATGGCATCCAGGTCGATAGCCTCCAACTTTTCGCAGAGCGCAGTCTTCTGTTCGAGGTTCTTCTCCTCCTTAGAGCGGATTTCCTCAAAGTACTGCTGGTGCTTCTTGTTGATCACGGTGCTTGCCGCCTTGAAACGGCTCCAGATCTGCTCGCGCAATTCCTTGGCAACAGGACCGATTTCGCGGTACTGCTGGTGCAAGTCCTGCAACTGGTGGAAGGCAGAGATGACATCCGGCTCCTCGTCGAGCTTTTCAGCAGCTTCGCAGAGTGCGGTCTTAGCCTCGAGGTTTTTCTTGAAGTCATATTCACGTGCCTCGCTGTTGAGTTTCAGGAGGTCGTAGAACTGCTCCACGTAGAGCTGGTAGTTGCGCCACAGCTCATTAGCCTTGTCGGCAGGCACGGTCTTGATATCCTTCCATTCCTGCTGCAGGGTCTTGAAGTCATTATATGATTGGTTAGCTTCCTCAGGAGAGGTAGCCATAGCCTTGATCTTTTCTATAATCTCAAGTTTCTTTGCTAAATTTTCCTGCTTTTCCTCTTCCTGTTCGAGGAAGATCTTGGCGCGTTTTTCCTTGATGATCTGCATTTCAGCCTTGAAAGCTTCTTCTGTGTCATCAGGTAGGAGTACGAATTTTTCAGGATCACCACCTTTTTCCAGATACTCCTTGGTTTGAGCATCCCGTTCTGCGAGGTGAAGTTTGTAGAAAGTTGTCTTCAGGTGGTCGAGCTCTTCCTTATTAGGAGCTTCGGCACTGCGAGCGATTTCTTTCACTCTTTCGAGCACTTCCTGCTTGGTGGCATACGCCTTCTTGGCAGGTTCTTCCATGGTTCCCTGTAACAGGGCATTTTCTTGAGAGTCCATCATTTCACTGTATTTAGTTTATGATTCGATTTCTTGGCAGATAACGGTGTTGCTATCTGCCACATACACACACAATAATTTTGCAAACTTAAGTAAAAAAAGCGAAAAATCCTAATTTTATTTTTTATTTTTACTTTTATCTTCGCTTTTTTATGTTTTTTTATCATTATTTTTCTGACTTGTTGTGTTCTTCTTGCTCTGTGCCCCTGCGCTATGCGGGGCTCGGCTCCTTCCTTAGAGCAAGCGCTTATAGCGCAGGAATCCCCACGTAAGGCCTGATACGACGATAGAGATGAGGATGGCAATGCCAAAACCGATGGAACTGTCTTCCATGCCGTTGATGAGGTTCATTCCGAAGAAGGAGGAAATCAGGGTAGGCAACATCATGACGATACTGATGGACGTCAAGGTACGCATCGTGGTATTCATGTTGTTGTTGATGATGCTGGAATAGGTGTCCATCGTGGATTCCAGAATATCTGAATAGATATTGGTGGTTTCACGCGCCTGGGTCATCTCGATGTTGACGTCCTCAATCAGGTCGGCATCCAACTCATCCACCTGGAGTTTGAACTTCAGTTTAGACAGCAGGTTTTCATTGCCTCGGATGGAGGTAATGAAATAGGTGAGGGAATCCTGCAGACGTGAGAGACCGATCAGGCTTTCATTGTTGACGCCATGATCCAGATTGCGCTTGGCTTTCTCGATGAGCGAGTTGATCTGCTTGAGTCGCTTCAGATACCATACGGCAGAGGAGAGGAAGAGACGGAAAATCATATCCACATAGTCGGTGAAGCCTTCACCGCGTTTCTGCTGGAAACTCACGAAATCAATCATCATATTGGTTTCGTAATAGCAGACGGTGATGGTGACATCCCGCTTGTGGATGATACCCAATGGCACGGTAGTATAAGGCGTGCGGCTTCTGATTTCCTTGACATAAGGAATACGGAGGATGATGAGCATCCAGCCATCGTCGTATTCGTAGCGGGCACGCTCATCGGTATCACTGATGTCCGAGAGGAAATAATCAGGGATTTTGAATTCGTCTTCCAGCAAGCGCTGGTCTTCGTCGGTTGGACAAGTTACTTGTATCCAGCAGTTAGGCTGCCATTCATTGATAGCCTGCAGATGATTCTCTGTATTCCAATATGTTCTCATTGTTGCTAATCTCCACAAAATAAAAGTTTGGGGTATGGAGATTAGCTATCCCCCAAAGCGGTGAATGGGTTTCTTTCTGCTGAATCTCCACGCCTACAATTCATTGTTGTTGTCCGCGTGATAATCGTCCATTTGTTTAATATTTAAAATTCCGGCTGCAAAGGTAATTAAAATAAACCAAAATGGCAAAAATAAAGCCGGGAATTTTCTTCCCGGCCCTATATTTTTAACCTTTTTGCAATTTATTTGGTTGGAATCTCGGCAAGCAACTGCTTCATGAGATTCCAGAATGGTGCTACGCAACTGATCTGGCAACGCTCAAACTGGGTGTGAGGGCTGCAGAGGGTAGGACCGAAGGATACGACATCGAGGTGTGGATATTTGCCCAAGATGATAGAGCACTCCAATCCGGCATGAACTGCCTGCACCTTGCCGTCTTCGCCGTTCTGCTCCTTATATACCTTGAGTACATGCTTCAGAATGTCACTGTCTGGGTTTGGATTCCAACCGCCATAGCTGCCGCTGAGTTCCACCTTCATGCCTGCCATAGAGAAGCAGCTCTCAAACATGGTGGCGATGTAAGCCTTGTAACCTTCGTGTGATGAACGGGCGAGAATCTTGATGGCTGCCTTTCCTTCGCCAATCTCTACGATGGCAAGGTTGGATGAGGTTTCTACGATTTCTGGCATAGATGGAGCCATGCGCAATACACCGTCGTGGCAAGCATAGATGGCATCTACGAGGTTGTCCTGTATCTCCTGTGGTACTTCCATCTTAGGAGTCTCTACGTTCTCTGTGAAGAATTCAATCTTCTCGATGTTCTCGATACCCTTGAATTCATCCTGGAGTTCTTCCTTCCAGTCTGCTACCAAGTCCTGGAGTGCCTCTACGTTCTCCTTTGGCAAGGTGAGTACAACCTCAGCCTCGAATGGGATGGCATTGCGCATATTACCTCCGTTCCAGGAAGCAAGACGAGCGTCGAGTTCGGCAATGGCTTCACGTACGAAACGAACCATGCATTTGTTGGCGTTGGCACGACCTTCGCAGATTTCGATACCAGAGTGACCGCCCTTCAAGCCTTTCAGAGTTACCTTGACAGCAGCATCTTCCTGGTCGGTTTCTACTTCCTTGTAGTCGAGGGTTGCTGTAATATCAATACCACCTGCGCTACCGATGACGAATTCACCCCAAACCTCTGTATCGAGATTGAGCAGGATGTCGCCGTTCAGTTCACCTTCAGGGAGTTCGTTGGCACCAAACATACCAGTCTCTTCATCGCGTGTGATGAGACCCTCTACCGGACCGTGCTGCAAGTCTTTTGCCTCCATGACAGCCATGATAGTAGCCACGCCCAGACCGTCGTCGCTACCGAGGGTAGTACGGTTGGCATGAACCCAGTCGCCATCGATGATAGTCTCGATAGGATCGGTTTCAAAATTGTGCTTGCTGTCTTTTGCTTTCTGAGGCACCATATCCATGTGCGCCTGCAGGATAACGCCCTTGCGGTTCTCCATACCAGGAGTAGCAGGTTTGCGCATCACGATGTTGCCTGCAGGATCCTGGAAAGCCTCTACACCAGCTTCCTTTGCCCAGTTGAGCAAGTAAGCCTGAATTTTCTCCAAATGTCCTGATGGACGTGGAACTTGTGTCAATTTGTCGAAGTTACGCCAGATTTCTACTGGGTTCAGATTCTTAATTTCAGCCATAATACTATTTTAAATTAGAAATACTTTTTAAATTAGAAATTAGAAATGAGAAATGAGGCATGCGCCCTTGAATTTAATGTTGAATGTTGAGTTAGGCTTGCGCCAGAAAAGCAAGGAATTATTCCCTTTTCATTTCTCATTTCTCATTTTTAAAACTTTGTCCTTTCTCATTTGTCATTTGTCATTTCTCATTTTTTTTTCTCCGTGAACGAGAGCGAAATCCATGCATAGATGCCCAGCAGGATGACGAGCAGGGTCTGGATGGAGTGGACGATCAGCACGAAGAACAGGGCATCGTTTGATGAAATGCCATAGAGGATGAGCATCGTCTTCACGGCAAAATGCCAAGGTCCTGCTCCGTTCGGGGTAGGCACAACTACGGCGATACTGCCGATGATGAAAGTCACCAGTCCGCACATCACGCTGAGATGACTGGTTGCCTCAAAGCATTGGAAGGTGAGGAAATAGTGCAGGAAATAGCAGAGCCAGATGCCTAGGGTGAAACCGATGAAAAGCGGTACGTTCCTCACGCCCTTGAGCGATGCAACTCCCTGCCAGAGTCCCTGAAGGGTGGCTTTCACCTTATTATATATAGAAAGTTTCTTGAGCAGGAAGTGCAACAGGATGAGGATGGCTATGCCGCAAATGGTAGTAACGATGTATCCCGTGGCAGTAAACTGGTGCAGGATGCTTTCCATGCTGGTGCCTGTCTTGTCGAAGAAATTGAGGAACACCGGTATCTGCAGGAGAAAAACGCAGCCGGCAATGAGCAAAACCAACAGAGAGTCGATGATGCGCTCAGTTACCACGGTGCCCAAGGACTTGGGGAATGAGATTCCCTCCCAGCGTTTCAGTACACCGCAGCGGGCAAACTCTCCGATGCGAGGCACCAGCAGACTCAGGGCATAACTCATGAAAATGGAGTTGACGCTGACGCTACTTCGAGGGTGTTCTCCAATGGGGTCGAGTGTCTGTTTCCATCTCCAGCCACGGAAGGCCTGTGCCAGAATACCGAACGGAAAGGAAAGGAGCATCCAGGTCCAGTTCATCTTGTGCAGCAGGACGTCTTTTACCTGCTGGAAATCGAATCCACGGTACATCCAGTAGAGGATAGCGCCTCCCAAGAGGAGTGACCAACCCACCTTCAATATATTGTTTATCGTCTTCTTGATATTCATAGTTGGTGCAAAGGTACGATTTTTATCCGCAATAGCGAATGAAAAACATTACTTTTTAGCATGTAAGTGATTAATTTTAGCATAAATAAACATCAGGAGCGCTTTCCCGCTCCATGAATCTTGGCCTCCAGCACCGTCTGTTCTGGTGCTGATTTTGTGAAAAGTTGATAATTTAACAGAGTTAACTGCATGAATATCAAAAAAAAATAGTAAATTTGCAGAATTATTGGGTGATTTGTCGCATTGCATGGTCGAAAAGGGAATGAGGCGCATCACTTCTTGAAAACAACTTATAAATTAGCATGAAAGCAGTTAAACCAAAGAAAAATCTCGGTCAGCATTTCTTGACCGACCTGAATATAGCTAAGCGTATTGCCGATACGGTGGATGCTTGTCCTGATATTCCTGTGCTGGAAATAGGCCCTGGCATGGGCGTTCTTACTCAGTATCTTGTGGAGAAACCCCGTCTGGTCAAGGCTGTGGAGATCGACTCAGAATCGGTGGCTTATCTGCATGAGAATTTCCCTCAGCTCCAGGATCGTATCATCGGTGAGGATTTCCTGCGCATGGATCTCAACCGGATTTTTGACGGAGAGCAGTTTGTGCTTACCGGCAATTATCCTTATGATATTTCCTCTCAGATTTTCTTCAAGATGCTCGACTACAAGGAACTCATTCCATGCTGTACGGGTATGATTCAGCGAGAGGTGGCTTTGCGCATTGCTTCTGAACCAGGAAACAAGGCCTATGGCATCCTGAGTGTCCTGATACAGGCTTGGTATGATGTGGAGTATCTCTTCACGGTGGATGAGGGCGTGTTCAATCCGCCTCCAAAGGTGAAGAGCGCCGTCATCAGAATGACCCGCAATGATGTGAAGGAATTGGGGTGTGATGAAAAACTCTTCAAGCGCCTCGTCAAAACTGTGTTCAACCAGCGCAGGAAAATGCTCCGCGTCAGTCTGAAACAGATGTTCCCGGGAATGACTCCACGTGAGGATTTCTATACTACAGACATCATGACCAAGCGCCCGGAACAGCTCACTATCCAGCAGTTTGTGGAACTCACCAACTATGTGGATGAGGAACTGAAACGCCTGGAAAGCGCAAAATAATTAGCTGATAATTTGGCTAATTGATAAGAAATGCCTATTTTTGTGGCGGAAAAGAAGTCCTATGGGCGGAAAAGAAATAGAAACTAACAATAACAAGTAATAAAATAAAGAATTATGATAGACGTAAAAGAAACTTTGAGTTCAGCAGGTGAGCGTATGGAGATGGCAGCGATGTATCTCGCAGAGGAGCTCTCTCATATTCGTGCAGGACGTGCCAATGTGGCTATCCTCGATGGTGTAAGAGTCAACAGCTATGGCAGTATGGTACCGCTCAATCAGGTGGCTAATATTACGACTCCTGATGCCCGTACCATTGCTATCCGCCCTTGGGACAAGAAGGCCATCAAGGATATCGAAAAGGCGATTATGGACAGTGGCGTGGGTATCACTCCTGAAAATAATGGTGAAATCGTGCGCCTGGGTATTCCTCAGCCAACTGGTGAGCGCCGTAAGGAACTCGTGAAGCAGTGTGGCAAGATTGCTGAGAAGGCTAAGGTGGAGGTGCGCAATGTGCGTAGCGAAATCAAGGACAAACTGAAGAAGGCTATCAAGGACGGTCTTTCTGAGGATTTGGAGAAGGACGCTGAGAACGAGTTGCAGAAATTGCACGATAAATACATCAAGCAGCTTGAAGCACTGATGGCTGATAAGGAAAAGGAAATCATGACCGTCTAGTCTTACTGACTCTTTGACAATCATTATTGCAGTGAGTAGATGAAAGGACTTGTCATCAAAAATACAGGAAGCTGGTACACCGTCAAAACTGACGATGGCCAGCTTATTGAAAGTAAAATCAAGGGTAATTTCAGATTGAAGGGCATCCGCAGTACCAATCCTGTGGCTGTGGGTGATCATGTGGAAATTATCACCAATCAGGAAGGTACGGCTTTTATTTCTGCTATTGAGGATAGGCGTAATTATATTATCCGAAAGTCGCCTAATCTCAGTAAACAGAGTCATATCCTCGCCGCCAACGTCGATCAGGCCTTGTTGGTGGTCACTGTCAACTATCCGCAGACTTCCACCACTTTTATTGATAGATTCTTGGCCAGTGCCGAGGCTTATAGCGTGCCGGTCGTCCTTGTATTTAATAAGCACGACCTTCTCTCTGAAGAGGAAATGCATTATGAGAAGATGATGTGTACGCTCTATGAGACCGTGGGCTATAAGTGTGTTGAGATTTCTGCCGAAACGGGAGAGGGTGTAGAACAGTTGTTCCCTATCCTAAAAGACAAGATTTCTCTTCTGAGCGGCAATAGTGGTGTAGGGAAGTCAACGCTGATCAACCGCCTGATTCCTCATGCTTCCCAGCGTACTGCAGAAATCAGCGATGCGCACAATACGGGTATGCACACCACCACATTCAGTGAGATGATTGAACTGCCTGATGGTGGTTATCTGATAGATACTCCGGGAATCAAGGGCTTCGGTACGTTTGATATCGAGAAAGAGGAACTGACCAGTTATTTCAAGGAAATCTTCCATTTCTCCAAAGATTGTCGTTTTTCCAACTGTACGCATACCCACGAACCGGGTTGTGCGGTCATCAAGGCGGTGGAAGATCACTTCATTGCCGCCAGCCGATACCAGAGCTACTTGTCCATGCTCGAAGACAAGGACGAGAACAAGTATCGTGAGGCGTTTTGAGAAAATGAGAAATGAGAAATGAGAAGTGAGAAATGAGAAATGGGAAGTGAAGAACGAAGAATAAAGGAACATATTCATGGCAAAGCAAGAACAGAAGGACATCAAGCAACGTATTGAGCAGGGGGAGTTTGCTCAGAGTGCAGAGATCAGTGCAAGCTATCTGGATGAGGATATTCTCATCATTGATAATATCAAGGTACTTGCCAATCCTGATCCTGTGAGACTCCAGATGAATATGATTGCTTCTTGCCAGAAAGGAAATCTGAAGATGGAGGTAAATGGTAAGACGGTGGAAGTGGGCAAAAACGATATCTTCGTTTGTCCGCCTAATTCTGTTGTGGATATCATTGAGTTTTCATCGGATTTCACCTGTGTGGCGCTCTGTGTCACCAACCATGGTATGCAGAATATCCTGAGATCACATATCAATGTGTGGAATCGCGCCATGTATGTGGACAAGGTTTCTGTCATCAGGATGACGAGCGAGGAAATGCTGTTCTATGCCAAGTTTACAGAACTGGTGCGTCTCTGTCTGGATGAAGAGCGCATGGAGCATTCTTCCTGGAATCCTTATCGCCGCGAAATTGTGGAAACCTTATTGAAAACGGCACTTCTCGCCCTTTGTAATGCTTTCACGACCGAGATGGCTGATGTAGCTAAAAACAATTCTTCTACTTATGATATATTCGACAGATTCCTGGTGATGCTGCAACAGAATGAGGTGAAACACAAACCAGTGGACTTCTTCGCCCAGCAGTTGTGCATTACTCCGAAATACCTTTCCATCGTCTGCAAGCGCCATAGCAATAAGACGGCTATAGAATGGATTACGGAATACACGCTTGCGGATATCACTTACTACCTGCGCTCCACCAATAAGTCTATCAAGGAAATATCAGGTATCTTAGGCTTCTCCAATACCTCGTTCTTCGGTAAGTATGTAAGGGAACATTTCAAGATGTCGCCGCTGAAATACAGGATGAGCCTGAGAGGTAATAGTAAAAATGAATAATAATTAATATAGAAATCATGGATAATAGAAAAGTAGCCCTCATTACGGGTATTACGGGCCAGGACGGCTCATATTTGGCAGAGTTACTATTAGAGAAAGGTTACGATGTGCATGGCACGATTCGCCGTTCTTCTACTGACTACCGTGAGCGTATCGCTCATCTGGAAGGTAAACCTAATTTCCACCTTCATTATGCCGACTTGGGCGACTCTATGAGCATCATTCAGGTGATGAACAAGGTAAAACCAACTGAAGTTTATAACCTCGCCGCTCAGAGCCACGTTCAGGTAAGTTTTGACTCTCCTGAGTTTACTGCCGATGTAGATGCTACAGGTGTGCTCCGTATCTTGGAGGCTATCCGCCAGTGCGGTCTGGAGAAAACCTGCCGTATGTATCAGGCTTCCACATCCGAGCTTTATGGCAAGGTAGAGGAGGTTCCTCAGAACGAGAATACACCATTCCACCCATATTCTCCATACGCCGTAGCCAAGCAGTACGGTTTCTGGATTGTCAAGGAGTATCGTGAGGCTTACAATATGTTCTGCTGCTCTGGTATCCTCTTCAATCATGAGAGTGAGCGCCGTGGCGAGACTTTCGTTACCCGCAAGATTACTCTTGCAGCAGCCCGTATCAAACAGGGTAAGCAGGAGAAACTCTATCTCGGCAACCTGGATTCTTTGCGTGACTGGGGTTATGCGAAGGACTATGTAGAGTGTATGTGGCTTATCCTCCAGGCAGAAAAGCCAGAGGACTTTGTCATCGCTACCGGTAAGCAGCACTCTGTAAGAGAGTTTGCCCAGTTGGCTTTCCATCATGTAGGTATCGAACTGAAGTGGGAAGGCAAGAATGAGAACGAGAAGGGTATCTGCGTAGAAGGTCCTGAGAACCTGATTGGCAAGACCCTCGTAGAGGTTTCACCAGATTTCTACCGTCCAACAGATGTTGTCAATCTCTGGGGTGATCCAACCAAGGCAAAGGCAAAGCTCAACTGGAATCCTAACACCACCTCTTTCGAGGAATTGGTGAAGATCATGGTAGAGAGCGATATGGCCAAGGTTGCTGCCGAGGATGCAGGTCAGAAGGTTCGTTGCAACCTCGTGGAATATCTTGAGAAGGGTATCGTGAAGTAATCCTCGATTTTTTAAGATATAAAGGGTGTGGCATCAGTCACACCTTTTTTTTTGTTCTGAAGGGTCTCATAAACTTCCCCACAAAGTTCTCATAAGCTTTCCCACAAACTTGCTCCACAAACTTGCTCCATAAAGTTCCCACAGATTTCACAGATTTACACAGATTTTTTTGCTTCAAAAGATCTGTGTAATTTGTGGAACTTTATAATCTCTGCGAGGTTTATCTAAGATCTGTGTAAATCTGTGAAATCTGTGGGACTAAAAAAAACGGTCTATATGGGAACTATGCAAATCTGTGGGATTTTATGTCTTATCTGATGAAAATACAGAAATTCGTGGGAAAAAGTCAGAAAAAGGCGACAGATAAATGTAACAAATCGGTAAAAAGGTGCTAAAAATCGTTCATTTGTAGCAAATTGAATGATTTTACCATTTTATGAACGATAAGTGCTAATGCCTTTTTGATAAAGTTACTATCTTTGCAGCGTGAAAACAACAATATTTTAAGTTAATATATTTAGGTTAATAGATTTTAGGTTTATTTTTGTTTAGGTAGAATTTAGCACAAAGGAAAAAACGAGAACGCTGTGACAGCGCCCTCGTTTTTTTTGTTTTATCACCCTCCTTTGACAGAGGATACCTATTTTCCTTTTTCAATAAACTTAAAATGCTCTACTTGAGATGCTTTGTATAGAACAGCCTCTTATACCAAGTGAGCGATGATTTCCTCGCGAGAAGCAGGAAGCATATCAATCACCGGAATCTCTGGCATTGTGTAGCAACCTGGTTGCAGGCGCATAGAAGCACGAGCTACGTTCACCAATACCTGTGCAGTAAGAGCAGGGTTGTTGATGCTCATGTTGAACTCGAAGCGCTGGTTCTGTGTCTTACCAGAAACACCCTTGCGAATCAGGTTCACACCATGACCCATATCCTTCACATCGTCAACAGAAGCTACTGCGAATACGTGAGTCTCATCGTTAGCGAAATAAGGGTCTGCTTTGATTTCTGCAGTAACAGCCTCAAGAGTAGCACCTTCTTCCAACTCTACATAAACCATACGACGGTGGATGCTTTCACCCAATGGGATGGTAACAGAGAGTGCATTCTTAACACCCTTCTTGCTTTTTACGCAAACAGAGTGACCCATGCTCATACCAGGACCGAAGTTGGTATAAGTCAAACCCTTTGGCGCAAGGCTCTCCATGAGTACACGTACGATAGAGTCTGAACCTGGATCCCAACCGGCAGAGATAACACTTACCTTGCCAGCCTTCTTGCAGTTCTCCATCTGCTTGGTGCGGTAGTCGAGGATGCTGGTGTGGATGTCGAAGCTATCAACGGTGTTGATGCCAAGAGCAACAATCTTCTCAGCATATTCTGGGCATGAACGGGTAGGAGCAGCTAAGATGGCAACATCTACATCTTTCAACTTTGTGATGTCATCTACTACTTCATACTGAGCCAATTCAGCAGGTTTGTCCTTATCGCCCTGACGACGTACTACACCTGCAATCTCGAAGTCTGGAGCTGCCTCAAGAGCCTCTACAGAAAACTTACCAATGTTGCCGTATCCTACAACGGCTGCTCTGATTTTTTTCATTTCTTTTATTGTTGTTTATTGTTATTTGTTATATTCTCAATTTCATTCTGAATCTATCCGAATTCTCTTCTGAACCGCCTCCAGACTTATCTGAATCCTCTTCTGAATCTTTTCTGAATCCTCATCTGGATCTATCCGAATTCTCTTTCGAATCTATTTCTTTGCAATTGTTTTTAGCATGACATTGCAATATTGTTTTGGCTTTATCTTTATTCCGGTTGCAAAATTATAGTTTTTCTTTGAGATAATGAACAAAATAACAGATTTTTAACTATCTGAATGTGCAAAAAGTAATAAAATCATATATATGGGGTGTTTATTGCTTGTAAATTGTAAGGTTGGCAACTTTCCACCTTATAATTTAATGTTTTTGTTGAAATATATGAATATTTGTTACTTTATTTGCGAGTTTGATAATTTAATGCTATATTTGCAGCCGAAGTGAGTGACGTATTTATATTTAAAGGAGAAGTAAATAGATGAAAAAAACAGTTTTAAGTTTAGGATTATTGCTCGCCGTTTCTCTTTCGGCTTTTGCACAGAATGAAACCGGACAGAAGGAGTCTGAGAATGGAATGGAGCTGAAGAAGATGGAGAATGCAATGAAGGCTGTAGAGAAAGAGCAGCAGGTTGCATTGTCTCATGCCGGTACTTTTGCCAATAGGTTTGAAACTTTTGTCAAGAGTGCTTCTACCAACAGGGAATTGTCTGATGCCCAGAAAGAAAAGTTAGACTCTACTTATCAGGCTTATCTGGATGAGTACAGTATAGTGAAAGATTCTATCAGCGATGAGGAAGTGCGCCGCGTAAGCAAAGCCAAGGTGGCTTACCAAAAACTGCAGGTGCGCAACTTTACTGACAAGACAACTGACCAGGTTGCTGATGTGGCTAATACGATAGGCGAAAAAGTCTCTAAGGTTTTCAAACGTACCAAGAAAAAAGTGCAGGGAGCCATAGAGGGTTTCAAAAAAGAATAATTAAGTAATTCCTGTTTTCTCTGACAAAAAGGTCCCACAGATTTCACAGATTTACACAGATTTATTTTTTCCTTCAAAAAGATCTATATAAAATCTGTGTAAATCTGTGAAATCTGTGGGACTTTATTCTCTCAGCAGGTTCATATAAAACTCAGCGGGAGACTTTATTCTCTCAGCAGATCCATATAAAACTCTGTGGGGCCTTTTTCTGAGCTTTCCTTTATTTCTTTATGATTTTTTCCACATCTTCGATAGACCGGTTGAACGGACCATTGTGCTCCAGTTTGATGGTGCACATGGCAGCTGCAAATTTACCAGCTTCCGTAGGAGTTGCACCCTGCAGTCTCTTATACAGATAACCAGCCGAATAAGTATCTCCGCATCCTGTGGCATCTACCACCTCATGAGGAGGGTAGGCAGGAATCTCATAGAACTTATCATCTACATAGACAAGGGAACCTTCGCTGCCAAGGGTGATGATCACTTCGGTGACTCCCCAGGCATGAATCAGTTTCGCTGCCTCATGGGCATCTTTCAGACCCGTGATGGTTTCCATTTCTGTCTCGTTCACCTTCAGATAGTAGGTATGCTTCAGTACCTTCAACTTCTCTTTCCAGTCGATAGGATACACCTTTTCGTCTCTCACCTCGCGCAGATAACCCTGAACATCGATGGAAACCCTTCCCTTGCTAGACAGATATTCCACCACCTCCGTTGGAAAATCATCAGCCAACAGACTACCTAAATGGAAAACCTTGGCATCTACATGCTCCAACTGCTGGATGGTAAAAGGATCGGCCTTTGCCAATACGCGCTGTTTGCGCTCATTCTGATTTTCTCCATAGATATTCTCGAAGAATACGGTGTTGCGGGAGGCATTCATCGATACGTCGATGCCAGCCTTGAGCATCTTCTCTACTGGTTCCTTTTCTGTAGGATCCATGGCTGTAACCAGTGAAAAAGTTACATCCTTGGGAAGCTGGTTGATGGCATATGAGAAATAGAATGAGGTGCCGCCAGCCATATAGACGGTACGGTTTGGAGTCACAATCTTGTCTTTGGTGATGTGACCGATACAACAGATATCTTTCATTATAATCGTTTTTATTTCTGATGAACTGAGCCTTCACAGGAGGCTCACTTCTTTGTTCTTTTTGCAAAACGATTGCAAAGTTACTAAAAAACCGGGAAAAAGAAAAAGTTTTCTTACTGTTTCTGAGAAATAAAATCGATTTTATTTTGTTTTGTCCCTGATTCTGATTACCTTTGCACTCGAAATTGAATAAAAACTCAATAAAAACAACTATTGATAGATTTAGATCATGTGGTTTGATGGATTAATCAACGTACATTCGGCGGTGCAAGGCATCGTCATCCTTTCCTTGATATGTACATTGGGTCTTGCGCTTGGTAAGCTCCATATCAAAGGCATATCATTGGGAATCGCTTTCGTCTTTTTCGTGGGAATCGTAGCCGGACATCTCGGTCTGACTGTCGATCACAATATGCTGGAGTTTGCTGAAAGCTTTGGTCTCACCATGTTTGTCTATGTGCTCGGACTCTACGTGGGTCCTAACTTCTTTGGTTCCATGCGGCATGAGGGCATTTCGCTCAACCTCTGGAGCATGGCGGTCATCTTGGTGGGCACTCTCTTCTCGCTGCTCCTGTGCTGGGTGCTTCCTGTGAGTTTGCCGGATATGGTGGGCATCCTCTGTGGTGCTACTACCAATACACCTGCGCTCGGTGCTGCCCAGCAGGCTTTGCAACAGTTGGGCATGCCGAGTGGTGGTGCTGCCTTGGGCTGTGCGGTCACTTATCCCTTGGGCGTTGTGGGCGTCATCTTAGCGATGATGCTGTTGCGCAAACTCTTTGTGAAGCCTGAGGATCTGCAAATCAGAAGCAATGATGATGACGACCATACTTCCATCGGACAGTATCTGATTGTGAATCCGGCACTCAATGGTAATACGATTGCAGAAATCTCCATGCTCACTCACCGTAAGTTTATCATCTCTCGTGTCTGGCGTGGTGAACAGGTGATTGTGCCACAAGCTGATACCGTGCTTCATACAGGCGATAATGTGCTGGTGGTGACGAATAAGGACGAGGTGTCTGCCATGCAGATTCTCTTCGGTAAGAAAGTGGATAAGGAGTGGAATAATGATAAGGTGGACTGGAATGCCATTGATGCCAAGGTGGAAAGCCGCATCATCGTGGTTACCCGTCCGGGACTCAATGGTAAGCGACTCGGACATCTTCAGATGCGCAACAGCTATGGTGTGAATGTGAGCCGTGTGCTCCGTGGTGATATCCGACTGTTGGCTACCGATGATCTGCGACTTCAGTATGGCGATCGTCTTACGGTAGTGGGCGATCCTACCAGTATCGACCATGTGGAACAGTTCTTGGGTAATGCTGTCAAGACACTCAACGAACCTAACTTGGGTGCTATCTTCCTCGGAATCATCTTAGGTCTTGCCGTTGGCACGATTCCGTTTAACATCCCTGGCATGTCTGCTCCGGTACGTCTCGGTATTGCCGGTGGACCTATCGTGATGGGTATTCTGATTGGTGCTTTGGGACCTCGTGTGCATTTCATTTCCTATATGACTCGCAGTGCAGGTTTGATGTTGCGCGAATTGGGTCTTGCCTTGTATCTGGCGTGCTTGGGTCTGGAAGCGGGCGGTCAGTTTTTTGAGACTGTTGTCCGTCCCGAAGGTCTGATGTGGGTAGGCATCGGCTTCCTCATTACACTGGTTCCTGTAGTCATCGTGGGTTTCATTATTCTGAAAACCAAGAAGTATGATTTCGGAAGCATCTGCGGCATTCTCTGTGGAAGTATGGCCAATCCGATGGCGCTGAACTATGCCAATGATACCTTGGAAGGGGATACACCAAGCATCACTTACGCTACGGTTTATCCCCTGGGCATGTTTGTCAGAGTGATTATCGCTCAGATTCTCATCATGTTCTTTGTCTGATAGCCATCTGTGTGGCTATCAGAAAAGAGTTGATTATCTGAAGAGGGAGAAGTTGACGCTGCCGTAACTTCTGTGCTCTAAAAATCTCGGATGGTCGGAGAAATCATGGTTTTTGCCATGCTCAAAAACGAAGATACCGTCCTCGTTGAGCAACTCGCCGTTTAATACTAAATCTGGAATCTTTGCCAGGTCTTCCAATGCATAAGGGGGATCGGCAAAGATGAAGTCGAACTTCTGGTGGCAGGACTTCAGGAAGCGGAATACATCGCCACGTACCAGAATATCCCTTTCTTCATTGAGTTTCTTGAAACATTGGCGGATGAAATTGGCATGGTCACGGTCTGCTTCTACGCTTACTACTTGCTTGCATCCGCGCGAAATGAGTTCCAAGGAGATGCTTCCTGTTCCTGCGAAAAGGTCGAGGGCAGTGGCATCTTCAAAGTCAATGTAACCCTGGAGCACATTGAAGATGTTCTCCTTGGCGAAGTCTGTGGTAGGGCGTGCCTTGAATGTACGGGGAATGTCAAAATGGCGTCCCTTATATTCTCCTGTAATGATTCTCATATTTCTTTTTGTTTATCAATCTGATTTTAATTAAAAAACTTCTTCTCCTTCTCAGTCTTTTTCTGATTAAGAATTTCTTCTTCTCGATTTTCTTCTGATTCTTTCTTTATTTGCTCAAGTATAGAGCTAACAGGTCGAATGGCATGCCTTTTATCTCTGTGATAGGGGCACGGTTGAACTCTGCACAAGGATTCAGCACATTCACCTTTCTGATATAGAGTTTGATGTTGTAGAGAAGCCATTCTTTGTCTGGAATATCGCCTACGAGATGCAGTTCGTCCTGCTGCTGGTCCATTCCCAACTGTTTCCATACATACATCATGAAATAGATGGCATCCTTTGGGTGGGGTGCCTCGAATGAATTGAAGAACTTGAAACGGTTCTTTTCAAAACTGAAGATATCCACCTTCTTGTCATGGAAATAGGCAAACAACTTACGTCTGATTCCTGCGAAACTGCGCTGGTGAAGGTAGTTCCATACGGGTTGTAGGATTGGGGTGAAGCGCACATTGCTGAAATTGTCTTCTACCACCAATTTCAAGTCCTTGTTGATAGGGAAGATAGCCACAACATTCAGTGATGGCTGCACCCGATAGTGAAGAGCATCACTGCCGTGCTTCGTGAAAGCATGCTGGTAGAGGGTGGCGAGGTCTTCCTCCTTGAATTCTTCTACCGGTACGATGAGTACTGGTGTATCTATATAGACTCTTACCTTCGAATATCCTCTTTGCAGCAAGTCACTCTCCTTGAAAGCCTGACGCAGGTTTGCCGCCATGGAGACTCCACTTTTCACCGTGTAAGGTTCGTATATCACTTGATGCTCGGCTTCTCTGTCCACGACGGAAAAGCTGAGTGTATTGTTGCTCACGCGGATAGTGAGTCGGGCTTGTTGCCAATTCTTGTTGTTACCAGTTACCTGCATTGTTGTTGTCTGTTGTAATGTCACCTATCTTTAGTCCAGGATATGCTCCTGAAATCATTGCATTGTCTATGAGTTCCTGTACGGCATTCTCGTCCAGTCCGTTGAGGAAGTCTTCATAAGAGGCACCGCATTCCATCAGCGGAATCTGCTTGCCGCTCTTGCTGACGATGGTTGTGGCAGAGAGTGTAAACTTCTTGCCGTCAGAATAGGGGATATACTGTAGGGATTCCTGCAGATATTTTCCCTTGATGAGCGTCTGGAAATCTCCCGAATAGCCTCCGTGCCGTGCCTTATATCTCTCTTCTGCCGTACGTATTTTCATAAGTGTTTCCTTCACCGCCTTTTCCCGTTCTTGCTGGGCAGACTGGAAACGGAGCGGCTGAGAGATACTCAGCGTGCAGAGTACTAAAAGCACGATGACGCATGCCCCCAATATATAATTTATGTTTATTTTTCGTTTCATATCAAAAAGTATTGTTACTTTTGCAAGTGCAAAGATACAAAATGTTTTTGAAATATGGTCAAAGAAGAGTTAAAATATCAGATATTACAACAATTTGGGTTTCAGCCTACTTCTGAACAGGCGCATGCCCTGGAGGTTTTTGCTCAATTCCTCACAGATACGACCCCTCATTGTGCGATGATTCTGCGGGGTTCTGCGGGTACGGGTAAGACTTCCCTCTCGGGTGCTATCGTACGTACTTTGCAGGCTATCCGTCAGAAGGTCATGCTTTTAGCTCCTACGGGTAGGGCGGCTAAGGTATTCTCGCTCAACAGCGGTTGCCCTGCCTATACCATTCATCGCCGTATCTACCGTGAGAAATCTTTTGCCGGTGTGGATGGAAAATTTAATCTGAATGATAATCTCTATACCGACACCTTGTTTATGGTGGATGAGGCTTCCATGGTTTCTAATCTCGGATTGGGCGATGGCAATTTTGGTAGTGGCTTTTTGCTGGACGACCTGGTGCATTTTGTTTATCAGGGGCGCAACGACCGTCTGATGGTTATCGGTGACAAGGCTCAGCTGCCGCCGGTGGGGGAGGAGGAATCTCCTGCTCTTCAGGCGATGATGCTGGAGGGCTATGGACTGAAAGTGTACGAGTGCGACCTCAATGAGGTGCTTCGTCAGAGTCAGGAGTCCGGTATCTTGTATAATGCTACGGTCATTCGCCAGATGATTACCCATGATGATATCACTCAGTTGCCTCTCATCCGCTTCCAGGGGTTTGCCGACATTGTGATGATGCCGGGCAATGAACTCGTGGAGAGTCTTGCCAACAGTTATTACCAGGTAGGACAGGATGAGACGATGGTGATTACGCGCAGCAACAAGAGGGCGAATATCTATAATAATGGTATCCGCAATATGGTACTCGACCGGGAGGAAGAACTCTCCGGCGGTGATATGCTCATGATTGTGAAGAACAATTATTATTGGACAGAAAATGAGCGGAAGCAGATGAAGGCTTCGGGCGATACGCCTGAAGTGAGGAAGGAACTGCAGTCAATTCCTTCTTTCTTGGCGAATGGTGACCGGGCGAAAGTATTGCGGGTGCGCCGCCATCTGGATCTTTATGGTTTTCATTTTGCTACACTTCTGCTCCAGTTTCCCGACTATGATAATTATGAAATCAGCGTAACGGCATTGTTGGATACCTTGCAGAGTGAGGCTTCAGCTCTTACCCGTGAGCAGCAGGAACAGCTTTTCCGTGGGGTAGAGGAAGACTATCAGGATATTCCGCTGAAGGCAGACCGCATGAAGGCTATCCGAGAAGACCAGTACTTCAATGCCGTGCAGGTGAAGTATGCCTATGCCATCACTTGCCACAAGGCACAGGGTGGACAATGGGAACATGTCTATGTAGATCAGGGATATATGACGGATGATATGTTGACGCCTGATTATATCCATTGGCTTTATACAGCCTTTACCCGTGCCAGAAGTAAACTTTTTTTAGTGAATTGGCCCAAAACACAGACGCAGGCATGACAAGTTACTTCTGCAGGAAATAATTTTTGCTTGGGCAGGGAGAAATTTTTCCTTGCCCAGCCAAAAATAAAAGTGGGGGTAGGTGGGTATATAAAAACGAAGAATCCGAAACCTAATTAAAGGAATCGGATTCTTTATTTTTTGAGTTGTTTTGGGAAAAGTGGGTGGTGATGGATTCGAACCACCGAAGGCATAGCCAGCAGATTTACAGTCTGCCCCATTTGGCCACTCTGGTAACCACCCTTGCTCTATGTTTTCAAAAGCGAGTGCAAAGGTAGTGTTTTTATTTCATTCCACCAAATTTTTCTGCAACTTTTTTCTCTTTTTCTTCAAAAAACTTCATTTTCCCCTATAAAATCCTCCTTTTTCCCTCCTTTTCCCTCCTTTTCTCGATCTTGAAGAACTGCTGCCATGGCGATGCACCCAAGTCTTCGGCAGCTTCTATATAACTGCTCGTTATAAAATTTGCGTGCAAAGTTACTCATTTTCCAATCAATATTGAATAAAATGCTGGAAAAATTGTATCTTTGCAACTGGTTTGACACAAAGATAGGGATATTCCTGTATTTATATACATTTTTTATGATTGTAACTGTTGAATGGATGGAAAAATGGTTCAGGTTCTTCGACGACGAGTACTTCGGAGGAAAGTTGCCTACACCTGAATTGGGGGTTACCCGGGCCAAGACCAGGCTCGGGCAGATGGCGTATAAGAGAGCTACCCGATGGGGACGTACGAAACTTTATGATTTTAAAATTTCCATGTCCACCTATTATGATATGACAGAGAAGCAGGCCAAGAGTGTGCTGCTCCACGAGATGATACATTATATTATTGGTTACACCGGGCTGAAGGATACGTCTTCGCATGGGCTTGTCTTTCGGGGGATGATGGATAAACTGAACCGCACCTATGGCTGGGATATCCGGGTGATGACTTCTACCAAGGGATGGAAGGTGAGCGAACAGGTGGTCAAAAAGAAAAAGGCACAGGGTCCGCAGACCTATCTTATTTTGGCGATAGAAATGCAGGATGGCAAGCATTTTCTCTCACGGGTCAATCCCGGTTTTGCCCGTCGTATCGAAGGTCAGTTGGTGAAACTTCGGGAGGTGAAATCGCATTGTTGGTACACCACCCAGAAAAACTACTTTGAGGATTATCCGCAGGTGCGCAGTCTCCGTGGTCGTCGCATTTCAAAAGCCGATTTCGATCGTCTGCTGAATGTCTTGACTCCTTTTCATTTCTGATATTTCATCGTCCCACAGATTTCACAGATTTACACAGATTTATTTTACTTCAAAAAGATCTGTGTAATTTGTGGAACTTTATAATCTCTGCGAGGTTTATCTAAGATCTGTGTAAATCTGTGAAATCTGTGGGACTTAAAAAAAACAACGGTCTATATGGGAACTATGTGAAATCTGTGGGATTTTGCTCTTGCAATAGAGTTGGGTGATAAGGGAAAAGGATTGGTGGATTGGAAGGAAGTGTGAAAAAGACAAAGGGCTGGACTCCAAATCTGGAATCCAGCCCTTTAACGCTTTTCATTATCTGTTTCTATAGCAGACGATGGTGTCAGTCATCGCCCCACTTATCGCTGTTCGACTCTCCCCACAAGTCTTTGTATTCAGTCTTGGTCGCATCCTCGTTGACCACACCAAAGTTGCTGATACATTCCTTGGTACCTCCTTTGAATACGCTCGCCGTTACGATGTCTCCATTGCAGAGAGCCTCGAGCTGTATCACTTTAATTTCTGGAGTTATATAGTTCTTCTTCATTTTGCGTAACTGTTATTGTTGTCTTATCTGATTATTATCTTCTTTCCGTTCACTATATACATTCCCTTAGGCAGTCCCTCCAGGCTGCAACTGCGGCGCACCATCTGTCCGTTTATGTTGAACACGCCGTCTATGCCACGCTTATAGGATGTGTGGTCGGTGCTGCCGTGTATGTCGTCGATGCCTGTGGTGCTGTCTTCCACTCCGTCGATGAGTAGCGATACTTGGCTCGGTTTTCCTTCGGCAGAAGTATTGTTCTTCAGTTCAAACCAGCAGCGGAACGCCTTCAGTCCGTATGAATACGGCTTGCCGTCGTCCATATTGCCGTGCGGCACCTGTATCAGCTTTCCCTTATACATGAAGTAGTCGCCGTTGAGGTCGTCTCTGCCCTCGATAATCTCGCCTTTCTCGTATGTCTTCGCCATAGTGCCTTTGCAGTCCATGCCACCGTCGGTGGCAGAGACGATTGTTTTTGATACCCAATTGGTGGTGTTTACATACTCATTCAGCTTCTTCCTGTCGAGCGACACCATCGTGATGTCGTAGTGGTCGGCTTTCAAGGTCTTCGTCAGTCGGTTGTTTTCGTCGGAAGACGGTTTGTAGTCAGTGCCCAACCATTCGCTGTTGTTCTCGCCCTCTGATGTATAGAAGTGTTCTACGGTGTAGGGTGCCGACTTCACCTGTGTATATGGTGGGTACACGATATATGGCTCGAATGCTGTTACCATCACGTCATCGTCGCTGTCTGGCTCCACGGTCACGAACTGTACGCTGTTTTCCGTCAGTGCCGCAAGCTTTGCCACCTTCACGGCATCTCCGAACGTGCGCTTCATCTGTCCCCATGTCAGGTTGACGGGCAGTATGAGCGAGTTCCACATATTGTCGTTCAGCTTGCGGTTCAGATGAAGCACGCTGTTTTTGTATTCGTCTGTCGCCTTGGTCAGATAGCGCAGGTCGGTAGATTCCTCGTCGAGAATCAGCTCTGGGTTGCGTCGTGGTCCGGCATAAAGCAGCTTGAATTCGTCCACGGCGGTCAGCTCGTTGGCGTCAACCTTCGACTTGTCTGTAGGGTCGACATAGAAACCAATGCGGAGAGTCACGGGATTGTCGTTTGATATTTCATTCCCATTCGGGGCTTTGTCGAGACATATCTGCACCTGGTTTTCATATTTTCCCTCGAAGAAGGCACGTCCGATACCGGCTCCTTCGTATGTATTGCCAAGCGTCTCGGCATCAGCCTGACTGATACCGTTGAGGGTTGCTGTTGAGTATTTATCTTTATTCGGATTGCCTTGGACATCGAGCTCCGTAATGAACAGGTTTGCTAACGGATTGCCGTTCTGCTTGATGTTCTCCGAACTGTTCGCTGTGCTGAATCCGTTGCATCGCAGCAGGTACCATCCTCCCTTGTGTACCTTCACGTCCTGATAGAATGTGAAGCCGCGCAAGCCTTTGGTGTAGCAGTAGAAATACTGGCCGTAGTAGGCTTGATGGGGTTCAGTTCTACCTGTCCAACTCTCATCTTTGGTGTTGCTAATTAAGTTATACGTCTTGTGCATCTTTTTGTCTCCAAAGTATACGTGGCTATTTACGTCATTAGGTAAATTTTCACCTCCGATTATCCATTTTGCAGCATCTGTATCATTTATCCTGAAATCAGGACAAGTAATAAGGAAAGAGGCATCGACAACCGATTTCATATTTGCAGGGGCTGTTTTGAAGAGTTCGTAATACTCATTCTTTGTTATTATCTTCCATAGCTGATTGTCGTATTCTTTGGTTCCAGGTGTGGCTTCGCCTATATAATTGCAGTTTTTATTTTCGTCATCAGGATATGCCGTGAGATAACCTTGGCCAGCGATATTGACGAGATATACCTTGCTCGTTTTTGAATAGCCTTCGCCTTTTTTAAAGGTGACTTTAGATCCTCCTCTGTCCATAAACAACATATTTTTTTTAAAGAATTTATCCCAGATGATACCCATATATGTGCCAGTTGAAGAACCTTTCACCTTGCTTTCCAGAAAATATGTTTTTGAATAACTATTCCAATACATATAAATAGGATGTGGTGAAACATTCAGTGCGGCTTGTGTGCCCCATAAACCACCAATGCTCAGAAACTTTTTCGCACCGACGTTATACAGACACACAATCTTGTTTCCGTCGGTTACATTTGTTCCATTTGCACAATAATCTGGCGAAGGATCAATGCCAGGAAGGTCATCAACCCCTCCTATAACCGTTTTTTCTGTTCCGTTGTTTTCCGTCGTTTTATTTTGTGCCGAGGCTACAGTCACATTTGCAGCCATCAGTACTGCGGCTAAAGCAACTGCCGCAATGTTTCCTTTTGCCTTGGCAAAAGAAAGCAGATAACTTTTACTATTCATTTATTAATTTCTATTGTTGATTTTTTCTAAAAATACTTATTCATTCAAATGTGTCAATTGTGACATCTATGCTGTCGTCCTGAGTCATCCTGATATGAAAACGACTGCAAAGGTATGAATAAAATATTTACGATAAAATTTCCCCCCCCTGCCATTATTATTATTTATGATTTATTAATGAAAATGAATGTATATGTATCTATTCAGCGGTAGTCAAGAATTAATGTTGCGATAAATGGCATTGACGTTTCCATCAGCGCAGTCAACAGATTTTTCAGGTGGAAATATTCGTGAAAAAACAATGTCTTGCGTATAAATTGACGAATTGAGCGAAAAATTACCGATTATTTTACATGATTTTTTATAAAAATATGCTACATTTGCAAATGTTTTTTAACTTATGTAAGTTCTTTTCATGATTTTGAAGTTCTTTAATTATCAAATATTAATAACTATGAAGAAAAAACAAATGAAAGCAAGTTTGTTACTTGTGTCTTTATTGACGGCTGGTTTCTTGGTAACCGGGTGTACAAATGACGATTATGATTTTGACCAGATTGATGCTACAATGGGATTTGGTGGTGGTGAATTGGAAATACCTGCCAGTTCTACCATGAACATTCCTTTGTCTGATATTCTGGAACTCGAAGAGAATGGTAGTGTGAAGATTGCCGCAAACGGCGATTATTTGTTCCAGTTGACAGGTACGGATGCTACTACAGCTTCTCCTCAAATTTCTCCTATTCACTTGACGAGTAGATCTTATAACCATACGATTACCTTGCCTACCAGTTCTGCTGCCAAGGGTACCCGTGCTGCTGGTACTCATCTCAGTTTTGTCTCTCCTAAGCAACAGATGTTCATATATAATGGTACGGATGCTGCCGTGAAGAGCCTGAAAAGTGCTGAGGTGAATGGCGAAATCGTGCTGAATGTGAATCTCACTCTTGGTGGTCTTTCTTCTGCCATCACTAAGCTTGACAAGGTTACACTTACCCTTCCTGGCTATCTGCAGATTTTACCACAGGTTACTGGTAATGGCAATGGCGTTTCTAAGGTCAACGGCTCGAAGATTACCGTGAAGGATGTTTCTACAAGCGACGACCTCCGACTCACCATCAAGGCTAAAAAACTGGATTTCGCAAATCAGAATGATTATGGTAAGGTTGTCTTCGGCAATAATGGCTCTATCACGATGGATGGTTATTTCGACCTCGGTATTGAGGCTTATGTAACGGGTGTTCCTACATCTGCACTGTCCATCGGTGCCAACGTGACAGTCAATGATATTACCTTGAAGTCTGCTACCGGTATCTTCGACCCGGAAATCAATATCTCAAGCTTGGGTGATGTATCTGTGACTGGCGTTCCTGACTTCCTTTCAGAAGATGGCGTAAGAGCTGACTTGGATAATCCTCAGATTATTCTTTCTATCAAAAATGATATGGATGCAGCGGCAAAGGTGAGCGCAAAGGTGATTTCTACCAAGAACGGTCAGAACTTGGCTACCGTGCAACTCCCTGAGATGCATATCTACAAAACTTCTGTTACGCCAGTAACCAAGATCTGTATCTGCCGCCATAAGACTGCAGAACTGACTGCTCAGTATGGTGCTGCCAATGTTTATGAGGTGAGCAACTTGGCTACACTTATCAACCAGCATATTCCAGACCATGTTCAGATTACCGATGTGGTGGCGAAAGCTGATCTCAGTCAGGAAATGACTATCGAGTTCGGACGAAATTACAATGTTGAGCCAAGTTATGAGGTCTATGCTCCGTTGGCATTTGCCGAGGGTGCTGTTATCGAATATGCAGATGATTTCGACGGTTGGAATGATGATTTGGATGAACTGGAATTGGCAGAGGGTACTTATCTGCGTCTTACTGCTGATGCACAGAATCTGGTTCCTGCTACCCTCATCGTAGAGGCTACTCCACTCGGAGTGGATGGTACAGACATCAGCAACCAGATAGAAGTGAATATCAAGCAGGGTACTGTGAAGGCATCTGCTGATGGTGTCACAGCCGTGACTTCTCCGCTGGAAATCGAACTCCGTGAAAAGGTAAAGGGCGCATTGCAGAAACTCGACGGACTCTCTTATAAGGTAAAAGGTAAGGCAAGCCATGATGGAACTACCGTGACCGGTATCAACCTCAACTCTAAGAAGCATACCCTGAAGTTGGAAAACATCAAGGTGAAACTCGTGGGTAAGGTGATTGGTAACTTTAATTAATGACAGAGAGTAGTAACAGAATAATAACACACATAAAAGACAAAGAAAATGATGAATAAAATATATAAGCATGTCTTGGTTGCCTCTCTGCTCATGATGGGTGGCACCGCAATGGCTCAGACGCTCAATTCCGCTTACTTTACTGACGACTACAAGTTCCGTCACGATATGAACCCGGCTTTTGAGAACAAGCAGAACTATATCACCATCCCGGCTTTGGGTAATATCAATGTCAACCTGCAGGGCAACTTCGGTTACAAGGATGTTGTACTGAACAATCCGATGTATGGACAGGAGGCGGGTGCCAAGAAGATGACTTCCTTCATGAACCCTTATATCTCTGCCGATGAGGCGCTGAAGGGTTTCAGCAAGAGCAACAACCGCATACAGGGTGATGTGGGCATCGCCATTCTTTCTGCTGGTTTCAAGGGCTTTGGCGGTTATAATACCATCGAGGTGAATGCCAAGGCATCTTTCGGTGCTTCCCTGCCTTATGAGTTGTTTGAATTTGCCAAGAACACGGGTAACCAGAATTATGAGATTGGTGATGTGAGCATGATGGCTCGTTCTTATGCAGAATTAGCATTGGGTCACTCTCATCAGATCAACAAGAAACTCCGCATCGGTGCTAAATTGAAGTTCCTCTTCGGTGTGGCTGACGGTGATGTTCGTCTGGAAAACCTGCGTGCTGACCTCTCTGGTACAGACAAGTGGATCGTTTCCGGCAAGGCGAATGCACAGGTTTCCATGAAGGGCTTTACTTATAAGACTTCCGAGGATGAATATAATAATTCAGACAAGGGAAAATATGACAAGATTGATGATGTTGATGTTGATGGCGCAGGATTGGGGGGCTTCGGTATGGCACTCGATCTCGGTGGTGTCTATAAGTTGAACGATAACCTGACCCTGAGTGCTTCTGTTCTCGATTTGGGTTTCATCAACTGGAGCAACAATATGAAGGCTGTGAATAGAGCTGAGAGCTTTGAGTTCAATGGTTTTCATGATACAGCCGTCAGAGAAAACAGCGGTCCTACCATTGACGACAAGATAGATGATTACGGCGACCAGATAACCGACTTCGTTAACCTGAAGGATTTGGGCGATCAGGGTAGTCGTACCACCAGTTTGGCAGCTACGCTCAATATCGGTGCAGAGTACAGTTTGCCTTCTTACGACAAGTTGTCTTTCGGTTTCCTGAGCAGCACCCGTATCAATGGTGACTATACTTGGAGTGAGGGCCGATTCAGTGCCAACTGGAAACCATTGAAGTGGTTGGATGGTGGTGTCAACTTTGCAGTCAGCAGTTTTGCAGCCAGCATGGGTTACGTCCTGAACATCCATCCTAAGGGTTACAACTTCTTCATCGGTATGGATCACATCTTGGGTAAGACCAGTAAGGAGTTCATTCCTCTTAGTTCCAATGCCAGCATCGCTGTGGGTATGAGCGTTGCCTGGTAACAGACGAATCAAACAGCAAAAAGGCGGTATCTATCAATGAAAGATACCGCCTTTTTTAAGCTATTGAGAGCAAAGCCAAGCTTGCTTGAACTTTGTCGAGTGCAGCCAACTTTCTCAAAGAGAAAAAAGGCTTGGAAAAAGCAGTGGAGCCTTCCTTATGAAGGAGTGACGGGGTGGTTGGACAAACCCCTCTTGCGAAGAGGGGGGCAGGTGAGTCGAAAAAAATAGTTAAATCCCTTGAAATCTTTGGCAGTTTAAATAAAAAGCCGTAATTTCGCAGAAATTAAACGTTTAATCATGATGATACGATCCGTCAAATTTTTATAAAATCATTTGTTTATGTCTCGATTGATAATAAAAAATATAGGTCCCATTAAAGATGTTGATATAAAACTTAATAAGGTTAATGTTTTTATTGGTCAGCAAAGTAGTGGAAAAAGTACCATTGCCAAAATAATAAGTTTCTGTTCTTGGTTGGAAAAAAAAGTTCACAATGAAGAAATGTTTTTTGGTAAAGGAAAGGAAGCTTTTGCCCGTTTACAAGCTTATCACCATCTTCAGTCCTATTTTGGGGAGGACTCTATGATTTGTTATTTAGGAGAGAACATCGCCTATGCATACAATCTTCCTTCAGATAAGACTTTTCCTTATCCAGGATGGGAGTATGATTCTATAGAGCATCTGACGGATAAGGAAATTTTCTTATATCCTAAATCGAAGGTCATAAATCCGAAGGTTATATATATACCAGCGGAACGAAACTTTGTATCTGTAGTTCCCAATCTCCAAAAATATGCAGAGAATGACGATAACCTGATGGATTTTTTATTGAGTTGGCAAGAAGCAAGAAAGAAATATTCATCTACACACAAGTTGTCGCTTTTAAATCTTGGTATGGATTTCTATTCACAGGATGGTATTAATAACAGAATTAAATTGGAAGATGGATGTGAGGTGGCATTGGAGGCTGCTTCCAGTGGCTTGCAGAGCATTGTGCCTTTGTTGACTCTCATAGACTTCTTGGCAGAGGGAATATATAAAGAAAACAAGCCTTATTCTTTTGAAGAAATTGAGAAAATCAAGCATCTTATAGATGAGGTGGCATTGAAAGATAATAGTTTAAAGGAGAGATTGGCAGGTATCGTAAGTGGAAAAATATATACCCATACACAATTTGTGATAGAAGAACCTGAGCAAAATCTATTTCCAACAACGCAGCGTGATTTGATGTATTATCTGTTTAGAACCATCAATCATGGCAGAAAGCATCGTCTGGTTGTGACAACCCATAGTCCTTATATATTGCATGCAGTAAATAATTGTATGCTACTTGCCAGTGTTGCTGATGCTATTCCGGAAAATATCCGTCAAGAATTGGATTGCAAGAATTCAGCTATTTCTCCAGATTGGGTGAGTGTATGGCAGATAGAGGCTGGTAAATTGGTAGATATAAAAGATCCAAAGTTGAGAATTGTGGGCAAGCATTATTTCAATGATGTGATGAATGATATGTTGGATGATTATTATTTGATGTTGCCTTATCTTAATATTTTCGAGTCATGAAACAAGAATTGTTAGCGGCTTTGCCACATCATAAAGACTATCTGCAGACACTCCAAGGTGAGACTTTGTATATTGTGGATTGGAAGGATGAAAATAATGGCGGGATATCTTTTACCGATTATGATTTAGGGAGAAAAGCTGTGATATTGAATAATCCATGCTGTCTTGTAGTTAGTTGTGATAAATTTCCCGAAAATGCCCTTCCGATAAAGAAAGGTAACTTTTCAAAACAATGTGAATGTGTCGTTTTTCCAGAGTATGAAGAGAAAGACAATTGGGAGTTATTTGTAGAAATGAAATATGCAAAAGATATATTTAAAGCACGTGATCTCAGGAATAACTATCCAGAAAAAATGGTTTATCAAATTGTGCAGACTGTAGAATATTTTCGAGCTAAGTGCATTTTGCCTGAAGAAAAAGTTGTTTATGCTTTAGTTTCTTTTCCTTTTTTGGAAAACTTTAATGCTTGGTTTGATCAAAATTTACTATTAGATGCTTTAGTCAAGCATCATATTATAGTAAGAGCTTCGAATAAAGCAAAAGTTATCAGTAAGAAAGTGCTTGCTCTTTGAAGAAGCGCTCCAAAGCTCTCTCAAAGTTTTATGAGGGTGCGTCACAGACTTATGGCGAAGAGGCATTCTGACCTTTGCCGAGTTCTTCTATTTGCTCTATATCATATTGTATTTTGAGAAGCCAGAAAATCGCCTGCCCAAAATCGTCAGCATTTTGAATGATATCTTTAAAGTCCTTCAGGAAGCGTCAGGCATCATACTCTTTCCAGAAGGCTTTCGTTTTGCGTTTTTTAAGGAGTGGAGTCAAGACATAGCAAAAGATACTGTAAAGACATAAAACGCACAATAATCGCAATAATACTATTGATTTTACGTTCTTTTCAAAGAAAGGGGTTGTGTGATAGTGGCTTATAGGCTAAAAGCACTACCTTTGAATGCTGTTAAATATGG
>OBRT01000072.1_pt1 | contig 40460 bp, 31 predicted proteins | sample 1494891 | NCBI WGS metagenome assembly OBRT01 (sample SAMEA3360688, study PRJEB22359) | human gut metagenome | biome: ENVO:urban biome; feature: ENVO:human-associated habitat; material: ENVO:feces | place: Bangladesh | collected 2011 | reverse complement strand
CTTTTTAATAGCCCTATCAGATGTAGAGCCAAATATTTTTGAGAATAATCCCATATTTTCACCCTCTTTAAATTACTTCACCCTTTATTATACTCTATTTTAGAATAAAATACAAGAATTTTAATTATGCTAATGGCTGGGGTAGGTTTTATTTCCTTTTTTTAGATTTAAAATACGTAAGTATTTTGAATCGCAAGAAAACTTTTGTAAAAAAGTTTTCTTATTATATATACTTTATACTTAAACAAAAAGAATGCTAAGCTAATCACCTAGCATCCATAATATAATAAATCTTAAAATCTTTGAGTAGCTTCTTACTCATAGTGCGTCCACATTCTAATTATACAAACACTATTACTATCTTTATCAACTTTATATATTAATCTGTGTTGATAATTAATTCTTCTTGAGTAAGCTCCTTGCATATCTCCTACAAGCTTCTCGAAGCGTGGAGGGTTTGCGAATGGATTCTCTCTTATAAGTTCTATGAGTTCCTTCGCTGTGTTTGCAAGACCTGCTCTTTTAATCTTGTCAACGTCCTTAACAGCTTTTTTTGTATAGAATATTTTATACTTACCAGTTGACATCTTCTTCACTCACATATTCATCTTCGCTTGCATTAAGCCCTTCGATTATACTTTCTTTAAGCTTTGGAATAGAACTTAGATATAAAGTCTCCATAATCCCCTCATAATCATCTTCGCTCATAAGGACTGCATTGCCTTCTTTTGTTGATACATTGACAACACTATTATATTTTACAGTATCTTCTAGTACCTTAAATATATCTTTTCTAAAGTTAGTAACATTCATGCTTTTCATAATATCACCTCTTACGTACATTATACCGTACGTTAAATGAAAAGTCAAGACTTTAATAAACTTTACAAACTCTTTACAAAACTAATATATACTCTTAACACTTCCCCTCTATAATCAATTTGTAAAAATCATTTAAAGGAGTGTTATTTAAAATGACAAAAAAATTAATTTCATTAATGCTAGTACTTGTATTAGCTCTATCACTAGTAGCTTGCTCTAAGGGCGAGGACAAACCAGAGGAAACAGCTACTGAAACAAAAACAGAAGAAAAGACTGAAGAAAAAACTGAAGAAAAAGCACCTGAAGCTTCAAACGAACCTATCACTGTAATTTCAAGAGAAGACGGTTCTGGTACTAGAGGCGCTTTCATCGAAATCACTGGCATAGAAGAAAAAGACGGCGACCAAAAGGTTGACAAAACAACTATTGACGCTGTTGTTCAAAAATCTACTAACGCTGTGCTAATGACTGTTAACGGCGACAAAAATGCCATCGGCTACATCTCTTTAGGCTCTTTAAACGATAGCGTTAAGGCTGTCAAGGTTGAAGGCGTTGAAGCAAGCGCTGAAAACGTTCTAAACGCTTCATACAAGATCGCAAGACCATTCAACATTGTTTATAAAGGAGAGCTAAACGGACTTAAGAAAGACTTCATTGACTTTATGATGTCTAAGGAAGGTCAAGAAATGGTTCTTGAAAACAAATACGTTCAAGTTGACACTGCAGCAGCTGAATATAAACAAAACTCTCAAAGTGGTAAGCTTGTTATAGGCGGCTCAACTTCTGTTACTCCACTTATGGAAAAATTTGCTGAAAAATACATGGAAATGTATCCAGAAGTTAAGATTGAAATACAAGCAACTGGCTCATCTGCTGGTATACAAGCAGCTATACAAGGCGCAGCTGACTTAGGTATGGCTTCAAGAGACCTATCTGACGAAGAAAAAGCAGAATTAACAAATGTAGTTATCGCTAAAGACGGTATCGCTGTTATAGTTCATAATGACAACGCAGTAGAAGACTTGACACTTGATCAAATCAAAGCCATCTTCGTAGGTGATATCAAAACTTGGGGCGACATAAAATAATTAAAATAAATTAGTACTACACAAGGAGGGCCCTAGCGCCCTCCATAATTATATAAGGAGTAATTATGAATAAAAACTTTAAAGAGACTTTCATGAAGTATTTCTTCTTTATCATCTCTCTTATCTCAGTCTTTGCTCTTTTTTTGATATGCTACTTCATTTTTTCAAGAGGCATACCCTTTGTAAAAGAGTACGGACTTAAAGCATTTTTATTTGGCAAAACTTGGGCGCCTAGAAACGTTCCCGCCTCTTATGGCATAGTGTCCATGGTCGTGGGATCAGTCTATACAACACTTGGCGCAATCATCATCGGTCTTCCTATAGGCCTATTAACAGCCATTTACATGGCATTTTACGCCAATAAAAAAGTTTACAAAATACTTGAGCCGGCTGTTCAGCTTATGGCTGGCATCCCTTCAATTGTATATGGTTTCTTTGCTCTAGTAGTTATGGTGCCACTTATAAGAAGCGCATTTGGCGGCGACGGCATGAATATAATAACGGCTTCCCTACTTTTAGGAATAATGATACTTCCAACGATAATCTCGATTTGCGATTCATCATTAAGAGCCGTCCCCAAAGCCTTCTATCAAGGTTCGGTAGCATTAGGCGCAAGCAAGGAAATCAGTATATTTAGAGTTGTGGTGCCTGCTGCAAAGAGCGGCATCATCTCATCTTTCATCTTAGGTATAGGTAGAGCCATCGGTGAGACTATGGCAGTTTACTTAGTTGCAGGCAATCAGCCAAGAATACCAACTCATCTTACACAAGGCGTTAGAACCTTAACAACAAACATAGTTATAGAGATGGCATACGCTACACCAAAGCATTTGCAAGCGCTTATCGCAACAGCCATGGTTCTATTTATATTTATTTTGATAATTAACACTATTTTCTACTTTATAAAAGGAAGTGAGAAGAATTATGAGTAAATTTTTAAAAATTCTGATTAAAACCGCTGCCTACTTTACTTTGGCGACACTTATCTTCATAATCCTCTACATTTCTATCAATGGCATACCAAACTTAAGGCCATCACTTTTTGCATTTAAGTACACAACAGAAAATGTATCAATGCTCCCAAGCCTTATCACTACGCTAATTGTAGTCATCCTAACTCTTTTAGCAGCCGTGCCCATAGGAGTCGCGAGCGCCATCTACCTAAGTGAATACGCAAATAAAAGCTCTAGAGTCGTTAGACTAATTAGGCTTGGAACAGAGTCACTAGCTGGTATTCCATCTATAATCTACGGTCTATTTGGCCTGATCCTTTTCGTTTATCAAATGCAAATGCAGTACAGCGTGGCTGCTTGTGTTTTAACCGCCATCATTATGGTTTTGCCAATTATAATCAGAACATCTGAAGAGGCGCTTCTTAGCGTGCCTGACTCGTTTAGAAAGGCATCTTATGGTTTAGGCGCAGGAAAACTTTCTACTATATTTAAAGTAGTTTTGCCTCCAGCCATGAACGGAATTTTGGCTGGGATAATACTTGCTATAGGAAGGATAGTCGGCGAAACAGCCGCATTTATCTACACTCTAGGCAACACTACTGGCCTACCAACCGGCTTAAATCAGTCAGGCAGGACGCTCGCCTTGCACATGTATTCTTTGAGCGAAGAAGGTTTTCACGTTGAAGAAAGTTTTGCGACTGCCTTTATATTACTGATAGTGGTCGTAATTATCAATATGCTATCAACAAAATTATCAAGAAAGGTTATGAGTAAATAATGAATAAAATTGAAGTTAAAAACGTTGACCTCTTTTATGGTGATTTTCAGGCGCTAAAGAATGTGTCTATGGATATGCCTGAGAACAAAATCACGGCTTTCATTGGCCCATCTGGCTGTGGTAAGTCAACGCTATTAAAGAGCTTAAATAGAATGAATGATCTTGTCGATGGTGTAAAAATCACTGGCGAAATCACTTTGGATGGCGAGGACATCTACGCTCCAAAGGTTGATGTGAACGAGCTTCGCAAGAGGATCGGCATGGTTTTTCAGCAGCCAAACCCTTTCAGCATGTCTATCTATGATAACATTGCTTATGGTCCTCGCGTTCACGGGATAAAAAAGAAAAAAGACCTTGACATCATAGTAGAAAGGTCTTTGAGGGGCGCTGCTCTTTGGGACGAAGTAAAAGATAAATTAAAGAGAAATGCCTTGCAAATATCTGGTGGACAGCAACAAAGGCTATGCATTGCAAGAGCGCTAGCTGTTGAGCCAGAAGTTCTTTTGATGGACGAACCAACATCGGCCCTTGACCCAATATCTACATCTAAGATCGAAGAATTATGTGACTCACTTAAGAAGAGCTACACCATAGTCATAGTGACTCACAATATGCAGCAAGCGGCTCGTATATCGGACTTTTGCTCATTCTTCTTTGAAGGAGAAATAATTGAATCGGATCAAACGAGCGCCATTTTCCAAAATCCAAAAAATAAAAAAACTGAAGACTATATTACTGGTCGTTTCGGTTAAAAAAGGGGTATAATTATGGTAAGAACAAGATACATTAACGAATTAGAAAATTTAAAAAACGAAATCATTTTATATAGTGCTACAGTTGAAAAAATGCTGATGGATATGAAGGTAATTATTGAAGAGGCGCCAGATAGCTCTGATTTAGCGGATAAGCTAAGTGTGCTTGAATCAAAAGATGAAGAAATATGCGGCTTTAGTAGAAGTATCGAAACGCTTTGCCTTAAGATTATGTCGACACAGCAACCAGTTGCGAAGGATTTGAGATTTGTCTCGTCAACTTTGAATATCATTAGAAATATTGAAAAGATTGGTGGACACGTGATTGAAATTGCTGACCTTTTGAAATTCACAAACGCACTCGAAAACTTTACAGAAGAGATTTTGGATATGTGCCTATCGACTAAGAAGATGCTAAAGAGCGCGATTGATGCCTTTATCACTGGCGATTTGGAAGAGAGCTACAAAGTCATCGCCTCTGACGACAAGATTGACGATTTATTCAGCCATATTATGAATGAAGTCGCCACTAAAATTGGCGAGAAAAAAGAGGACGCTCTAAGGCTCATAGATATAATTCAAATTGCGAAGTACTTCGAAAGAATTGGCGACAACGCAGAGGCTATCGCGGACTGGAGCGTATTTTCAATCACAGCAAAGCACTATGAGTAGGAGGAACTATGATTTATATAGTTGAAGACGACAGAAGCATTAGAGAATTAGTTCTATATGCTCTGCACAATGAAAATTACAAGGCTGAAGGCTTTGAGAATAGCGATGAATTTTTCTCTAGAGTAAAAAAAGAGACGCCAACACTAGTTATGCTCGACATCATGCTGCCTGGTATGAGCGGCCTTGAAATACTTGATAGAATGAAAAAAGATGCCGCGTTAAAAAATATTCCTGTGATAATGCTAACTGCAAAAACAACTGAGTTTGACAAGATTACTGGGCTTGATAGAGGCGCCGATGACTACATCACAAAGCCATTTAGCGTTTTGGAGCTCTTAGCAAGAGTCAGAGCCCTACTTAGACGCAGCAAAGTAAGTGAAGGCGAAGTCCTTGAGTACGCAGGCATAACGCTTGACTACGAAAAAAGAGTCGCAAAAGTCGATGGCCGCGACATTTCTCTAACATATAAAGAATTCGAGCTACTCTACTTTTTATTATCAAACCCAAACATCGTTTTGACTAGAGATAGACTTATAGAAAAGATTTGGGGCTACGATTTTGAAGGAGAAACAAGAACCGTTGACGTTCACATCGCCTCAATCAGATCGAAGATTGAGCCATATCAAGGCATAATCAAGACTATCAGAAGCCTTGGCTACAAAGTTGGTGATGCTAAATGAAGAAAAAATTAAATATCACCTACGCCATCTGCTTTTTTCTAGCGATATTAATAAGCGTTTCGCTCACAGTTTTTTTAATCTACAAAAATACTAGCGCAAACGAGCTAAGAGATTTGCAAGATGAATTGAAATTTGCCTCGAGCATGGATTTGGACGCACTTGAAAATATTGGCACATTTAAAAACAATATCCGTGTGACAGTAGTGGACCCTGATGGAAGTGTCATCTATGACAATTTTACAGATCCCAAAAATATGGAGAACCATGCGAGTAGAAAAGAGATTAAAGAGGCACTAAATGGCAATCTTGGTAAAGATGTTAGACTATCAAATACGCTTGGTAAGGACACTTACTACTACGCACAGCTTATGCAAGATGGAAATGTAGTAAGAATTTCAAAGCAAACAGAGTCAATACTTGGTCAGTTTATGAAGACAGTGCCACTAATACTACTTATGTCAATACTATTGATACTAGTATTATTATTCCTAAATAGAAAACTTGTCGATAAACTCCTAAAACCCATCGATTACGCATCAGAGCACCTTCATAGAGATGACTTTAGTACCCAAAAGCTTGATGTTTACGACGAACTAAGTCCATTCATAAGGACAATAGAGAGAAAAAATAAAGATATCAAAGACTATATACAAAGGCTTGAAAATAAGGAAGCAACAGTAAGTGAGATACTTAGAAATATGAACGAAGGATTGGTTTTGATTGATCCAGAGCTAAAAGTTCTTCAGTTAAACGAAGCGGCAAAAAAACTCTTCAAAGCAAGCATGCAAGCCAATTACATGGATATGGACATAGTGAGATTAACAAGAAGCCAAGAAGTTTCGGATAAATTGAAAGAACTAGTCAAAACACATAAAGCCTCGAGCTTCGAGCTTATGGCAGATGAAGACAGCCTAAAAATTTATCTTTCGCCAATTGAGAGCGGCAGCGCACTTACAGGCATCATCATGCTTGTACTTGACGTGAACGACGAGAAAAAGGCCGAAAAGCTTAGACGCGAATTTTCTGCGAATGTTTCGCACGAGCTAAAGAGCCCACTAACATCGATATCTGGCTACGCTGAGTTAATTAAGAATGGCATGGTGAAGGACGAAGATATTAAAAAATTCTCCGGCATCATCTTTGACGAAGCAGGTCAAATGCTCAGACTTATCGAAAATATCATATTGATATCAAAGCTTGACGAAAAACCAGAGCTAAGATGCGAAGAAGAAGTTTCGATTAAAGAGACCATCGACGATGTTTTAAAGCTATATAAAGGAAAAATTGACGCGAAAAATTTATCAGTCGAGTGCCATATTGAAGAAGGGCTTAAGAAAAATGTGCCACTTGGCATGCTTTCAGAGCTTTACAGAAATTTAATTTCAAACGCAATTAAGTATAACAAAGATGGCGGCAAAATATCTATCACAGTAGAAAAACGCGCCGACAATATTATAAGCAAAATTACAGACACAGGCATAGGCCTTGAGAAAGATGAGATCCCTCGTATATTTGAACGCTTCTACATGGTTGACAAAGGAAGAAATAGAAATACAAACTCAACAGGATTGGGTCTAGCAATTGTTAAACATATAGTGGAAGATATGGGCGGAACGATAGATGTTATGAGTACTTTGGGCGAAGGAACTACATTTAAGATTATCTTTGGTATATAAGTTCGCATTCAAATTTCGTATGGAACTTGTTCGTTTTTTGTCAATGCTCATGTACCATATGTACATTCCGCTTAACAAAAAACTCCACTGCGTCCCATACTAAAAATTTGCTCTGCGAAGTCCCATGGTCGGACAATGATCCAGAGTATATGGATAAAAATTTAGTGAATAAAGAAATTTTATTAAAATAAGAAATTTTATATTCAAGTGAGCCCAATCATCAAATCGCTCTGCGAAATCCCATGGTCAATTTAAGATCCAGTGAAATTAGATATAAGTTGGTGAATAAAGAAATTTTTATTAAAATAAATATTTCACGTTCTATTTTAAGTAGTTAATAAAAAATATTTTGAGATCAAAGTTAGTCTTTGGTCTCTTTTTGTGCTTAACAGCATTATTAGCGAGAAAAGTGATTTCCACGAGCGTAGCATTCAGAGAAAACTGTTTTTAGTGAGAAAAGATATGTTCCAAAAGCAGCGCATTTCCTGATCAATTAAATACAAAGCGTTTTAGTGAGAAAATTGATTTTCACGAGCGCAGCCTTCGGAGAAAACTGTCTTAATTTCTTAGCGCAACGAACCGGCCGTGGGCTCATCTAGCTGAGCGAAGCGAACGAATATGAGACCACAGGTGAGTAAGCTTAGAAATTATCAGTTTTCGTAGAATAGCAAGCGAAGGAAAGCACTTTTAGATGCACAATTGTCAAATTGCGCCTAAAGCTCGTTTTGGCACCATGCTAGATTTGCGAAGAAAACGAAATGATTGTGCGCAGTGGAGCTTTGAGACAAGCGGAGTGTACACGAAGTACTCGAGCATTGTCGAAAAGCGAACAAGCGCAAGGGCTCGTTTGAAGAACCTCACCCATCATCAAAGCTAAAGCTTTGGATGGGTCCAGGCCGTAAGTTTAATCAAATCGACGTTCACTTCGTTCCGTCTCTTTGTAAACTCTGGCATAAGGCATGCATAGCCAATCGAACATCGCCAAACTCATTCTCTTGGTGCATGGACTTAAGAACCTTGGTGCTTCGCACGGGCGCAAATCAAATGCAAAATTAAAGAGAGCCATATAAATTGATATAAGACTCTCTCATTTAATTGCTATTAACTATTAATAAAAACTATAATTAGTTTCTTGGACCCATGTCAAGAAGCATTCTGATTGTGTCGATCATTTCTTGAACTTGTCTTGAAGATGCTCTTATTTGAAGAAGCAATTTGTTAGCTCCATCTATAGCGTCTCCTAATTCTTTTCTCTTGTCTCCGTTCATTCTAGCTTTTCTAGCTAAGTTTCTGTGTTCTCTTAGGTCGCTTCTTTCAGTTGAAGTAATTCTGTGGTCATTTTGTAGTTGAGCTATTGCTTTACCTACTGCTGCATCTAGTAAATCTGATGCTTCATAGATTTCTCTAACTAATGATTGTGGTCTAAGTCTTATAGAAGTAACTTCTCTAATAACTTTGTTTAGGTCGTCTAAAACGTATTGAGGAGCTTCTTTAAGGTCTGTTCTGTAAAGTGCTCTAGCTTTAACTAGTTTGTGGTCAAGGTCGCTTCTTACATAAAGGTTAGCTGTATCGTTTGGTGTTAAATCTGGGTAACCTATAAGTTTTGCTTTTAGTGCTTCAAATTCAGCCATATAAGCTTTCATATCGTCAACTGTGTGGAATGGGCTTACTGCGATTACTAAACCTTGGAATACATATTCAGCGATTTCTACGTGAGCTTGGTCAACTTTGTATCTTAATGTTGTTGTTGCGAATCTCATTGCTACACATAGTCTACCAACTAGCATTAATCTTTGAGGGATTGATGATAGGTCGTAGATTTGTGCAAATCCCATACCAAATCCGCCAACTGCTTCTGGTGCATATGAGTTTTCAATGTTAGCTTCTAATTCGTCAGTTTTTGCGTTGAAGTTTTCAAGCATTTCTCTGTTTGTTTTGTTGTGTGGTGTGATGTCTTTTGCTTCGTCTCTTATAGCTTGAACTTGTCTTTTGTAAACTTCTAGATCGTTTACTTCGATATCAATGTCGTCTTCGCCAATGGCTGCTTCGTCGTCGTTAACTATCTTAGCTGATGCAACTGTAGTTAATACAGTGTTAAACATTAATAATAACGCTAAGAAGATTGTCATAAGTTTTTTCATTTTTTATCTCCTTTCATTTATAGACTATCTGTATGAGAAGTCTAATTCTTTTACTTGGTCTTTAATTGTTACTTTTGCGTGGAAATCTTTTAACCATACATAAAATTCAAATCCGTTGAATTTTACTCTGCCTTTTCCTTGGCTCATATAAACTTTCTTTGTTAATGTTTTGCTGCCAGAAGTAACCTCTACTGTCATATAACCGTTATATGCTCTGCCGTTATTTAAAGCTTCTACTTCGATAGAGAAGATACCAGCTATTCTTTGAGTGTTTTCTACTCTAACAATTTCGATGTTATCTTCTAATTTTCTTTCTTTTACTTCTACATAAACTGAGCCTCTAACTCCATTTTCAGATGTAGCAAATACCTTTATTAGTCCTGGGTGTAGCGCTCTTACAAGTCCTGTAGTTTTGTCAACGTCTGCTATAGTATCGTTTTCTGAAGTGTATGATAATGATTTATTAACTGCTTCTACTGGATAAACTAGTGCTTGAGCTGATAAATCATAAGTGTCTCCTACTGTCATAGTGATTTTATCTGTAGCAAAATCAACGCTTTTTACTATTGTCTTATCATGTTGAATTGGTGGTTGATCGTCGTGTCCTGGATTTGGGTTTGGATTTAAATCGTAGCCGTAATTTTGTCCTGTTGCTTGTAGTGGTGGGATTTGATCCATGTATCCGCCTTGTTCAACAACGTATAATGTAAATTTGCCTTGAACGTTGTTATCTTTAGCAATAACAATGATTTCAGTTGATCCAGTCTTTTGTGGAATGATTTCTCCAGCGCTTACTCTTGCGATATATGGATTAGCTGAGTAAATGATAACGTCTTTATTCTTTATTTCGTTTGGGAATATAACTGGTCTGATTCTTGTCTTTTTATCTATAGTAATATATCCAGCTGGTCCTTCCATAAATTCAATTCTGTCTACTCTAACCTTTGGTCCAGTTATCTTTTCCATTTCAGCATGAACTTTTTCGACTTGTGCATCAAGTTCTCCACAAGTTACATCAATTCTCCACCACATTCTAGAAGCATTGTCTATAGCTTCTTTAAGTGGTCTTGCTCTAAATTGTTTAGTCACGCTGTTTTGACTGTTATAAACTCTTCTTGCTTCTGATAACTCTCTGCTAAAAGCGGCTTTCTTGTAGATAGTTGCTATATCTTCAGGTCTAAGATCTGGATATTGAAGTAATTCTTGTTGAAGTGCTTCAAATTTTTCCATGTACTCAACGATTTGTCCTTCGCTTGCAAATGGATTAACTACATATAATATACCTGTTAAGATATATTCTGCAATCTTAGTGTGAGCAGCTACTACTTTGTTTGAAAGTTCAGTAGTTGCAAATCTTATAGCGCGACCGATTCTAATAAGAAGTTGTATTCTTACTGGAATTGTTGTTAGATCATAAACTGATCCGTCTGCGATGCCTTGTACAGCACCTGACACTCTTTCTTCGCTTATTTCAAGCTCTCTGTTGATGTCTTTAGCAGCTTCATGATACTTATCTAGAAGTTCTTTTTCATCAGCATTCTTTGGCTCGATATCTTGAACGCTTTGAACGGCGTTTTTAATATCGACCTTTAAGTCTGAAATTTCTAGTAAAACTTGATCCTTTTGGGATTCAGCTTTAACTACGCTGCCTAGAGGGCTAAATACTGTTACTAAGATTGCCAATACCAAGACAAATGATAGTACATTCTTGTAATTTTTCATAGGTAAACCTCCCCTTAATGTATTTATATAATTGGCTAAGCCACTTATATCATATTAATTATATGAATATTTAATGGATGTTTCTTCACCATAAATATTAAGTGTAGATGTGAATTCTTTTCTCCAGTTAGCAAATCTGCCAGCTGTATACTCGATTTGAGCTTTACCGTCTGTAAATTTAACAATGTCTGTAAGTTTACGGCCGTTTCCCTCTGTTATTATAGTAGCGTATCCATCAAAAGGTTTTCCGTCTACCATGGCTTCAGCTGTAAGTGTGAATCTAGCTGATGTTCTTGTAGCTGAATTTCTAAAGTATAGTATCTTCACTACAGGATTAGTTCCATAAGCGGGTTTTGTTAAGTCATAAGAGAAGTGTAGTTCTTTTCTTTCGCTTCCTACTGTAAGTCTTGCTACGAAATCATCATGACCTGATCCAAAGGATCCAACTGTAAACTCTCTTACAATGTAGCCTTCTTTAGCCCAAAGCTTTGATGTGATTGTCTTGCCATCAAGTGCTTCTACTTCTAATGTTGTATAGCCTGTGTATGGTTTGCCATTGGCTTCTATATAAGCATTTACTCTAAAGATGCCTGAGTGGCGCTCTGTATTTTCAAGACTTATGATTCTTATATCTTCTAAGTCTTCTGCGAGTATCTCGCCATACTTGCCAAATCTTATAGTCTTTTCTTCGTTTCTTATCTTAAGTGTTGCTTCGAATTTACTTCTTGAAAGAGCAAAGTCTCCTCCAAGATACTTAGCTACTACTTTTCCTTGGTTAAAATAAACTCTTCTTTCATTTACTCTGTCATCGCTTTTAACTATGATTGTAGCGGCTCCATTGTATGGCTTGCCATCAACTGTTGCCTCGCCATATAATCTGAAGATACCAGATCTTCTTTCTGAGTTAGTAAAACTTGTTATTTCAATAACTTGCTTATCATAGTCAGGTATAACCTTTGCTCTAAATGTAGTCTTTAGTCCGTTGTCTGTCATAACAGTTATGTTTGAGTAACCAACAGCTCTAGCAACTAGTATACCGTCTGGTCTTGCTTCAACAACATTTGGATGATCTGAGTAATAAATGAAGTTTCTCTTAGCAGTTGCTGGGTAAGTACCAACAAGTGGCTCGATATTAAATGTTTTTCCTTCTGTTATAACGTCTGATTGTCTATTCATAAATAATGATATAGCAACGTCTGGATCTAGTTCTGGTTTTATTGGGTCAGGCTTTTTGTCATCAGGAACGCCAGGTTTTTCTGGTTCTGGTTCAGGTTCAGGAACATAATCGTTAACGCCTAAAACTTCAATCTTTTCTCTTCCTGGAATTCTTATGCCTGGATTAACTACTTGTACATTAAATCTCTTCTCTAAAGTGCCGTCCTTAGTTTTTATAAAGACGTTAGTATTTCCAGGTGCTACTGGATAAAGTATGCCGCCGTCTTTAAATACAGCTACCTTTTTATCCATAGTGCCAAAAACTAGTTCAACATCATCAGCATTAGCTGGCTCTAAAGTGTATCTTAGTATACCTTTTTTATCAATCTCGATAACGCCTTGGCTGCCTTGATTAAAAGATATATCTCTTAATTTTACTTTTCCGTCTATGATTATATCGCTGCCAGAATCGTCAACCTCAGCTAAGTCCTTTTCAGGAACCTCATCACCAGTTGTAGTGATGGCTTTGATACAGAAGTTTGCATTAGCAACAGTTTCTGTTAAGTCCTTCCAACCGCTACCAGTTTTTGAGTAGAATGATTGACCAGGTGCAGCTGCAGCCTTAGATGTGTAGCCGCTAATTCTTGATTCGATGGCAAGTGGTGTGTTGTTTTTAGCTCTTTGTGAATTCATATAGACAACTACAGCAAATTGTTCGCCTTCATCAAGTTTTTGTGGTGTGATGTCTATAGTGTAATAACCTGGATAAAGTATATTTCCTTCAGCTACCTTAATTTTGTCATCTGATAGCTGAGATGTTTTATCGATGTGTCTTACTACATAAACCTCATAACTAGTTTGATTAGAAACGTTAAATACACCAACTTCATGAAGAAGTTCTTTGTATTTAGCTGTGTAAATGTTTGCCATGTATCCTTCGCCCTTAAATCCAACAGATCTTGTTGCTCCTAGTGGATCGTATTGATGAATGATACCTCTTAAGTCTTTTTTCCTTGGAATAAAAACAGTTGGGCTCTTTCCGATAAAACCATCGTAGTATGAAACATAGTAAAAACCAGCGTCCATATACTTATTGCCCCAAGAGTTTTTACAAATCCAAGCGCCATTACCAGGTGCGTTTTGAGTAAATCCTGTTGCAGGGAAAGTATCGTCCCAACCAACTATAGTTACAGCGTGGTTAGTAGATCCATGACCTGGATTATACATAGAGTTTGTATTTTTGTTTTCATAGTAAGATGTAGAGTTAACAGTAGTATAAACACCGCCGTACTCACTTATCGCCCATTTAATGTTATCGATTTCGTTTATGTTTGTTACGTCTGGAAGATAGATAACTTTGTCGATATCTAAAACTCTTCTTAAGTCCTTTTTTGAAACAGTTATAACTGGATCATAAGGGTCATCTTCTTCAGATATAGGTCCCTTGCCACTTGCTAAGTAAGCAGCTGCCATGTCACGGTTACCGCCCTTTTCTGCAGACCAGTCAAAATCGTGCATATTTCTTAAGTGTTTTTCACTAAAATCGTATAGGCCTTTCTTTTGTCTTAATAATATAGATTCCATAGATCCATATGTAGCGAATGCCCAGCACGAACCATTTTGTCCTTGATCTTTAACTGGAGATACCATGCCTGTTTGTCTTAAGTCGAATTTAGCAGGATAAAACTTTGCTGCCCTCATAGATCTAGTTCTTAGCTGTGGAACTGTTGCCTTTGTGTCAACCTTTAATGGTGCAACGCTTAAGTCTTCTCCGCCAAAATCTTCATTGATCTCGCTTATTTGCAAAGAAGAATCTTCCGAGCTATCGTCAGGCGTTAAAACTGTTTCTTCATAATTGTCATCAAATTCTAAGCCTTCAAAGTCTTGTGCCTTAGATATGTTTGGAAGATTGCTAGTCAATATTAAACATAGAACTAAAAGAAAAACTAAGTTTCTAAACTTTTTACTCCCCATTGATATCCTCTCCTCTCCTTATATTTTTACAAGTGAATGTAAACAAAATAATTAATAAAAAATGTTTTTATTTAGCGTATGCAATTAAGATAAAACATAACTTATTATAATACATTTTGAAAGATTTTTTTTTAATATTGCAAAATTTTTTCAATTTTTGCCGAAAAATACTACAAAAGTATGAATTTTTACGTTTTATTATTAATTTTTTCTATAAAAAATGGGTTTTTTATAAATATTTTCTATAATATTAATAATTGAAATCTCTTGTATTTTATGCTATAATTATTCATTATAAGCAGTATACCGTTGATGGTTTATCGCGGTACAATTGTTTTGGGGTATACGTCTTAATGATGCAACTTATTTGTTTATTCATGCATTTTCTTTCTAAGGGAGGTTTGTAAATGAAAAGAAAATTTCTTAAAGGTATTTTAAGCTTTGTTTTAGCGCTTACAATACTAGTCACACCAGTAACAGCATTTGCTGAGGATTTAGAGATATCTGATCCTTTAGTAGATCAAGTAAATCCAGCAGATCTTGTTAAGAAAGATGAAATTACTGATGAGATCGAGGGCTCTTTCTCGCCTATCAATCCCGAGTACAACAAGGTAATGTCAAACAACAAAGACGAAAAGTTTTATGGTTTGCGTGTAAGTCCTGTGCTTTACAATGCAAATTATAATCTTGAAAAGAGCGATGAGTTTGCTCCTTGGAAAGAGCGTCAAGCGGCGCCAAGAAAGTATGACTTAAGAGAACACAATCGTGTTACTCCCGTCAAGAATCAAGGACCTAACGGTTCTTGCTGGTCATTTGCATCATTTGCATCAGCTGAATCTGTTTTGATGCCCGAGTACAATGACTTTAGTGAAAAGAACATGAGAAACACTCACGGCTTTGACTGGGGTCCAGACCAAGGCGGTACTTGGCAAGTAGCAAGTGCCTACTTAACTCGTGGTTCTGGTCCTATCGCAGAAAGAGACGAACCATACTCACCTTATGATTTTTACTCTCCTAGAGGATTAAGAAGAGTTAAAGATGTTGATATGATCATGAATATACCAGACGTTAGAGGCGGCTGGGATACAGATACCTTAAAGCAAGCTATCATGGACTACGGCGCTGCTTACACAACTATCAACGGTGATGAATCGTACTTAAATACAAGAACTATGGGTTCATACAACCCAGGCTACCGCGGCTATGCTAACCACGCTGTTGCCATAGTCGGCTGGGACGATAATTTCTCTCGTTATAATTTTGGTATCACTCCTCCAGGTGATGGCGCTTGGTTAATCAAGAACTCTTGGGGTCAAAACTGGAAGTACATGGGCGGTTATTATTGGGTTTCTTATTATGACGGTTTTGCAGGTAGAAGCAATGCAATATTTAAATTAAAGGACATGACTCCTAACGAAGAGATTTGGTATTATGACGACTTAGGTATGACAAGTACCTATGGTAATGGTCAAAGCGCATATTTCTCAAATGTTTTCGGCCCAGTTAATTCTAGTAAAGATGTTTATCAAGTTGGTTTCTTTGTTCCATCAAACGGAGCAAGATATGAAATATATATGACAAAAGGCAGAGGACAAGTTTCTTTCAATGACAGAGTAAAAGTTGCTGAAGGAACTGTAACTTATGCTGGCTATATTAATGTCCCTATAAGAAAGTTTAACGTTTCAAACGGTGAATACTTTGCCCCTATAGTTAAACTAACTACTCCTGGATATAACTATCCAATCCCTGTTGAAAACTACATCAGTGGCTACTCATCAAGAGCAAGAGCAAATAGAGGCGAGTCCTACATCTCCTATGACGGATCTAGATGGACTGATATGACTCAAGTTAGATACAATGCTAACGTCGCTTTAAAGGCTATGACAGTTCCAGCAGGTTCTTCCCCATCCTATGACAAGAAAGTTTCTTCAATTGAATTTAATGAAGATCCACTAAATATTAAAGTCGGAGAAACTTATGAAATAAACCCAACTGTTTTGCCACAAGACGCTACAAATAAAAATTTAAACTACTCTGTTAATCCAAGCGGAATTGTTAGTGTTAATAACGGCGTTTTAAGAGCTTTAAGAAAAGGAACAGCAACAGTAACTGCTACAGCGACTGACGGCTCTTACAAGAGAAATTCATTTACTGTAAATGTTTTGGATGACGTTCAAAATGTTGAAGTAAAAAATATTATCTTAGATAAGGAAAATATTAAATTAAAAGTTAATGAAACAAGTACTATAAAAGCAAGCGTTGAGCCAAGTAATGCTACAAACAGAGCTATATACTGGACAAGCACTAACACAAGAGTTGCCACAGTTCAAGGTGGCTTCGTAAAAGCCATTGCTAAGGGCGAGTGCGACATCATCGCTAAAACTGCTAACGGTGTTTATAAAAAAGCTCACGTAATTGTTTATGATGAAAATAATAATGACAATGATGATAATGACAAAAACATTATCAAAGTATCATCAACTGTATACGCTAAGACTATAAAGCAAGGCTACAGCCAAAGTATAACAGTTAATTCAAAGGACTACCTAAACAGAAATCTTCGCTATGTAATGACTGAGATCGAACTTATCGCTCCAGATGGAACTAGCATAAACAAATCAGCCTACTCTGACTACTATGGCAACGCAAAATTCAATTTCGGCTCAAATGAAATTTATGCTACAGGTGAATACACTGTCAATATCAAGGTTAGCGGCGGAACTTACAAAGCAAATACTGATAAATTAACATTTACAGTTGAAGATTCTCGTCCAAGTTTTGATGTAGAGGTAAAACCTATGTCAAAAGAAATCATGAACAACCAAAAAATTCAATTAGCAATCAAAACTACTGCTAACGGCAGAAACTTAAGAAATGTAGACCTAGATATCGAGATAGTAACTGCAAGTGGTGCTGTTCATAAAAACACAGGCAGAACTAACTACTACGGCAGAGCAAACTATTTCTACAGTCCAGACGGAGGAGCTGAAGGCACTTATACTGTTAAAGTTACAGCTAAGAGCGCTCAATACAAAGACGCCGTTGGAACAGCAAGCTTTGAAGTTAAAAAATACAAAAACCCTTATCACCTAGATATGTCTTTCGAAAAAGATAGTGAAAGCTACAAATTAGGCGATAGAGCTGAGATAAACATTAAAGTTATTGACCAAAGAAAATATGGTGTAAGATACTTACCTGTTAAGATTGAAGTAAGTGGTCCAAATAACTTTAAGTATAATTTAACAAAATATACTAATAATTATGGTATAGCCACAGTCTACATCACTCCAACTAAGGAAATGGGCGATGGCGAATACACTATCAATGCAAGTGCAAGTAAATACGGCTACGACGATGCTCTTGGTGAATACAAAATTATTTTCGGCGATAAAAAGCCTATCGATCCAGTAGACCCAGTTATACCTGAAGAAACTATCTACAAGATGATAGAGACTGATGAAGCTCAAAAACTAATCGAAGAAAATAAAGGCAATGAAAACTTCGTCATCTTTGACGCAAGAACAAAGGCTGAATACAACGAATCTCACATCGATGGCTGCATACACCACGATTATTACCAAAAAGATCATGAAGATTTTATAAAAACACTAGATAAGAACAAAACTTACCTATTATACTGCAGAACACAAGTTCGTTCAGGCGCTACTGCTGAGATTATGAAAAAGCTTGGCTTTACTAAGATTTATTGGATGAACGGCGGTATGACTAAGTGGCTTAGAGAAAATCGTCCATCAGTCTTCCCTGAATACGATAAAGCACTTGATATCAATATCGGCGCAGAAAAATCAGCATACACTCCTGGCGAAAATGTTGTTTTAAACGCAAAAGTTACTGACCTTGATGCTAACGGCGTAAGAAAAGCAAATATCGATTTAGTCTTACTTGATGACAATGGCAAATCTATCGATAGAAAAACTGTTCAATCAGGCAATACTGGTGAGTTCACAGTTAATTTCACAGCTCCAGCAAAGCTTGGCAAATACACAGTAGAAGCAAAGGCTAGCTACAACGACTTCAAAAATGCAAATGGTCTTGCCATATTTAGTGTAGATGCAAATGCAAAAGAATTTACTTCTTATGAAGAAAGAAAAGCATCTGGCCAATACAAGCACTTAAAAACAACTGATTTTGAATACGAAGCACTTCAAAAACATTATGGCAAAAACATACTTCAATATTATGTAAAAGATGAAAACTTAAAAGATCACAGAATTTCAGACCTTATAGACCCTAATAAGAAAACAGTTTTAGTCTTTGGTTACCCAGGATGCGGAGCCTGTGTAGAAATGTGGAAGGCTATGGCACCACTTGCACACGAAAAATATAATTTCATTGAGATAGTTACTTCAGTTGAAGAAGATGTTAAATCAACAGTTAATTTCGTAGACAATGTTTTGAAAGAATTAAATATCGAACACTTTAAAAACCATATATTCTACGATGCAGACGAAAAAATCTGGGCATCACGCCTTGGTTTCTTGACAACACCAAACACAGTTATACTAGATGAAAACGGAAGATTAGTAAATATAGCCGGCGCACTTGATAAAGACGGTTTATATGATTTACTATACAAAACTTTAGGCTTAAACGTTGAAGGAAATGACGAGCCAAAAGAAGAGTATAACGCTAAACTTAGCCTAAACTTTGATAAAGAAGAGATAAGAAGTGGCGAAACAGTTAAGATCACAGCTAAACTACAAGATTTAGCAGGTAAAAACATCAACCAAGATACAATCAGATACACAATCAAGTACCCAAACGGCGCTTACAAAGACGGCATATACGATAGAAAAACACTTTATACAGGCGAAACAAACCTTTACTTCACAAGTGATGAATCAAGCGTAGAAGGCGAACATGAAGTTACTATCGAACTTATCTCAAATAATTACAAAGCAAAAAAAGTCACAAAATCATTTAGAATAGTGAAAGAAGAAAAGAAAGCTGATTATAACTTAAACATCTCCTTTGGTAAAGACAATTTCAAAAAAGGCGACGTTATCAGAATGGTTCTTGAAGTGAAAGACCAAAATGGAAATGCAGTTAAAAACGAAAGAGTTAAATTCACATTCGTATATCCTGATGGAAAATCATATAACTATGATAGACAAACAGACTACTACGGACAAGCAATGCTAACATTTACAACAAACTCCTACGTTCCAGAAGGAAAATTCACATTAAAAGCATCATTGACAGATAGACCAGAGTATACAGCTGAAAAGTCATTCACAATTGGAAGCCAAGATCCAGATAAGCCTATAAACAAAGATTCACTAAGCTATCAAGACAGATACAATAACGGCGAGTTTAATCACTTACAATCAGGCGACCTACTTGGCAAATTAAGAAACGCATACGGCAAAAACGTTTCTAATTACACACTTATAAATATGCAAGGACAAACAGTTACTATCGCTTCATTAATGGATGGACGCCGCCCAACAGTCATTGCCATGGGTTATCCAACATGTGGAGGCTGTCAAGCAAGCTGGAGAAGCCTTGTAAACATCAATAAATCAAGCTTCAACATGGTAGAAGCGATGACAAACGGCGACAGCCAAAGCATCACATCCATACTAAACAGACTTGGCTTAAGCCAAATGCTACCATATTTCCACTACAACGCAAGAAGCTTATTTAACCTAATCAGCTCAAACTACGTTCCTTGCCTAATGTATCTTGATAAAGATGGCAATATAACAAACTTAAGCTACTTTAACTCAAACGAAGAAGTACTAAGCATAGTTAGGACAATAGCTGGAACAACTTCGAAATAATTAATACACTCTATTATACAGCTTAATAATTAGTTTACACCGTAGGTGCTATCTAAAAAAGATGGCACCTATTTTCTTGTGAATATATTTTGCTAATTACAAGATAAATGATTTAATAATTTTGCATATAGAATAGCTTCACACACTTGTAATTAATTATCTAGTTTGAAGCACAAAAAAAGATAAGGCCTAGTGACCTTATCAATTATATATATAGTTTGTCTTAAAATGTAAAATATTTGTTTTGCAATTTTGTACGAAGAGTAAATTTTGTGAAAAAATTTATTAAATAAGTCTACTACGAAGGGTAAATTGAAGAACTCCGTCCATAAATGGACGTGAACCTTTACGCTACGCCGAGCGATTTGATGAGTAGTTTTTATCTAATCAAAACTACTACGAAGAGTAAATTCTCATAGCGATTTGATGAGCAAAATGAATAAACATCGCATACAGATTTTGCGAAGAGAATTGATGGATAAGGCGAAGTGCAGTTTTTTGACAAGCGGAGTGTACAAGTGGTACTCGAGCATTGTCAACAAAACGAACGAGCCTTAGGCGCAATTCTAACGCAAAATCCTAATTCTTCACTAGGCCATAGGTTTGGTTAACATTTGTTATGAATATAATCCCCTTACCCTGTTCTTCAATCCCAGTCTCTTTCCTTATCGAATCAACTATATCCTTTGTCATTTTTTCTTCTGAGATAATCAAAACTATTTCTTTTTCGGGCTCGATGAACATGTTAAAGACTTTGCGCGCCTCTTCACTGCCCGAACCTCTTGCGTTTACTATAGTTCCGCCTCTTGAGCCTGCCTTTTGAGCTGCCTCGATGACGTCTTCTGCGTTTCCTTTTTCAACTATTGTATAGATGGCGTTGTACATTGTTTCACCTCTTTTAATATTTTCACTTCCATTACCATTGTCATTATCTTCTGTGCCAAAGACGTTGAATGCGCTCTCGATGTAGGCGATTCCGTGGTTTGGCTTATTTAATTCCAATTTTTCTACTAAATAATCAGCTAGATCCTCGATTTCCTCAGTTTTTCCGAAGAGCAAGAGAACTGCTTTTTTCTTATCGTTTAGACCTAGGTAGTCGAATAATGTCCTAGATGCTGTGCCTATGCCTAGCATGGCAACTGAGGCTGTAACGCCCTTCTCATCTGCTAAATGCAAGACTTTGCTCGCTTTATTCTGCTCAACTATTACGACTAGCATCTCTAAGTGACGAGACTTTAAATTACGCATTCTTCACTCCCCCCTTATTTTTCACATAGAATAGACCAAGTATTTGCAGTGCTATTAAGGGTGTCATCGCTACCATGGCGATGGTACCGAAACCGTCTATAAGCAAATCTGCTGTTGGTGTTGATGCCGCAATGCCTTGTGCGTAGGCAAGTATAAATGTTGCTGTCATTGGTCCTGAGGCAACGCCGCCTGAGTCAAAGGCGATGCCGACGAATAGATTTGGCACTTTTTTCATTATAATAAATGAGATGATGTATCCAGGTAGCAGAACGTGCCAAAGCTGCATCCCTGGTACTAATATCTTAAGTATCGACAAGGCAACCGCGATGCCGACACCTATTGACAAAGTCATGAGTACGACTGATTTTTTGATTGAGCCTGCCGTAACGGCTTCGATTTGGTTTGTAAGTACGTGAACTGCCGGCTCGGCAAGTATAGTTAGTACGCCCATCAGAAAGGCAATTGCGACTATGAACGTCTTGCTGTGCTCTGTTGCTAGAACGTGACCGATGTAGCGTCCGACGTCCATAAAGCCGCTGTTTACGCCAACTAGGAAGATTACAAGTCCTACGAAGGTTAAAATGCAGCCGGTTGCGACTCTTGCGTTTGCTCTTTTTGAATTATGAAAGAAGAGTATATTGCAGATCACATATATCAATATTATTGGTAATAGTGCGATAATTATCTCTTTTGCGACTATCGGCGCCTCATGGATGAAGTGCGATAAAATGCCGGCTTCGGCTGCCCCGGCTATGTCTGGAGCGTCACCGAATTTTGGATTTGATATCATGCCTAAGATAAGTGCACCGATGATGGCGCCTGCGGATGCGATGCCAACTAGACCAAAGGAGTCTTCTTCTGATTTTTGGCTGTCTTTGTTAATGGCGGAGGCACCTGCGGATAAAGCTAGTAAGAATGGTACAGTCAATGCCCCAGTTGTTGCTCCCGAAGCATCGAAGGATACTGCTAGGAAGAACTGGTCTGCAAGTATGCCAAGTACTAGTATTGCGCCGTATGTTATTAATAAAAATGTCTTTAGTGAAAATACTTTTACTATACGTATCATACCAAGCGATATCATTGCTGAGACACCCATTGACACAAGTATAACTAGGCTTGATTTGGATACAACGCCTAGAGTTACGTCACCTACTTGATCTGCCAAGATGTGTAAGTCCGGCTCAGCTATGGAAATGACAAAGCCAAGCACAAGTCCCATGACGGCTATGACCCAAAGTTTACCGCTTCTAACGGCTGCGTGACCGAAACTGTCGCCCATAGGCGTGATTCCTAGGTCAACGCCGATTAAAAATATCGTTAGACCCAAAAGTATGAAAAGTGCTCCTAGTAAAAAGCGTATGAAGACGTCTGCTTCAAGCGGAACTACTGTAAAATTCAGTACTACAACGAGTAGCGAGATCGGTAAAACGGTCGCTAGAACCTCTTTAAATTTCTCTTTTATCAAAATCTCACTCCCTTTTTTACTCAAATTTGTTTATTTCTTTAGATAGATAAAATCATTAATTATATTATAATTGAAAAAACTCCAAATTACAAGCTATTTTTCAACTAAGTAGCGCCAGTAACGCTTTGGCATGTTTGAAATCATCAGCTTTTCGTTACGTCTCTCATCTATGGCAATTGTCTTGTAGAAATCCTTCCAAGCCTCTTCGAAGAATTGTTCCCTCTCGCTAATTTTGTAGTCAAGCTCCCTTAGCTCTAAAAATTCTACTTTTCCATCCATGTGCATGGCTGCCGTTCCTCGCTTCACATCAGCGATTACGAAGTTTATGGTAGGAAATCTTTTCACAAAATGTGGCACAATTAGTGTCAATATATCATTTTTCGGCGCAAACTCAGCGAGCATCACGCCTCCCTCGACTTCTTTGAAACGCAAAAGGCCTTTGTACGAATGATTTTCTGATAAAACATTTCTACGAATGCGGCGAAATTCGCTCGCAGCCTTCTCTGATGAGAAAATGTAGCCGTATCCGCGCTCAAAAACGCCTTTTATCGCGCGGATTAAAATATTTTCTTTATTAGTATCACAGGATAAAAATACTGCGACTATCTCCCTCATGAAACGCTTCGGAAATTTGTCCTCGAGTGATTTAATTACGCGAGTGGCCTTCACCATATCCGTGGCGATAAATACCTTCAATTGCTTTGCGCCTCTGGCATAAATTTGGCGCGTTCTATGTCCTCATATAAATCAAAGATGACCGTCATGAGTCCATCGAAAGACCGGTCATAATCAAAATAACGATAGCTGTTCATTTAGATTCACCTTATCCATAAGTTTTATGCGAAGCTCCTCGCGCTTATCTACTTTGCCGCCTCTATAAACTCCGCCTACTGTGATGAAGTATTTAGCACGCTTTAAGGAGATGTGCATGTTCTCTAGGGCGTCGTACGATAGCTTGGCAAAGCGCCTTGCGTTGATAATACGGCGGCATGTCGTCGGTCCAAAGCCAGGCACGCGAAGAAGCTCTTCGTAGCTCGCTTTGTTTATCTCGATCGGGAAGAGCTCGATGTGATTTATCGCCCAAAATGCCTTGGGATCAAGGTCCAGGTCGAGCATGGGACTTGCGCGCGAAACAATTTCGTTTGGCTTAAATTTGTAGAAGCGCATCAGCCAGTCCGCTTGGTAGATGCGGTGCTCACGTAGTAGTGGAGCGGCTTTGATGCCCGTTGTGTACTTCGATTTCACGACCGGAACGAAGGCCGAATAATACACGCGCTTCATGTTAAAACCCTTATAAAGAAGCGATGCCTTCGTGATTATGGTCTCGTCGCTTTCATTCGCGGCGCCTATAATCATCTGCGTGGTTTGACCAGCCGGGGCAATGAGTGGCGCGCTCTTGTACTTGCGCCTGTCCTCTTTGTTCTCGGCTATTGCCATTTTAATATTGTTCATGGGCTTCATGATGCCCTCAGTAGTTTTTTGCGGAGCGAGCATTTTGAGTGACTTTTCAGTCGGCAGCTCTATATTGACAGATACCCTATCAATTAGGGACGATAATTTTGTGACTAGCTCTTTTGAAGCGCCCGGTATAACCTTCATATGTATATAGCCATTGAAATGATAAGTGTTACGAAGAAGCTCAGCCGTTCTAATAAGCTGCTCCATGGTGTAGTCGGGGCTCTTGATGACTGCGCTTGAAAGGAATAGACCCTCGATGTAGTTACGGATGTAAAAGTTCATAGTGAGCTCAGCGACCTCTTCAGGCGTGAACGAAGCACGCGGCACGTCGTTCGAAGCGCGGTTAATGCAGTACTCGCAGTCATAGATACAAACGTTGGTAAATAGGATTTTTAAAAGAGAAATGCAGCGGCCGTCCTCAGACCAGCTGTGACAGATGCCGGATGAGGCAGCGTTACCAATGCCTCCAGAGTTTTTGCGCGAAGAATTAGACGAAGAGCATGACGCATCGTACTTCGCCGAGTCAGATAAAATTTTGAGTTTCGCCTTTAAATCCATAAAATCACCTAAGATAATTGTATCACTAAATGGCGATTTTGGCAAGATATGGGCAGGAATAGGTGAAGAAAAAAAAGCTTATCCAGTACAGATAAGCTAATTTCATTTCAAATAAATCTTATATTTTATCCCAATGTGCCTTTATATATTAGCCTTAGCTTTTGCCTTATTAGCTATCTTAACTAATGAAAGCATGACAGGTACTTCGGTAAGCACTCCTACAGTCGTAGCTAGCGCAGCTCCACTTTTTGTTCCAAACAAAGCTATCGATACTGCTAGGGCAAGTTCAAAAAAGTTTGATGCACCTATCATGCCAGCAGGACAGGCAATATCAAAAGGTAGTTTTAGTATTTTACTTGCTCCAAATGCAAGGAAAAATATTAGGTAAGTTTGTATTATTAGTGGCAGCGCTATCAATATGATGTGAAGTGGATTGTTGATGATAACTTCTGCCTGAGAGCTAAATATTAGTACAAGAGTTAACAATAGGCCGATGCTTGTTGCATTGTCAAATTTGTGAAGAAAATTATTTTCTAAATACTCTTTTCCTTTCTTTTTAGTAACAACTACTCTAGTAAGTACACCTGCTACTAGTGGCACTACTACAAAAAGAAAGATACTTATAAACAATGTGCTATATGGAACAACTACATTTGAAACGCCAAGCAAAAACTTTACTATCGGCACAAAAGCTAACAAGATGATAAGGTCGTTTGTCGCCACCTGTACAACGGTATATGCTGGGTTACCATCAGTTAGAGCACTCCAAACAAAAACCATGGCGGTGCAAGGCGCTGCTCCAAGAAGCACCATACCAGCCAAATACTCTGTTGCTAGCTGCGGAGTAATAAATGATTTAAATATTACAAACATAAATACGTAAGCCAAGGCAAACATTGTAAATGGCTTGATTAGCCAATTTGTTATCCATGTTATAAATAGTCCTTTAGGATTTTTTCCCACTTCTTTTATACTTTGAAAGTCTACCTTTATCATCATTGGATATATCATAACCCAAATCAAAATAGCTATCGGAACAGAAATACCTGCGATAGATAGTTTATTCAGTAGTTGTGGAATTGCAGGGATGAATTTGCCAAGCAAAGTTCCAAAAACCATGCATAGCAATACCCATAGCGATAAATTCTTTTGAAATGATCCTATTGCTTTATTATTTGCTTTTTTCATATTGTCTCCTTTAGATTTAATTATTTAAAAATTATTTTAGTACAATTTTCGCCATATCAGATGCGTTCAGTGCCGTGCGAAGCGCTTATTAGCTCAATATGCTCAAAACTTATATAAATATCTTAGTAATCAAGCTTCTCCTCGCTGTGGCAGATGCAATCAGGCTTGTCGCCAAAAATGTACTCAAGCTGCTCAAGGAAATGCTCAAGCGCCTTTTTGTTTAGCGTGTAATAAGTGTTCTTGCCCTCGCGGCGGCTCTTTACAAGCTTTGCCTCCTCAAGCTTTTTCATATCGCTCGACAAAGTCGGCTGAGTGATGTCAAACTTTTCAAGAATCTCACAGGCACAAAGCTCACCGCAAGATAGCATGTCAACAATCTTTAGCCTCTTTTGATCCGATATCGCCTTAAGTTTTTTAGAAACAGCTTCATAAATATTTTCACACATATCCTTCACTCCTTTCCTTTTTCTAAAACAATACTAACATACATATAGAAAAAAGTCAATATGTTTTTATTAAATATATAGATTTTTCTCTATATATTTGATCTAAAGAGGAGAGTTTACACATGCATTAAATTTCTTTATATTGATTGGGTTTATTATAGACATTATTTATAGCTTAGCAAATAGAAAAAGCGTGGGACTACCACGCTCATATTTCGTATTATTTGTTTAAAATCTTATTGCCCTTGTCATAAATTGGTGAAAATCCTAAGCAAAATCAATGTCTGTAGCATCTGATTGTGATAAAAGTCTAAAGGTTTACTGGTCCATAAGCTTTAATTATTATCTCTCTGTTTCAAAAGTCTCTCGTACTCTGCTTCTAATTCTTCTCTTTCTTCTTTTGGAATCTCACTTGCCAAACGATTATTAATGGCAGTTAATCTAAATTCTATAAGAAAATCGTTAGAATTTTTATTTTCTTTCAACTTTTCTCTACGATTTTGATACTGAGCTAGATTGCCCGAAAAACTCTCTAACTTTTTGTTCTTAATGATAATAAGTCCATCCGCTATGTTGTTTATAAACGAGACATCGTGGGTCACAAACAGTAGCGGTCTATCATATCCTATCAACAATTCTTCTAAGGCTTCAATTGCTCTAATATCTAGGAAGTTCGTTGGTTCATCCATAATTAAAAAATTAAAATCAGATGTGACAAGCTTTGCTAGCTTTACCTTTGCTCTTTCCCCATCGCTTAGAACGTCTACCATCTTAAAGACTTCGTCTTCTTTGAATCCTAACCTAGCCAAAATAATTCTAGTCATCGTTTGATCATAGATTGAGCTTTCAAAAACATTTTCTAATACTGTTTTCTTTTCATCAATAATTTCACTCAACTGACTATAATAGCCAATTTTAAGATTAGGATGACACCATACTTCTTTGTTTACAATCATATTTAAAATAGTTGTTTTTCCTGAACCGTTATCTCCTAATAAAGCTATCTTTTTCTTATTTGGGATTTCAAAATTAGCATTATCGAAAAGAACTTTATCATCAAAGCTTTTACTTAATTTTTCAGCTCTTACTAGTACTTTGGAAAATATTTTATCCTTTTCATCAATAGTTAATTTAATTTCGGCTTCTTCTTTTGGCTTTTCTTTAACTTCAAGCTGATCTATTCTTGATTTAATGGATTTAACTTGCTTATCTAGTTTTTTCTTATTGCCTTGTCCACCCATTTTATGGAGTCTAGCTTCTGAATTGCCCATTCTTTTGGGAGTTGTTCTCACTTTTAACGTTTGAGCTTTTATGTCATTTACTATGCCTGTCAATCTTTTCTTTTCATTAACATAGCCTTCGTATTCTTTCTGAGCGAATTTCTTCCTCTTAATTCTTTCATCCAGGTAGAAAGAATAGTTACCATTAAATACTTCAAGTTCTCCATGTGATAATTCAAAAATCTTATCACATGTTTGGTTTATAAAATCACGGTCGTGGGAAATAAGAATATAACCTTTATCTCTATTTCTTAGACTTTCTGCCAAGTTTTTCTTCTGTTTTATATCCAAATGAGATGTTGGTTCATCAATCAATAAAAAACTATGTTCATTCGATAAGAGTTTCGCTAGCTTCAGTCTTTGGTATTCACCAGGACTAAATTTTTCCTCTTTATTAAGTTTAGCTTTAACATAGTTATCATGTGAAAATTTTTCTTCTTCATAGTCATTTAAAAGATGGGCTATTTTAATTTGTACATCAATTTTCCCACTGTAGTCTGTATCTTGGCCTATTAGAATTTTAAAGAAACTTGTTTTACCAGCTCCATTATCACCGATTAAACCAATTTTATTATCATCTCCAATGGTCAAATTTTTTATTTCAAATAACGTTCTTGTACTAAGTTCTTTTTTTAGATTATCTATATATATCATAAATCCTCCTTATTTTTTGAGAGGACTTAACCTCTCGTATTATTTAAAAGAAAATTTATTAATTGTCATCTGTCTATACCTCCAAATTCTTTGAAATTTATATTTTTATTTTATCAAATACTTTCATAATTTTAAAATATTATTCATAATTTAGGGAATAAAATCATTCGTAATTTTTGTATTTTAATATGATTTTGTTCCATAAATACTCTAAAAAGCACTCCAACTATTTATTTTTTGAGTTTTAAACTTTGGTAGAAGTCTTGAACTCTTTGTATTTACATAAGTATTTGCCTCTATCACTATTATATCGCGAAACCCCAGTGTACAATCGTATAGTGATATCAACGCCTTTAGATGTAAATAATCTATCTATTCAGGTGGATTACTAGTACTATAAACTGGAAGTTGTCTATCTTAAATCTAGATACATTATGTCGAAATCTATATATGAATCTACAATTTTAAAATAAGCTGAAAAAGTTCCAATTTATAAATCATACACGGCTACAATTTCATTGCCACACATTTCTCCATTCTCGGAAAAGCCATACTTTAAGTATATTGCTCTTGCTCTAGTGTTTTCTGGTTCATACGACAACCATACCTTTCTTGCCTCACCAAATGGGAATGTACGTATCAAATCGATTGCGGCATCAATCGTCTGCTTTCCCATACCTCGTCCCTGATATTTCCTATCAATCATTAGTCTCCAGAGGCAGTAGTTTTCTTTGATTAAAGGACTTTCTTCTTCATTGCCAACGGTTCCTTTTCCGATCATAACAAATCCAATCAGGGTGTTATCATCATATACTGCAAGCGGCAACGCATTATTGCCTTCATTTCTTGTTGAATATGCTTCCGCCAAGCTCTGTATGTTATCAGCAACAAAATCTTTTTGCTCTTCATATGGCTCTAATGCACAAACTTTCCAAATATTTTTATTCGTAATTTCATCAAATCTAATCATTTTTATCATCCTCCACAACTTCAAATTTATTTATTCAATTACAAACTAACAGTTATTATTACTTTCCTTCTAATCTTTTAATGCCACTATCACCAAGTTTTTCAAGTGACATTAATTGTGTTCTAGCAAGTTTTCTAAGTTCCATCATTCTTTCTTTTTGCTCAATACCTTTTCCAATAAGAATCGCATTATAGCTTTCCATATTGGCAAGTACAAGTAACTCATTCAGACTTGCATAGTCCCTCATATTACCCATTAACTCAGGATTTTCTTCACGCCACTGTTTCGCTCTTTTGTTAAATAAAGCAACATTTAGCATGTCTGCTTCACTTGCATACTTGTAAGACAACTGTTCGTTGGTAAGATCTTTTAAGAGATATTCTTTGATTGCGTCTGTATGAATTTTATAATTGATTTTAGATATTTCTCGATTAAGGTTCCAAGCTAATGATAATTTTGAGTTTTCATCTTCTTTAAGTCTCTTATAGTCTTGAATAATATACAGCTTAAATTCTGGTGAAATCCATGAGGCAAATTCCATCGCAAGATCATAATGCGCATAGGTTCCACCATATCTCCCAGACTTCGATATTATGCCAATAGCATTTGTAGAATCAATCCATTTTTGTGGTGTCATAGTGAATCTATTAAGTCCTGCCTCATTTCTAAACGTGTCGAATTGCACACGGTTAAAATCTGGATTATTCAAAACTTCCCATAAACCTATATATTCCAAAGTATTTCTGTTTCTCATCCAGTTTTGTATAACAAATCTAGGATCATCATTATTTTTATACTTAGCAATATCCGTTAGACTTATATAATCATTTTTAAAGTCTTCAGTATAAATTTGAATAGCAAATCCTTTTGCTTCAATTATCTCTTTTTTTACCTTAGACATGCATATTCCTCCTTTATGCTGATGCACTGTTTACAATATTTATTTTTGTAAAACTCTCCTAAGCAGCACAGCAACTATTTATTTTTTGAGTTTTAAACTTTGGTAGAAGTCTTGAACTCTTTGTATTTACATAACTATTTTCCTCGTCAAAGATCCTCTTTAATTCGTCTAAGTCTCCATCCACGATCACTTTTTCCGGCACATCATTGACGCTGATAGCGTTCGCCCAAGTCTCTGCCTCGCCATCTTCTTTCTTATCACTATTAGGAACTACAAGGCCTGAATATTCGCTCACGGCTATATTCCTTTCCTTAAGAGCCTCGTATACTTTTTTAAGGCCATTCATAAGGTCATCTAAACTTGGTTTTTCTGCATAAGCCTTAAAACCAGCCGTCACCTTACTTGGCAAATTATCTCTATCGAAGTCTTGATCAAGTGTGAGATAATCTCTATAATCAGTGTCATCATCAGGTCTTAGCCAAATTACAAAATCAAGTCCGCTGTCTTTAGCTACCTCATCTGCTAAGTCGTCTAAAAAGCCCATGTATCTACGGAAAGTGTTGAAAAGTCTTTCATCAAAAGTGTCGCGCTTCATCTTGCCAAAGCTATCGTACTCAAGTGTAAACTTTGTATCAATGCTATGCTTGTCCCAGAGCCTTACGACGTAGGTCCCGTCCTTAAAATTGTAGTAGGCGCGCTCATGCACAAGGTCAAGGTCTCTGTGATGTGTTTCTAAATATTGGTCCGCTGCCTTATCCGCCATAATTTTGCTAATGGGATTGCCATAGAATGATAGTACTATAAACAAAGCGATGGCTAAAAGTATTGCAAGTGCTGTATATAAAATTATTTTCATGGTCTTAGTCATATACATAAGCCTCCTTTAGTGAATTATATCACAAAATGGATTTTTACGCAAAAAAGCCGCATACAAAAATATGCGGCTATGATTATAATTATATTTATTTAATTAAAGCATCGGCAAATACAGTGTATGATATCATTCCATGACCTACAACTTGTTCAAACTTAATTTCAAGAAGTCTAACTCCTGTTACGTCTAGATTAACGTTGATAGGTAATTGTCCAGATACAACATCATATCTTTGAATAATATTACCATCTGCAATAAAATCAACTCTTATAGTCACATCGCCTGTATCTGCTCCAAGCAAACCTTTTAGATTAGTGTATTTACCATCAAGATTGAAGTTTGCATGTCCACTATTAAAAGTATATGAGTTAAATACTATACCATTGTCATATTCTTTTCCAGCAAGTAACCATCTATCCTCGCCTTTTCTTGTAAATTCTTCAGCATTTGTTGTGCCAAATGGAGGAAGGATTTCAGCTAAAACTTGATAGCCATCATCTCTTTGAGTCGTATCTTTGTCATTTAAGAAAGCTGTATTTGTGTTAGAGTCCCACTTTACTTCTTTTCCTAAAGCTTCGCCAACGGCACGTAGAGGTAAATATGTTGTTCCATTGTAGATGAATGGCTCGATTTGATTACCCTTTGTGTCTTTGCCAAATTGAACTTCTTTTCCATCAACAACTACTTTGATGTTGTCATAAGTAACTGTGATGTTAACCTTTCTTGCTGCAAATACTACTGTTGAGAACACTAGCATTAAAACAAGAGCTAAAATAAATTTGCTTTTTCTTTTCATAAATTTTCCTCCGTAAATATATTAAGAATTTATCTCACTACAATTATAGCATTTATTGGAGATTATGGCATTAGTTTTGCATATAAAAGAAGAAAGATGTCAATGAATTGAATTAACCTTTGCGCTACGATGGATAAGACGATGTGGAGCTTCGAGGCAAGCGCAGCATACTTAGTGAGAAAATTGATTTTCACGAGCGCAGCATTCGGAGAAAACTGCCTTAATTTCTTAGCGCAACGAACCGGCCGTGGGCTCATCTAGCTGAGCGAAGCGAACGAATATGAGACCACAGGTGAGTAAGCTTAGAAATTATCAGTTTTCGTAGACGAGCAAGCGAAGGAAAACCGTAAGTTTAACCAAATCGACGTTCGCTATGCTCCGTCTCTTTGTAAACTCTGGCATAAGGCATGCATAGCCAATCGAACATCGCTAACACTCGTTCTCTTGGTGCATGGACTTAACAATTTTCGATGTGCAAATCGAACGCAAAATAAAAAAAAGAGCCCATATCTTTCGATACGAACCCCCTTAATTACCTGCACTATTTTATTTTATCGACATGAGTTTTCAATTAAAATAAAACTTCAGTAGTAGTAGTTATGATTTTCGCTCCTTCTAACGCGTTAACTTCACTTCCATCCTTATTCACGATAAGTTTCTTTTCAAGAATAGTATTGAAAGCGTCCTTAACATCCTTAGCAAGGATGCCGTCCTTAGGATTTTGTAGAGACATGTTATATGCCTTACCGTCCTCACATTTGAACTTCATTTGTAATCTTTTCATCATTTCACCCCCTTTCTAAAAACATAGCTTAGACCTATAATTCCTCAACAGAGATCTTAACAGCCCTTTTAACCTCTTTACCTAAAAGCGCAGAAAATGCACCCTTAAAAGCGCCAAGATCATCATTCGAAGCAGTACTATTAACATAGTTAACAGTTCTAGAAAGATTTCTCTTAACACCGTTAAGCTCATTAGTAAAGAAAACCTTTACACTTACCTTACTCACAATATTCACCCCCCTTTCATCCAGAGCTTTTCGCCCTACACTTAATATATACAAAAACAGAGTAATATTTCCCGCGCATATAAACACCATAATAATGGAAGCTGCGCACACAAACGTCCAATTTATATGCGAAATGTCTAAAAATTGCAGAGAGTTCCAATATTTATGCGAGAGGTAGCGTTTGCCAAACACGTATACAAGTCGCTACAATAAGCTTAAGAAAATGAAAAGGAGGACAGAAGATGAAAATTAATTTTGACAAAATCGCTCAAATTTATCAAGAAAATGGAAGCGTAGGCACAGACGCCATAGAAGCGCTCAAACCACTCATGCTCGCGCAGATAAGGCGCTACTACCCAAACTACAAAGAAGTAGAAGATTTAATCCAAGAACTCAGAGTCGTCGCCCTCGAAGCACTCAAAGACTTCGATATCAAAAAAGGCGCACACGCACTCGCACACATCAAATCCAGGATGAAATACCATTTGCTAGGTAAATACAAAAAAGGCATAGACACACAGCCACTAGACGACGCCTTCCTCGTAGAAGACGAGACCAGCATGGACGACTTCGAAAAACTATTCTACAACGACACACTAGGAAAAGTTTTTAAACAGCTCACATACGAAGAAGAAAAACTCATCTACCTAAGATATTACACCGAGATGAACTACGAAGACATAGGGCGCGCACTTGGATACTCAAAAAGCACAGCCGCCAAGAAAATAACGGGGCTACTCAAAAAACTCAGAAAATTATACAAAGAACAAGAACATAATACTAAAGTATGAAAATTAAAATAATAGACAAGCATTGACACAAAATAAGAAAATGCTATTGACAAAAGAAATATAAAAGACTATAATAGACTTATAAATAAGGAGGAAAAATTATGAAAGAAAAGCAGTTGGCGGCATTAATCCCAGCTTACGATAGTGAAGGAATAAACACGACAGTCGCCATATACCAAGACATGAGCGCTGAAAACTTACACGTTTCCATAAGGACAGCAATCACCAGATTATTTAGAGACCACATGGCAGACGAAAAACAGTACAAAAAGTGGGCGAAAAGCATCGCCGAGAAAAAAACCGGCCTCGCAATCGTACTTAGAGACACAAGACTAGTAGGCATCAGAGTTAGAGAAGTTCGCTCCAAAGGCGACGGATCCATGATCTACCTAAACAGATCACTAATCAGCGACTTCGAAGACGGATACGTAAAGATCCAAGGCCTAACAAAAATACCAGTACTGGCAAAGAAAAGAACAATCAGAGAGAGAATCAAAGACTGCGACAGAATCAGTAAAGCTTATGACGAGAAATTCGGGGATTGAGTACCAAAGTACCCAATCCTTTTTTATGCATTGAGATGATGATTATGGTAATGGTAATGGCAATGTCTTTGCGCAGATAAACTTGAGGTCACAATTTGTGACCACAAGATAAATTGAAAAAAACTTAAAACTTGAGGTGAAAAATTTGCACCTCAAGATTAATTTGAAACAAGATTGTAAGAAAAAAAGCCTTGTTTCAAAAAGATATACGTAGCACATAAAAAAAGACGCTATCCCGCGTCTTTAATAATAATACTTATATATATTTACTTTTCTTTTAATTCACTTCTAATAAGATTTATTAAATTATTTTTAGAATCTTCTAATGAAAAACTAGTCAGCAGTGCACCTTTTGCTTTATCTTCAGTTTTTGCCACTCTATATATACTTTCATCATAAGCTTCAAAAACAGTTTTATACAAATTATTAAATTCACTTCTTACTTTATCACTTGCCTTTAACTCATAGTTTTTTCCATAATTTCTTTTAAAATCATTATAAACTTTTTTAAAGTAATTATATTTATTCTTCATATCAAATAATGTAGCTTCACAATAATTTATCAAATCTTCACTCTCTTCATCATCTTCTGGCGAACTAAAATATAATTCTTTATGCTCTTCAGTTAATATCTTCCTACAATCGTACCAACTAATGTTATTATGTATATTAACACCTGCTTCTTTAAGAATCTCAATAGGCAGTTTTTCTGGTAACTCTATTAATACACCAACTAAACTAGCATAAATTGAGTTTAAAGTTTTTAAACTTTGATCTTTCTTTTCTCTATTATATTTTCTGTCTTCCATAAGTAATGGTCTTATTTCTGGTATCAATGCTCCGATTAAAACACTTACTACAGGTAATATTAAGTTTAATGGCTCTGTTGACATGGTAAACCTCCTTTATATCGTCTATTTAAATTGAATATACATCAAATGTATTAATTTGTCAATATTAAAAATAAATTAATGCCTAGTATTAATATAATCGACTAAAAAGCATAAATATTAGGCCATCGACCTAAGACATAATAAAAGACCCAAAGCCACCCTTTTAATACTTAAGTGGTAGTTTTGGTCTTCTTACGCAAATAAATCGCGTAGAGAAAGTTTTAAGGCGCCATCTTCTGTGCTTATTTGGCAAATACATTACAAAATTCGTTGCAAATAACCTTTTTAGTTTGTTATTATCATCATTATGTTTTTTTGATATGTACCTTATCCTATTTTCTAAATCTGGAAACATATCTTCCATAGTATAATAATACTCATTTAATTTAACTTCTAGTTCTTTGTTCAAATTAATAAATGAATCAACCAAATATGCATGCTGATAATTTAATAAAGTATTAACATCAGTCAATTTGTTTTTGTCTCTTAAATATTTCCTCTTAATTAATTGAGACCTAGCTCTGCCAAAATTTATAAAAAATATATTATCTTCATTAAACATGGATTTATATTTTTCATCATCGAGTGTTAAAACTAGTTTTACATACGGTATTTTCTCTTTTATATTTTCGTCTAGTACTTTTTCGAAATTTAAAAATGCACCTTTTTGAGCAATTATGCGCTCATTTGTATTACTTTTTTTAACCTCACTGAATAAAGTCGCCTTGCTAGTGATTTTATCGTCTATTTTAAATAAATATAAAGTAGGTTTGTTCAATTTATATGTATTAGTTTTTAACATAAATAACAATGCAATATACGGATTCTTTGTAATGTCTAAAAGAGCAGTTTTAAGACCGTAATGCTGCAAAAGAGATAAATTAGGTTCTCTTTCTATTATTTTTGAACTTTCACATAAAGGTACATAATCCAATACATCCGGATACTCAAAAGATAATTTTCGATATATAGATTCGAACTGCTTGATGTAATCTGTAAATTTTTTATATCTTAACGCACCCGGTAACAATGGATAATCATGGGATTGTCCTCTAAAATAATTAAAATTCAATCCATCACCACTCAAAGCTTGAATTAGATCCTTGTATACATAAAACAATTTACATGTTCCAGTATCCAGCTTATGTATATTATTCTTTGATTCCCTTGACACATACTCTATTTTTGGGCTTGCTTCTATGTCTTTCTTTATGAAAGAATCACAATTACTAGCTAAACCTATAATTTTTGATCTATGTTCTCTATCATTCGATTCTTTAAATTTTACGCCTGTTATTAAATAACTTCTTCCACCATTATTTATATATGAAAAATTAGGTATATACTTAATTTCAATAGTGCTCTTTAAAAAATAATCTTCTTCTTTATATGTATCTATAACATTTACATATGGCATTTCTTCATTAATATTCATACACATCACCTACTTATTATTTAATTTATACTAGTATTATATCATATATCATTAAACTTTATCAATTAAAGCTTAACTCATAAAATATATTGTTTTATCTAATATATTCTTTTAATCTTTCATTTCCTTTTCTTTTATAAAATACTTCTCTTAATTTCTTAGGTATAAATTTTAGTAAAGATAACTTTCTATAATCATCATTTATCTGATCAGACAACTGTCTTACTGCATTTTGCAAGTTTCCATTTTCTATATATAAATTGTAATTATTAACAACATATGTTTCTTTCCCATTAATAAACTCTATATTTAATTTCTTTGTTTTTGAATTATGAATTAAACAGTCTAGTAAATTATACTCACTACCAGCAGCATTATATATTTTATTTATTTTATAATCTGTCTTAAATTTAGATATAAGATGATCATATTGTAACTTTTTGTTCAAATCACTCTTATAATGATCTACAGTTGCAAGTATTTGCTTAGCACCAATTAGCATTGCGACTAGTGTTCTATGATTGCCATCTGTATCTACATAATAAACGTCATCATCTTCATAGTACGAAACATGTATAGGTTCTTTCAAGTTAATATATGATTCTTTTAATTTGTCTACACCTAAATCTTCTAAGTATTTAAAACAATCTTCAAATCTAGTATAGTCTAGTGAGATGCCGTCTGTTGTAACACTATTAATATTATCATAAACACTTTTCCATGGTTTACTACGGTTTGTTCCAATAACCTTTTCTAATGATATAAGCCTTATCTCACTAACACCTGTTGATTCACTATAAAAGCTTCGATAATTACTTTCTAATAGTTTATGACTTGCTGCTTCAATATCTTCGTTTTTTACACCGTTATCAAGTAAATATTTTGACAAGCTTCCTTTAAATGTATAAGTTTTACTTTGTTTATTGAATTCATACATATTAAATCCACTCCTTTACAATTTTTCCTCTATAAAATTTCATCTGTTGTATTATACCCATATATCAATTTATCTAAACAAACTATTCTATGTACAAAAAAGGAAGGTCATAAGACCCTCCTCTTTTTATAGTTTATTAAATTTAACTATTTTATAACAGCTACAAATTCTGCTTTATGAGTTGTACCAGCAACACTGATTTTAACTGTGTATGTCATAGCAGCTGCATCTTTAACTACTACTGAATCAACTTTGATTCCTTTATCCTTAGCGAATGTAATGTCGTTGATTTCTTTTGTTAAAACGGCTTTAGCTGCATCTCCGTTAAATGCTTGACCTAGTACACGTGATGTGTTAGTCATTCTAATTGCTACTCTGTCTAGAAGATCATCAAGTTCTTTTACTTTCTTTGCATCATCTTTATTATCTTCAGTAACATCTTTATTTTGTTTGTATGGAACAACTGCTGTTGCTTCAATATTAGCGTTGTTAGCATCCATTACTTTTACTTCAAGTTTCATCTCTTTTGGAGTAATAGTTGCTGAATATCTATTACCAGTACCATTGTATTTTGCTAATATAGCATCAACTTTAGTTTGTAATTCATCTTTTGGAGTTTCTGTTGATTTGTATTTTTGTTCTCCTAAATCTTCGATTTCAGCAACGATTTTCTTTAGAGTTTCCATGTCTTCAGCATTTTTCATATCTTGAACTGTTTTAACAACTTCAACTCTCATAGCTTCTCCACGGTTAGCTTCAACTCTTACCATAGCTCCTTCATATTGAGTGAAGAAGTTTTCGAATGCGTTAAGACCCATACCCATGTAGTATCTACCTGCTCCGTAGAATTCAGTTCTTGTAGTGATGTAGAAGTAGCTTGGATCAATGATTCTTGTAGCGTCTTTTCTGCTTCCAAGTATCATTTGATCTGGTCTTGTAATCTTACCAAGTAATAAGTTCTTAGTTGATTGTGATTTTTGTCCATCAAAGTATCTAACAACTCTTACAAACTTAGCGTCATCTTCATCGTAGTATACTTGTGCCCAATCTCCTAATTGTCTGTTGAAGATTTGAGTATCTCTGTCAAAGTATCTTTCTTTTCCATCTATGTCATAAGCATCTCTAATCTTTAGGTCTCTAATGCTTACTAGTGGTTGATCATTTTTGATAACAACTTGTTTTACATAGCCTTTCTTAACGTCTTCGTCTTTAGTTGCATCTGTAATACGTAATTCAACGATGTCGCCTGATACGTATTGTGCATCTTTAAGTCCACCAGAAATTATTTCTACATCGTAGTAAACGCCATTAGCGTCTTTGAATCTTACAGTTTTGTTGTATTTGTCAGTAACTTCAGCGTATACAACTTTAGTCTTAGTAACTGATTTAGCGTTTTTGAATACAACGATATTAGCAATTCCTGTAGCTTGTGTTAAGAAGTTGTAGTATTCGATTTCTAATTCTTTAAATTTTAATCTTAATTCATCTTCTGTCATAACGTAAGCCATTAAGTCAGCGTTATTCTTGTTGTCAGCGATGAATTTGTCCATATCAGCGATTTGAACTAAACCGTCTCTAGTTATAGCATATGCATGTAGGTTGTCAAAGTATCTGTAGTTTTCGTTACCTACAGTGATGTATCTATAGTCCATCTTAGCCCAGTTTAATCCAGCTGTGTATTTTTCAGCTGAAAGAACTAGTCCCATTTGACCAATTTCTTCTTTTTCAGCTGCATTTAGATAAACGATGTCATCTAAGTGGAAGCTGTGTAGTCTTAGGTTGTTTGAACCTTCAAGGTTGAAGTATTCAGTGTTTCTTCCTTCTTTAGCCCAGAAAGCATCTCCCTTTGAAGGTAAGAATTTAACTTGACCGTCTGATGTAATATGCTTAATAGCTTGGATTCCGTCAGACCATGCAAGGTCAGAGTCAATGTATTGAACTGATCCGTCTAAAGCGATTAATAACTTAACGTTTCTACCAAGGATTGGTTTTAAATCTACTCTACCTTTGATAGTGTTAAATTGTTTTCCTTCATAGCTGTAGATAGCTCTGAATAGAGGTTCATAATTTAACCAATATTCATCGTTATTATCTTTTCCTTCGATAACTACGAATTCATCACCGTATTTATCTAAGTGAGTCTTAACTAATTTAGCTTGAACTTTAGCGTCTTTTCTAACGATAGCGTTCTTGTAGTCGTTGTAGAAGTGGATTACGTCATCTTTAACTATAGCTTTTCTTTCAGTTACTTGGTAACCTTTTGAAGTCTTAGCTATAACTCTGTCAGCTAGTTTACCAGCTTTAATAACTCTTCCGTCTCTTACATCGTCATAGAACCAAACGTCTCCGTCTTTAACTTCTGCAACTGGAGCGATGTCGTCAAACTTGTAAGCATCGATAAATACAACTTTACCGTTCTTAACTGTTACTCTTGCGAAGTCATAAGCACCTTTTTCATACTTTCTAGCAAAGTCTTCATACTTGTAGTCTTTGTTGTTTAGGTATGTTCTGTAGATTCTTTCATCTTCCATGTCATATCTTTCATCGAATAATGCAGTGTATTTAGTATTGTCGATACCAAATTTCTTTGAATCTACGCTTGTGATTTGTCCTTCAACATATTTGTAAGTTGGATCTTCTTTGATTTCAACGATCTTGTCGTTTTTGTCAACTGTGATGTCAACTACTTTACCAAGTAATTGTTCTGCATCTAAGTTAAGTTCTTTATCAAGCATGTAGTTGTGTTGGTCGCCTCTCTTATCTCTGTTAGCTCCAACCCAGTTAGCTTCTTGAA
>OBRT01000070.1_pt1 | contig 42735 bp, 38 predicted proteins | sample 1494891 | NCBI WGS metagenome assembly OBRT01 (sample SAMEA3360688, study PRJEB22359) | human gut metagenome | biome: ENVO:urban biome; feature: ENVO:human-associated habitat; material: ENVO:feces | place: Bangladesh | collected 2011 | reverse complement strand
CTGCAAATTCAGTAATGAGAGGACGTGTAAACGCAATAAGGACGTTCAAGGGCTTTGTTGCGGATTTGAGGTTCTATTACAATGCTTGCAGAGCACCTGGAGATTGTCCGGATTTTGTGATTGCCATTAGTCGCCTCCGTCACAAAATTAGTCACGCAAAACAAAAAAAGGAAATTTTTCTTGGAACTTAACGGAATAATAACTATACTTGCCACGCCAAAGTGAAGATATGAGATTTAAAAACAGAACCACGAAGTCTGTATTTTGCACTTGGTAAAGATTTTAAAAACTTAAATGTTACAATACCTAAAGTTGTCCTATAATATTATGTTATGAATAAAGTTTTATGTGTGTGTTTAGTGGTTTTCTCACTTTTTACATGTGTTAGTTGTAATGAGTCTGAAAACGGAAGCTTCCAGAATGAAGCAAGTGAGGTGTCTGAGAAAGCTGTGGATGCTACGATAACGGATTTTAAGTCATCGGTCTCACAAAATGTTCAGAAAATCAAGAAAGTAGCCCTTCAATCAAATTATACTAGATCAAATATTTATGATGATAATGTAAACGTAGATTTGAAAGAAAGCTTAAAACCAGTGTTAGAAAAGAGTAAGGATGTTCTAAGTGTTTATGGCATTACAGAAGAGGATCTTGCGGAGACGTTTTCTAATGATGTTGATGCGAATTCTATAATACTGGCTATAGCTATTGCACAATTAGACATTCCGACTACAAGATCACAGATTGCCAACTGTGCTCTTGATGCGCTAGGAATTCCTGCAGGGCTAATAGTTGGTAGTGCGAAATCCTTAACAAAAAAAGCTATTTTAAAAGCCGCTAAAAAAATGGCGACAAGATCTTTAGGATGGGTTGGCGCTGCTATTGCAGTAGTAGACTTTGCTTCTTGTATGGATTACATTTAATTATAAATATAGAATGGTATTTTTTTTCTTATTCCTAGGTTCTACATATATTACGTCAATATTATGCTATGATATATATAAGGACTACAAAATGGAACATCATATAAGTCCATTAAGGCTGATTGGAGTTGGAATCTCTCTGTTTTATCTGATAAGATTTTTGTGTAAAATCTTATCAAATCAATAAATAAGCAGAATCGAAGAAGCGTATCAAAACTTGCTTGGTTGTGATACGCTTTTTTATATTCCACCATTCGGTCACTTACCTCTTATTTTTTTATTATACCTTAATTCCGCAACACTATTATAAATTAAACTTTTTAAGTAGAGGGTGTGTCAAAATGCAAATACCATTTTGATAATCTTACAGTTTGAAACAACCACATATTAATGTAATTGCAGTAACTTTCTTTAATGATTTTTTTATTTTTAATTAATTTAAATAGTTTAAATATGTTCACTTCACTACTTGATGAATTTTATTTTTATCAAAAGAATAATCCAGGCAACAAGAAATGCAAGTACTATAAATAGAACTTCAATCAAAACTATCTTCCATAATGCTATTCTAAAATAATTCATTATGGAAACAGGTAAAATGGCAAATAAAAAAGTCAAGATAAACCAAACTAATCGAGATACAGGTTCTTTAAATGGATGAATCTGTTTCCCACAATGATTGCATGAAATCACCTTTTCGGGAGATTGCCATAGATAAAAAGAACATTTATATGGTGATACAGATTGATGACAATGGGGGCACTCTCTTTTTTTCATAATTATATCCTTATAATTTGTTTTCGCAAAAATAAGTATAATTAATAATAATCATCTTTATCAATAGGTTAAAAAAAGTTAGTGCCATGGCCTCAAAGAAAAACAACAGCCCATGATGGTGGCGTTATTTTGTTTTTTATTATCTTTGCACCATCCGTGCAGCATGATGTAGGGTGGTACTATTTACTTCTCCATATCCTATCTTCCATAGGAATCCCAATGCGAGCCTTTTCATCAACCCACAAATGTATATATGACAATGTGTACCCTCATCATTGACAATTACGATTCGTTTACCTACAACCTCTTTCACCTTTTACGGGCAGCAGCACCTGAAAACGAGCGGTTTGAGGTGCGGAAGAACGATGCTATCTCACTTTCCTCCCTATTGCAATACCGCCATATCGTGGCCTCCCCCGGCCCCGGGCTGCCTTCAGAGGCGGGCTTTCTGCCTAAAATATTCCCTGTCATAGAGGGCAAGGTGCCCTATCTTGGCGTGTGTCTGGGCCACCAAGCCTTGGCGGAAGCCTACGGGGCAAAACTGTACCAGCTGCCACACCCCGTGCACGGCGGCACCTCACAAGTGAGGGTTAACGACACATCACCGCTTTTCAAGCATCTTGGGCAGGAAACAACAGTGGCACGCTATCACTCATGGGCAGTGGAAAAGGAGAGCCTGCCTCGTTGCCTTGAGGTCGTCTCTGAAACCAGTGACGGCATGGTCATGGCTTTGCAACACCGGAACGCCCCGCTGTTTGGTGTCCAGTTCCACCCCGAATCGTTCATGACACCTTGCGGATTACAAATGCTCCAAAACTTCTATAACGTATGAAAATGACCTCGCCCCACACTGTTGCCAGACTGATAAACCGCTGCGCGGCAGCCCATACACCTTTTCTCTTTGCGTTCGACTTTGAGCTTGAAAACGCAATCTTCATGGAAAATCCGCTTGAACAGCAAGACATTCTCTTCCGGACACCCTTAGGAGGCAACAGCACCGTGAAGCGAAAAGACATAGACACACGCCTCACCGCTCACCCCATGAGCCTTGAGGCCTATCAACAACGCTTCGATACCATAAGCCATGGCTTGCACAGAGGCGACTCGTTCCTTGCCAATCTCACCGTGCAAACACCCATTGCCTGCAACGCCTCGATGCTTGACATCTTCGAAACGTCGCGGGCCCCGTACTGCCTCCTTGTACCGGAGCACTTCGTTTGCTTCTCGCCAGAAATCTTTGTGCGTATCGAGGGCAACACCATCTCCACCTTCCCGATGAAGGGAACAATAGATGCCGCATTGCCAAATGCCAGGGAGACCATACTCAATGACCCGAAAGAAACGGCAGAGCACGTTACGGTGGTAGACCTGCTTCGCAATGACTTGGGACTGAATGCCAACGAGGTAGAGGTTGCACGATTCAGATACATCGACCAGATAGATACGCCCCAACGCTCCATTCTGCAGGTAAGCAGCGAGATAAAAGGAACGCTCAGCAATGACTGGCAGGCGAAACTGGGCGACATCATCCTCTCAATGCTTCCGGCAGGCTCTGTCTCAGGTGCGCCAAAGACGGCCACCATCCACCTTATCCACAAAGCAGAGCAGGGGCAAAAGCGTGGCTTCTACACGGGCGTGTTTGGATATTACGATGGTGAGCGGCTCGACAGTGGCGTGCTCATTCGCTATATAGAGAAGGTACAGGGCAAATTCTACTTCCGCAGTGGTGGCGGAATCACCGTGAACAGCAACTGCCTGTCAGAGTATAACGAAACAATAGAAAAGATCTACCTCCCCGCGACATGATACAATTCCTTGAGACAATCCGCCTTGTGGACGGAGTCCTGCAACAGCTCGACTTGCACCAACAACGTGTTGACCGCACGCTAAAGGCACACTACGGCACAAGAATAAATCTCTCCGGCATCAGGATACCGCATGCCTGCAACAAAGGTGTATACAAATGCAGGGTGGTATACGATACGGAAATACGGGAAATAGACTTTCAGCCTTATACCCTCAGACCCCGCAAGATGGTAAAGGTAGTCAATGGCGATGACATTGACTATCCATACAAGTATGCCGACCGTACACCCATCAACACATTATGGCATGGCACGCAGGCAGATGATATCATCATCCTCAAGAACGGACTCCTCACCGATAGCGCGTATGCCAACGTCATCCTGCAAAACGACGACGGACTATTCACCCCTACCCGTCCGCTCCTCTGTGGGACGATGCGCCAACGCCTGCTCGACGAGCAGGCTATCCTCACCAAGGATATCGGTGCAACCCAACTCTCAGATTACCAATACATCCACTTCGTCAATGCCATGCAACCTTTGGGATGCCAGCCTCCAATGGCAATAAAAGACCTTGTGTGGTGAAAAGAGGAAGGCAATGGCGCAACCATCCGAAATAGGCCGTCATGCAGATGAAAATAATAAATTTCCGAAAGCTATATGTGCCAACAACAGACATCTGTGCTACGCTGCGATAAAAATAGCAATAATGTTTGTGAGTGTGGGATATTTGTCGTAACTTTGCACCGCTTTTCGGCATAACCGCTGGCAGTAGAAGAGTTGCTTGCCATGTTGTGTTGGAACGACAAACAATATTTAATGACCAAATACAATGGATTTAATTAAAGTTGCTGAAGAAGCATTTGCAACCGGCAATGAGTTCCCAGAGTTCAAAGCTGGAGATACTATTACTGTCGCTTACAAAATCGTCGAGGGAGCCAAGCAGCGTATTCAGCTCTACCGTGGTGTTGTCATCAAGATTTCAGGACATGGCACCAAGAAGCGTTTCACCGTTCGCAAGATGTCTGGAACAGTAGGCGTTGAGCGTATTTTCCCTATCGAGTCACCCAACATCGACTCTATTGAAGTGAACAAACGCGGTAAAGTACGTCGTGCTAAGCTGTACTATCTGCGTGGCCTTACAGGTAAGAGGGCTCGCATCCAGGAAAGAAGAACGGTTACAAACAAGTAACACGCAGTCTTTTCAGACTTCAGAACATATAAAAAGAGGTTTAATGAGCGAAATCATTAAACCTCTTTTTATATATCTACCACCTGATGCAAATGACGCATTTCCCTGTCATCAACCTATCAATCTCAACCATGACGAAGGCGTTTGGTATAGTCTTCGCCCTCCAAGTCACCATTGTTTTCGCCATGCAAAGCCTGCTTAAAATCGTCCCAACTCTGGAATCCAGCAAACAAAGCCAGCACATCCAATGTAGCCTTGGACGGCTTTTCTTTCATGCTAACATGCTTCCACACGCCCTTGAGCGCACTCTCCGTCATGCTTAACCCACGATTGGAGAACAATCGGGCCAGCTTTTCAAAATCAGAAGATAATGTGATTTTCTTACCAATCGTACCCTCCACTTCTTGCAGAAGGAGTTTAAAATCGTCTAACATTCGCTGATGAACATCCCTATTTTGACATGTCTTGTCACCGATTGACTTGTTGAAACCTGTGCTTTTCAACCCATCAATTGTTAACACGACACAAAAGTACTGAAAAAATACGAATGCAATTGCATCCTAACCTTTATTTTTTTACCGCCAAGTAAGATAATGGACAAAAGCGTAAAAAACAGGCATATACACAGCATAACAAAATAATTATTCGTAACTTTGTAACAAAATAAAACACCATTCCATCATGAAAGAATTAGCATTGAAGTACGGATGCAATCCCAACCAAAAGCCTTCCCGCATTTATATGGACGAAGGCGAGTTACCCATAACTGTCTTGAACGGCCGACCAGGCTACATCAATTTCCTCGATGCCCTGAATAGTTGGCAGCTGGTGAAAGAGCTAAAAGCAGCAACCGGCGTGCCATCGGCAGCCTCGTTCAAGCATGTGTCGCCGGCAGGAGCTGCCATCGGACTTCCTTTGAGCGACACTTTGAAGCGGATTTACTTTGTTGACGACGTCAAGATGGAACTTTCGCCGCTGGCATGTGCCTACGCCAGGGCACGCGGAGCCGACCGCATGTGCTCGTATGGCGACTTTGTAGCACTGAGCGACACCTGCGATGCTGCCACCGCCACATTGATTAAGCGGGAGGTGAGCGATGGCGTTATCGCACCCGACTATACGCCTGAGGCGCTCGACATCTTAAAACAAAAGCGCAAAGGCACCTATAATGTCATCCAAATAGATGCCAATTACGTCCCCGCACCCATCGAACGGCGACAGATTTTCGGCATTACATTCGAGCAGGGACGCAATGACATCAAGCTTGATGACGATTTACTCTTCATGCATATCCCCACCAAAAACAAACACTTCAGCGATGAAGCCAAGCGAGATCTCATCATCGCCCTCATCATCCTCAAGTACACGCAGAGCAACAGCGTATGCTATGTGAAGGACGGACAGGCCATCGGCATCGGTGCCGGACAGCAGAGCCGCATCCATTGCACACGCCTGGCGGGGCAAAAGGCCGACACCTGGTGGCTTCGCCAATGCCCAAAGGTCATGGATTTGCCCTTCAAGGAAGACATTCGCCGTGCCGATCGTGACAACACCATTGACCAGTACATTGGTGACGAATGCGAAGATTTGCTGCAAGACGGCACTTGGCAACACTTCTTCACCACCAAACCAGAGCCGCTCACCGCGGATGAAAAGAAGGCCTGGATAGCCCAAAACAAGCAAGTGGCCTTGGGTAGCGACGCCTTCTTCCCCTTTGGTGACAACATTGAGCGCGCGCACAAGAGCGGTGTAGCGTACATCGCCCAAGCCGGAGGCTCCATTCGCGACGACCATGTTATTGAAACTTGCGATAAATATGACATCGCCATGGCCATGACAGGCGTACGACTGTTCCATCATTAACAAAACCAGACATGACAGAAATGAACGATTTTGATGATATTTTAGAGAATGGCTTGGTGTTTCGCAAACCGCCGAAAGAGCAAAAGGACGATGGAAAGGTAAAGACCAAAGCTAAAAAGAAGCAATACATCACTGGTGCGCATGGCAGTGGGTCGGCCCGTCAAAAGGCCAAATACCGCCAACAGCGCGCCAATAGGAACAAGAAAAGATAGCTCGGAGGCAACGGAAGTTGACGGGAGTTAATGGGAGTTAGCAGGAGTTAATGGGAGTTAGCGGACATCAGCAAAGATGCTAACTGCCCATCAACTCGTAAACTCGTCAACTTGTGTACTTGGTGTCACCCGACATGAGCAAAGAAGCTAACAGCTCGTTAACTCGTAAACTCGTCAACTTGTGAACTGAAGAACTTTTCAACTTGTAAACTAAAGAACTAACAGCTCGTCAACTTGTCAACTCGTAAACTCGACAACTAAATCCCTCCCTTACTACAATTTTTCTTGACAACCCACCTCTCCATGCTTGGCGAATTTGCAAACAACCTCGCAGCTGGTCACAAATACGCCCGAAATAAGCAACTTTCGCATATCGCTAATAGCCAATACTTTACGCGCATCACTTATCAGAGAAGCGGGAATTTCCTATCTTTCCGGGTCAAATATCATTGCTTTAAGAGGCCAATTCACATGCCTTTGACCTGCAATACGATGCAGATTAACGGGCAAAAAGATGGTTTTAATGGAGAAAAAGCATTGTTTTTAGTGTAAAACGCGATTTTTCTTATCAAATCATCGCCTGTTTGCATCCCGTTTGCCTATCAATTTTTTCTATATTGCCAGTTTGCAGTTACCGTTTTAGGGGCGATAATTGGTAAAAAATCACAACGTGATGCACAACTTTACCCTCGTTGTCGAAATGGGATGAATGGTGCCAACGAGGTTAAACAGAAACGTCTTTTCGACAGCTCTACCCCACCCTCCATCCGTGCAACGCAAAGACAAAACGTGTTTTACGTTGCAAAAAGTAAGATAAAATCACACTTATTACAATATTTTTCATTATACTTGCACTTTAATTAAGCATACCGGATTGTTTTTAAGGTAATTTGAATGTAGTATAACAAAGACAAAGAAAGGATAATGTCTTTAAATTTTGATGATATATGACAAATAATCAATCGGCAAAACAGTTACTTTTCACATGGGCTGTGAAAAGTATTGTCATCACTTGTTGCTTATTAGGATCAATGGCTGCGGTAAACTTTGATGTGTATGCGGCTCCAGTGAAAAGCGAATTTCCAACAGATTCGCTGCGCACCACCGAAGCGAAATCAAACGATGGGCCACGCAAGCACCTTATCCAGGGCATTGTGTTGTCGGCTACCGACAAAGAACCATTGCCAGGAGTAACCATTTTTATCAAAGGAACCTCGCAGGGTACACAATCCGATTTGGAAGGACGCTTCAGATTGGAGACCGACGTCGCCGCTCCAAAATTGCAGTTTACCTATGCCAGCATGAAGCCCCTATTGCTTCCATGGAAGGGCGAGAAGGAAATGAAAGTGTTGATGGAAGACGGGGTAGAGCTTATAGATGAGGTGGTGGTGACGGGCTATCAACGCATTAGAAAGAATGAGATGATTGGCTCTGCCAACACCGTAAAAAGCGAAGATTTGTTTTACGATGGACATCAAAGCATTGAGCAGATGCTACAAGGTAAACTTGTGGGAACCAGTGTGTTAAACACCAGCGGATTGGTAGGAACGGCTCAGAAGGTACGCGTGCGTGGTACCTCCACCTTGTTGGGCAACCAAGAGCCTGTTTGGGTGGTGGATGGCATCATACAGGAAGATCCGTTGCCTTTCAAGCCGCGCGACTTAGATGCCTTAGGAAGCATCTCGCAAGACAATTTTGACATGATCAAGAATTTTGTGGGTAATTCTATTTCTTGGCTGAGTCCCAACGACATCATGACCATATCGGTGCTGAAAGATGCAGCGGCAACAGTGATGTATGGGGTGAAAGCAGCCAACGGCGTCATTATCATCACTACCAAACAAGGTAAAGCCGGCAGGTTATCGGTCAATTATAGCGGCGGCATGACCGTTGCGCCGCGCATCTATTATAGTAAGATGAACTTGATGAACTCTTCTGAGCGTGTAGATGTGTCGGAAGAAATATATAGAAGAGGACTGGTGAGCGAAGCCAACCGACCATTGGAGCGCATCGGCTACGAGGGCTTGCTGGGGCAATATTTGCGCAAAGAGATATCATACGCACAGTTTCAACAAGAAGTTGAGAAGGTTCGGATGAATAACACCGACTGGTTTAAGGAGTTATTTCGCCACTCAGTAAGTCACAATCACAGCGTTAGTTTGAGTGGTGGTACCGACCGTTTTAAGTATTATGCGTCCATCAACAGCTCGTTCACTAACGGTATCTCTGTTGGTAACGATGCCAAGAATTACAGTGCATCGGTGAGTGTCGACACCCGTTTGAGCGATAAAATCAACTTGGGCATTCGCCTGAACGCCGCTTCCAACAAGACGAACGGCTTTTTCAGGGTAGATCCTTATCAATATGCGTCTACCATCAATCGTGCCATCCCAGCTTATAACGAAGACGGAAGTTTGTTTTATTATGCGAAATCTCAGGATGCCAACCGACGCATGTACAATATTTTGCACGAGATGGATTGTACAGGCAACACCAATACGACAAATTCTGTGGCATTATCTGCCAATTTACGGTGGACCATCGTGCAGGGATTGCAGTTTGAAGGCTTGTTTGGCTATAATCTTTCCAACGTGGTGGGGTCATCGTTTGCCGACGAACAGAGTTTCTTTATTACCAATCTTCGTGGCTACGAATTTGGACTGTATGAGCCTGGTGAACTGGAATATAAGAAATCTCGCTTGCCTCATGGTGGCGAACTCAACACTACCGAGAATCGCAACACCAATTATACCTTACGCGGCACACTGTCGTACAACAAGATTTTCGGTGACGTGCATCGCATGAGTTTGATGGCAGGAAGCGAGATTAGAAACAATAAGTACGACGGCTACAACACCACGTTGTATGGTTACTTCCCCAACCGCGGCAAATCTATCATTTTTCCTCCACGTCAGGTTATCGACCCACTGGATGCCTCTCGCTGGATAGAGAACGATCTTTACCATCAATTCAAAAACGCTATCATCGATCGTAAGATAAATACGGTAGGTATGTTTGCCACGGGTATGTATAGTTTTGATGAGCGTTACATCTTTTCGGCAAGCATTCGTTCCGACGCATCTAACCGCTTCGGGCAAGATGAGCGTAACCGTTTCTTGCCTGTATGGTCGGCTGGTGCCCGCTGGAACATCATCAACGAGCCCTGGATAAAAGACATTCGTTGGATTAGCGACTTTAATTTCCGCGCTTCGTACGGGTGGCAAGGCAATGTAGCAAGCAACTATGCCCCCGATTTGATTGCAGAATTAGGACGTGGGCGCGACTTCATTGATCTTCGAACAGGCCGTTATATGCTGAAAATAAAATCGTTACCTTATGATAATTTGCGTTGGGAAAAAACCAAGAGCATTAACCTGGGGGTAGACTTTGGCTTGTGGAAAAACCGAATTGCTTTCAGTGCCGAGTATTATTCCAAGCATACAACCGACCTTATCGTTTCGAAAGCCGTACCATACGAATATGGCGTGATGTTCATGCCTATCAATGGGGGCGACATGAATAACTATGGATTTGAGTTTACGGCTACCTTTACGCCCATCAGAACCAAAGACTGGGTTTGGAACATCTCGGTTAACACGGCGAAAAACTTCAATGAAATCAAGTCGACCATGGCCGAAAATCAGAATTGGCGCGCTGCCTCAGGTGGTTCTATTCACAAAGAAGGCTACCCGGTTGGTGCTTTCTGGGCATGGGATTTCGCAGGCTTAGATGCGCAAGGTGGTTATCCGCTTTTCCGCATTCCAACCATCGAAGAGGGTGCTGACAAATTGGATGCGACCTCTTACATGAAGTATGCAGGTACCACAGAACCCGATATTTCGGGCGGTTTGTCTACCGTATTGCGTTGGAAATCAATCACTCTGTCCTCTTCTTTTTCGATTGCGTTGGGCGGAAAACGCTTCTTAACCGATTTGTTCAGCGAAGATTATCTCAACAACAGCACGCCATCGGCCTACAGCAATCTGTCTAAAGAAATGGTGAACCGTTGGCAAAAACCTGGTGATGAGCAGCATACGCAGATACCTTCCATTCCTAATCATAACATTCCCATGGTATATTTGCCGAATGGATCGAACGAATATGCGCATCGTTTGTACAACTATTCTACAGCAAGAGTAGTCAACGCATCGTTCATGCGCTGCAACAACATTTCGCTATCGTACACGGTTCCTGCGAAATTGATACAACGAATGTCGCTCAATAATCTGTCAATAAGCGGTTCTGTGAGCAATCCGTTCATCGTGGTGAGCAAAGATTACAAGGGTATCGACCCCGAAGTGGCGACTGGCGCACAGCCCATTACGCCAACTTATAGCGTGACTTTGAATATTGGAATTTAATAAATCAGACACATAGTTTTATGAAAAAGCATATTTATTTATACATTTCATGCATCGCATTACTGCTTTCGAGTTGTAATGACTTCTTGTCTGAAAGCAGTCAAGACGAGGTGCGACCCAGTACAACATCCGACTTGGAAGAGTTATTGTTAGGCGATGGATACGCTTCGCACACTCCTATTTTTTCATATCTGGAACTGTTGACAGACGACGTTGAAAGCAATTATTCGGATGCCACCAATCAGGAAGATGCTCTTCGTGCTGGAGCAGCCGCATTTACATGGGCTAATGACATGTTTGAGCAAATGCAAAAGAACAACATTCCCTGGAGCAATTCGTGGCAACAGTTGTATCATTGGATCAATGGTTGCAACGTTGTGATTGATCAGTTGCCAAAAGTATCAGGCTCGAGCATAGCTAAACAAAAGATTGAGGCAGAGGCCTTGGCACTTCGTTCGTTTTATTATTTCCTGCTTGTCAACACTTTCGCACCTGCTTACAATACAGCTAACCCAGCATTGAATGACGCTTTAGGGGTTCCATTAATACTGAAATCGACGGTAAAAGATGAGTTTCCTAAGCGTAACACCGTGGAAGAGGTTTATCAACAAATAGAAAAAGACCTGTTAACCTCTCAAAAACTGTGGAAGAGTTGCGGTGAGTATAAAGCCAGCGTCTACACCGTATCACCCTTGTTTGTAGACCTTTTGCTGTCACGCCTTTACTTATACGAGGGCAAATGGGCTGAGTCGGCACGCTACAGCAATGCCGTCATCGCCCAAAAACCTACACTAAGGCAGCTAAGCAAATACTACACATACGACGATTGGCAAGGTATTGTGTTGTACGACATGGCAAAAGGGGGAGTGTACAATAGTGACAGTCCTGAATTGATATGGGGATATTCTATCAATGGCGAATATGATGCGTTCTTTGTAGGTATCAATCCGCACATCGACTTCGGTAAATTGCCCGCATTTACGGTTAGCAAAACCTTGGAATCAATTTACGAACCCGATGACATCCGGCGTGAAGCTTACTTCTACAGTTATCTTACCATGAATGGTTTCATGCCAGAGAAACATCTCTTGGTAGGACGTAAAAGCGACAAAGTGCCACAAAATCCCACCAAGGGAATGCGCGTCGCCGAGGCATATCTCAACCGGGCAGAAGCAAACGCACGGTTGTATTTACAAAATAAGGATGAAAAACTAAGACAAGCCGCATTAAGTGACTTGAACACTTTACGCGCATCTCGCTTCACAGGTACCTATCAACCCATCAACATCACAGATGCAAATAAGCTCATTGACTTCTGTTTGCAAGAACGCAGACGTGAACTCTGCTTTGAAGATCATCGTTGGTTTGACTTAAAACGACAAGGAATGCCAGCCATAGAGCACAAATTTTCCATCGTGAGTGGACAGACCACAACTTACAAGCTGGAACAAAACAGCAGTAAATATGTATTGCCCATTCCATTAGAAGTAAGACAACGCAATCCGGAATTGGATTAATTGATAAACAATTGACAAGATGAAACATTATTTTTTATACATACTAACAGCTTTTCTCCTATTCAGCTGTGGAAATGAAGACCCCATTTCGTCTATTCAAAAGCAGAAAGACGCCTTCGAATCTCATCGCCTACCGCAAGGCAACCATCCATACGATGCTGCCATTCAGAGCATCTTTGCGCAAACAGGCACATTGGTTCTTTATAAATACCAACCCTCGGAATTCGATTGGGGCGTAACAAGAAACTATCTGTGGAGCAAAGAACGACTGGCTGATGAAGGGTATTTATACCAGCTACCTGACGAGAAATATGTGGGAGAGCAAGTAAAAATGTTGCAGACAGAGTTCTTGAACCTCTTTCCAAGCAGCTTTTTGAAGAAACATTTACCGCTGCGTATTCTGCTTTGCAGCGAGCTGTATTATTTAGAAGGTGGATATACAACAGAACCAACTCATGATGATTACAAGCCTGTCAATGCGTTTGAAGGATACGAATTCTTTGCCGTGAATCATGGAAATAGCGCTATTGAGAAGATGACCCGACAAGAGAAAGACGAATTTCGCATCGAGCTTTGCAAATTGTTGTTGCGCCGTATTTATCCTACCATCAACAGAGGCGCCCTCCGTGAAGCCATTCCAGAGGCGTTTGCTGCCATATCTACCTACGGTACAGATGTGGATGGAAGTCTGGATGCGGGGTTTATAGACGACCGACATAAGAACAGTGTGCGCGAAGATTGGTACGACTATTTGCAAACAATCGTATCTACGCCTGCCAGCGAGTTGCAAACAGACGATGGACTATTGTCTCATAACAAGGTTAAACAAAAGTACGAAGTGGTAATCAACTACTTTAAAAACAACTTCAAAGTTGACCTTCAGCACATTGGCGACCTGTCAACCGCACGGTAGTTCCTCACACTTCGTTGTACGAGAATCACATTTAACGAATTAAACTCACGATATATCATTCATCAACATCAATTATGAAAAATTTTAAGTTCTATCATATCGGTTTACTGGCCTTATGCCTCTTGTTTCAACCAGTAAGCATTGTCAAAATTCATTCACAGGAGTTACCTCAGAAAGAGCTGGATTGGTACAATCTCTCTCCTACCCAAGATAAGGTTTATGGTATTGGAGTCAACGAGGCTTATCGTTTGCTTCAAGGCCGAAAAGCCAAACCCATCACGGTAGCACTCATCGGGTCGGGCATCGATTTAATGCACGAGGATTACCAAACCATGCTTTGGCAGAACAAAAAAGAGAAACTGAATGGAAAGGATGATGACGGCAACGGACTGGTTGATGATGTGCATGGATGGAATTTCTTAGGCGGAATTGACAAAGACGGAACCACAATTGCCATGACTTCCACCATGAACCAGGGGGATCGTGAATACTTCAGACTACGAGAAAAGTATGCCGACTACATTTCAGACGGCAAGCGTTTCTTTCGTTTCCAAGGCGATGAGATGGTAGAAGTGGCACCGCCTGCAAATGTCCGGGAGTACCATTACTATCGTGACACCATTGTGTACGAATCGCCATTGGCTTCACGTTACGCCGGAATCTTGGCTGCCAAGATGGTGAAACACTATACCAAGGTGTTTGACAAGAAGCTGAAAGAACGTTTCCCGGGTCAAGAAATTACGCAAAAAGAGTTCGAGACGTTGTATGACAAGAATGCTCCAAAAGATTTATTGTCAGACATGGCGTTCATGATTTTAGGCTACAGCTTCCCCTTGGCAAAGACTAATTCGTGGAAAAAGATATATGATGTCGAGATGGCGGGTACGCCTATCAAGCAAGCTCAGCAGGAATACGAAGCCTATTTGCAAAAACACAGCACTGATAACAGACAGTCAATCGTGGGAGATGACCCCTATAACTTGCTAGACAACCATTACGGTAATGCCGATTTGCTGACAGAAGATGCAAACGTAGGTACCATGGAGGCATCTATCATCGCGGCCATCCGTGGCAACGGCAAGGGAGCCGACGGCATTTGCAATGCTGCCCGCATCATGCCCCTGCGTGCAACCACAGCTGGCGACCCTTATTTAAAAGACGTGGCATTGGCCATAAGATATGCGGTTGACCATGGAGCTAAGGTAATGTTGCTACCGTCGCAAAACACGTTGTTCCCTCCCGTAGAGCGTAAGTGGATTGCCGACGCACTTTACTACGCCGAACAGCACGATGTACTGGCGATTGTTCCGGTGACAGAGAGTGCGCAAGATTTGCAAAAAACCACTTATTATCCTAACCGGAAGATGATTGCGGGACATGAACTAACCAACCTGATGATTGTCGCACCCAGTGACAAGTTGGGCAAGCCTTCGTTGAAAGCCAACTATGGAAAAACCGAATTAGACATTCATGCACCAGGAAAAGAAATATACAGCGCAGGGGTGGGAAACACGTACGGCCTGTCTACCGGCACAGGAATGGCTGCCGCAACCTTGGCCGGGGCCGCCGCATTGGTAAGGTCTTACTTCCCTAAACTCACCGCCGCAGAGGTTCGTGAGTTACTCAACAACTCCGTGACACCCATGCAAGACATGGAAATAGAGAAAACGATTGTAGTAAACGACCGTAAGGTGAACGACCTCTTCACTTATTCAGACATTTCCATCTCGGGTGGCATCGTCAATGTGGCAAACGCAGTGAAAAAAGTATTGCAAGACAAAGACAGCACCAGGAAATAAATCAACAAGGCGTGTGGCCCATTCATTGATGAAGTAACATCAAGCAATCTTATTGAAATACATTTCAAATCATTCATTCAACGCTGGCTATGAAATATGTTGTAACACTGGTTCTCACGTTTTTGGCTATCCACCCCATGTCGTGTTTAGCTCAGGCAACGGCAATCAATCGTTATGCAGACACCATTGCATACGAGGTGAAGTATGGACGAATCATCATTCCGGTTGAAGTGAAGGGGCGTAGCCATAAATACATCTTAGACACGGGCGGACAGACAGCCACCATGTGGCGTGAGGTAGAACAGGCAAAGGGTGAGTTGACGGGAGGCCAACAGGTAACAACCGACATGAACGGACAGGCCAACAGCTATTCAAAAGCTACCCTGCCGGAGGTGAAGATAGGTAGATATTTGCGCTTTACCACACTCAACACCATTGCGTTGCCCGAGATACAAGGCTTTCGTGACTTAGGCGTGGTGGGCATTCTTGGTGGCGATGCGTTTAAAGATGTGGTGATGAGTATCGACGGACATGCGCAACAACTTCGCCTATTTTATCCCTATCGGCCAAAAGGACTTAAACTGTCTGACGGCATTCCCTTGGAGTATTCGCCAACATGGCACGTTAATTTTCCATTAACGTTCAAGGACCAATCCGTGCAGATGATGTTTGACACGGGCGTTCCCGAACTGCTCACGTTGAGCGAAGACGACTTTCATCGTCTTTCGCAAGCACAAGCTGCCACCGTTACCTGCGAGGGAGTGGGTTCTGTGGGTGCCGGATTAGAGGGATTGGCCAAGCCGAAACCTTTGAAATATGTACGCATGGCGCCGTTTACCATCAGCGGTAAAAAGTTTGAAAATACGTCGGCAATGGCGGCAGCGGGCATCCCCACGATTTTAGGAGCCGAACTTTTGCAGTATGGCACAGTAACCATTGACTATCCGCGAGGTAGGTTCTATTTCCAACCCTACGAAACTTCCACAGCCGATTTCGCAAATAAAAAGCAAACATGGAATGTGGGAATTTTGCCAGCCAATCAGCGTTTTGAGGTTACTACGATATGGGGAACCACCCAACCACAAGTTGAAATTGGCGATGAAGTGACGGCTGTCAATGGCCATGACATCACCGCTTTGCCTTTAAGTGAAATGACTATCGTTGATATTTTTAAGGATATCAAAGATCAGGAGGCCGAACTGACAATTCGTCGCCATGACCAAGTGTTTAAAGTTACCATTCATAAATTATAATTTTATCAAGATGCGTTTACATTCTTTACTTATCTATATCTTATTGTTGTTGGCAAATATTCCTACAAGTGCCAAGGCACAGGTGAACAACACTTCGCAAGAGACGTTCGATTATCAATTACTGCGTCATGGTGAAATGGCGTTGACCATGACGCTGGACAACCAACCTGCCCTTTTCGTGTTGGCGTTAAACGAGAAGACTGTGCTGTTTCAAGAAGAAAAGTCAACGTCCAAAACAGTTCAAAACACCACCCACACACTATCGTTAGGCAAAAGTTTGTATGCCGAAAAGCAGTCGTTCGCGGTGGAATCTGCCCCAGCTACCTATCGTGAACAGGATGTCAAAGGACTGTTGGGCATGGACATGTTTCGCAATGTGGTGCTTACCATCGATGCTAAAAATCAAAAACTAACCATCTCTGCGCCCTATCGACCCGACTTCATGAAATTGTCTAATCGAATAAGGCTGAACGAAGCCCCTCAACAAGCATTGCGTTTGCCGATCATGGTGAATCAACAGAACGTCAGCCTGCCCTTGCGCTTAGATCAATCGTCTGGGCTTACACTCTCGCAAGAGCAATGCCAACAGCTGGGCGTTACAACCTCGTGTTCACTTAAAATAGCGCATACGGAATGGGAAACAGCCATAGCAACGACGAAAGAGGCCGCTGACTCGTTCTTAGGTAACGGCATCTTGCAACATGGAGTGCTGTCCGTTGATTTCACGAAAGCGTCCATCTACTTTCAGGCATACGATGAAAATGCCATCGTTTACAAATCTGTTTCCAAATCTGACATCGTCGTTGAAACGGGCAAGCCCACTGACATCGGGCGCACCTATTTCTTAGATCATGTGTGGGATTACACGGCTTCCACACCTTATACCTATCGCGACAGTGTGCCGTGCGTCATCGACTTTTGGGCCAATTGGTGCATACCGTGCAAACGCTTGTCGCCATTGATTGACGAATTGGCCAAAAAATACGCTGGAAAAATCAAGTTTTATAAGGTTAATTATGACCAAGAGAAGAAATTGGCGGCCGATTTAGGCATCGGTGCCCTCCCCACTCTCTTGGTGATTCCGACAAAAGGAAAGCCCCAAACCATTGTGGGTCCCAAGCACGAAGAATTGGAACAGCGGATTTTAGAATACACGGGAGAAAACACGAAAGAATGACTTGAAAAGGAAGGGTGTTTATGACGGGATTTTAATCTCCATGCTATTGAAGGCCAATCTACATGACTTTACAGCCCAATCTGTATGACTTTGGACACTAATCTCCATGCTATTGGGAAGGGTCTTTATATTTTTATAACCAGCTGATGTTCAGATGGTTGCAACCACCTTACAAGAATTGCAGCCAAGAACGCCCTACTTTTCACTCCTCATCCTACAGAATGTCCCATGCAGCACTTCATCAACTTGTCGATGCCGTGCGTTATTTCACGGTTAGCGGTTGCGCTTGGAGGTAACGCGGCCCGACTTTGTCAATGTTAACGTCACATTCTGCAACTTTCTGTTCGGGATGTCAAATATCACGTTCGGATTCATTCGCCTTCCTCTGAACTTCACTTCCAAGTGCAAATGCTCTGTGGTGGCTCGGCCCGTACGCCCCGTGAGGCCAATCACATCTCCGGCTTTCACGCGCTGTCCCACCTTGACGAGGTTTTTGTACTGATGACTGTACAGCGTTTCAAAGCCATACCGGTGCTTGATGGTGATACAATTTCCGTAACCATAATGCCGTCCGGAAAGGGTCACCACGCCATCAAAGGCGGCCAGAATTTTATCTTTTGGTTTGGTTTTGAGGTCTAATCCGCTATGACCTCGCCTGCCTCCGTAGGGACTGATGAGCTTGGCACCTGGCAAGGGAAATGCCCAATTACCAGATTTTTCCACCTCAGCCAGATTCAATTGGAATGAGTTACCTTGTGCGAAGGGGTTGTCGGGATCGACACCCAGCCGTCGTTCCTGTTCAGACACCACGGCAACATCCACATGACGGCCCTTTTGTGTGCATTGAATCATTCGGCGTCGGAGTTGAAGACTACGACTCTCGATGATGATTTCGGGTCGGATGCGCTTGCCGTCCACCATGATGGCAAAGGTGCAATAGGCTCTACCAGCCCGTTCACCCACGATGGCGAGGGTTTGTCCCGCCTTGACCGTTTCGCCAACCTTAACCAAATTTTGCGCATTGTTGCCATAAACGGTTTCCAAACCATTGGGATGTCGAACCACCACCACATTGCCGTATTCGGAAAACTTGCGTGACAGGCGAACCACACCGCCGAACATGGCCTTCACGGCATCACCCTTCTTGGTTGCTATCTCCATGTAGAGATTGGGCAAGGTTTTGGGCTTTCCAACGGGAAGCGGAAACGAATATTCGTTGTCCTTGAGCTGTGTGAAGTCGATTGAAAACGATTTTTCCTTGTCAAACAGATGGGGTGTGGAGATGCTGATTTGCTGTTGTTCGGCCGCTGTGAATTGGTTAACCACGGGTGCAAACGCAGACAGCGTCACGACGGTGGTTGCAGCCAAGAGAATATTTCTTAAATGTAGTTTCATTGATCAACAAAAATAATTTGCAGACATGGCGCTACTCCCGATTGTCAGGGGCGGCGCTGCCTGCATGGTTTAGAACAAAATGATGCCGTTATAGATTCTACCCGACTGGATGCCTAAGCGCCGGGCCGAGAAATATGCATCCACCTGCTCGTAAGTACAGATGCCGGTGGATAGGATTCGGTCATCACTAACGCCCACTTCTAACAGTTGCAAGCGGTTGCATTCGGGCAGGTTGATATGCCACTTGTCCATCTGTTGGCTGATGGCAGGCATGTTGAAGCCGGCTTGTGCGAATGCCTGATACACCTCATTCCCCACTTCAAAATGGCGCAACGAAATGCCCGGGCCGATACAAGCATGTAGATAAGCGGGCTGCGTGTGATAGGACTGTTGCATCGCCGCAATGGTTTTTTGCACGACGCGCGCCACCGTTCCGCGCCAACCGGCGTGCACGGCAGCGGCGGCATGGTGCTCTTCATCGTACAACAACACGGGAATGCAGTCGGCTGTTGACACGCCAATACAAACATGGGGGATGGCCGTGATGAGTACGTCAACGCCTTCGAGCAACCGCAGACGTGTAGACGGCGAGAGGGAGAAGAACTCTTCTGCGATGATTCGGGCCTCGGTGCCATGAACCTGGTGCGCCATCAACAAATGGGCATCGTCTATTTGCAGCTCGGTGCACAGGGCCTTGCGGTTCATCATGACCGCATCGGAAGCGTCTCCGCAATAAGGATTGATGTTGAATTCACCATACCAGTCTTCACTCATTCCACCTTTCCGCATGGAAGAGAATGCTCTTACACGAGGGTGCAGGGAATGATATGTGAGTTGTGGGTTGGTCAAAATATCGTTGTTTGGTTGTATCGAAGCCCTGGCTAATCGTCCAGGTCCTCGTATTCAAAATCTTCCAGGTCGGCGACATCGTCGAGTTCATCATCGTTGACGTATTCTATCTCGGCGAACTCTCCCTCATCTGTCAACTCTGCAGCAAACTTGTCTGGGTCTTTGTCACGGTGCACCAGATTGTCCTCTGCAATGATTCCCTTGAGTTTGTTGCTCTCACTGTTGAGCTCATTCCACAGAATGTCCTTCAGTTCGTTGAGTCCTTTTCCCGTGACGGCAGAGATAAAAATCACCGGAAGGTCGGTAGGCAGGGTTTCATGAAGCATCTCAATGAGTTCGTCATCCAGCAAATCGCACTTCGTTACCGCCAAGACACGATGCTTGTCCATCATGTCGGGGTTGAACGTTCGCAACTCGTTGAGCAAGATTTCGTATTCTCTCTTGATGTCATCGGTATCGCCCGGTACCATGAAGAGCAGCAGCGAGTTGCGCTCGATGTGTCGCAAGAAACGAAGTCCGAGCCCCTTTCCCTCACTCGCCCCTTCGATGATACCCGGGATGTCGGCCATGACGAACGATTTGTGGTCACGGTATTCAACAATGCCCAAGGAGGGTTCGAGCGTGGTGAACGGATAGTTGGCTATCTTGGGGCGTGCGCTGGATATGGCTGACACCAAGGTAGACTTGCCTGCGTTGGGGAAACCTACCAAGCCAACATCGGCCAGGAGCTTAAGTTCGAGTATGATGGTGAGTTCCTGCATGGGCTCGCCGGGTTGCGCATAGCGCGGTGCCTGATTGGTGGCCGTGCGAAATTGGAAGTTACCCAGTCCGCCTCTGCCGCCTTTGAGCAACAGCACTTCTTGTCCATCCTCGGTGACATCACAGATATACTTGCCCGTCTCGGCATTGTACACCACCGTTCCGCAAGGCACGTCGATATAGACATCCTTGCCGTCGGTGCCGTGTCGTTTGTCGCGACCACCATTGCCACCGTGCTCGGCAAAGATGTGTCGGTCGTATCTGAGGTGCAACAGCGTCCAGTAGTTATGGTTTCCACGGAGGTAGATGCTGCCACCTTTGCCGCCGTCACCACCGTCTGGTCCGCCGTTGTATTTGTACTTAACATGCCGAAGGTGCATGGATCCCCGGCCGCCCTTACCCGAGCGGCAGCATATCTTTACATAGTCTACGAAATTGGAAGCCATCTTTTACTTTGAACTTTGAACTTTGAACTTTGAACTGTTCTTACTTTGAACTCTACTTACTTTGAACTTTGAACTTTGAACATTGAACATTGAACTGTTCTTACTTTGAACTGTTCTTACTTTGAACTGTTCTTACTTTGAACTTTGCACAGTGAAGGTTGTGATGTTTTGAACATGATTCAAGTGCCTTTGGTTGCCTTGACTATTTTAATCAAGACAGCCTTGAGACGCTCGCAATCGTTAGAGATAGAAAGATATTCTTGCTCATTGATAAATTTTGCTTCATAAAGTAAATCAATCCAATATTCAGTCTCTGTCGCTTCCTTCAAAGCAATGTTCATCTTTGTTGTAAAATCTGGACGACTTTGAGCATTCTTACCTTCATGCACATTCGCGCCTATGCTTGTGCCTGAACGAAGGAGTTGCTTTGACAGAACATATTCACCATATTCTTTTGTCAAATAACGATATAGATTCACTATTCTTAGTGCAAACTCCTTTGACAATAGATAGATATCATTTTCTACGATTTTATCCTCAGACATAAATACTTACTTTGAACTTTGAACTTTGAACTTTGAACTGTAATTACTTTGAACTTTGAACTTTGAACTTTGAACTGTACTTACTTTGAACCGTACTTACTTTGAACATTGAACTTTATTTACTTTGAACAGGTTTTACGTTGTACTGTGAACGATGAATTTTACCCATGACCAAAATTAGTGTAACTATAAAGTTCAAAGCTCAATGTTCAAAGTTCAAAGTAAACAAAGTTCAATGTTCAAAGTACAATGTTTTCGATTGTTTGACAGATATCAGCCGTGATTCTGTCTAATTCGCCCAGACCGTTGATATGATGATGAATACCCTCTTTTTTATACCATTCAATCAAAGGAGCGGTTTGAGAGTGATAAACATTCAAACGTTTCTTGATGGTTTCCTCGTTATCATCGGTACGACCGCTCTCCTGTCCGCGGAGAATGAGGCGCTTCATCAGTTCATCTTCAGGCACATCCAATTCAATCATTGCTGCTACACAGTGACCGCGGTCGGCCAACATCTGCTTCAAAGCTTCGGCTTGAGGGATGGTACGTGGGAAACCATCGAAGATGACTCCCTTGTGATCCTTGCCGAAACTATCGTACACGCTGGCCAGGATGTCAATCATGAGTTCGTCGGGAATCAACTGTCCTTTGTCGATATAGGCCTTGGCAGTCTTGCCCAGTTCTGTACCTTTCTTGATTTCACTGCGCAACACGTCACCCGTTGAGATGTGTCCCAAACCATACTTTGCAATCAACCGATCGCTCTGGGTGCCCTTTCCTGATCCAGGCGCACCGAATATTACAATATTTTTCATTCTTCTACTAATGTATAAATGTCTCTTAAATTTCTTCCTTGTTGTTCGTAATCGAGTCCATAACCCACGATGAAGTCGTTTGGAATCTCCATGGCCACATATTTGATATCCAAAGGAACGTTCAACTTGCCGGGCTTCAGTAGCAAAGTACAGATATCTATCGATGCTGGACTGCGCGTGCCTAACGTCTCAATCATACGCCGCATCGTAGCTCCCGTGTCTACGATATCCTCAACAATGACCACATGTCGGTTGGTGATGTCCTCATTGAGACCTATCACTTCCTTAATGACGCCCGTGGAGGCGATGCCCTGATACGAAGCCAACTTGACAAACGATATCTCACTGGGAATCGTTATGTATCGCATCAGGTCGGCCGCAAACACGAAAGAGCCATTCAACACGGCGAGAAACAGCGGCTCTTTGCCTGCCAAGTCGTTATTGATTTGCTCGGCAACCGCCTTCACCCGCTCCAAGATATCAGCTTCCGGGATGAACGTTCTGAACGTTTTGTCCTTGATCGTTACTTTACGCATGGAATCTAAATTTGATGATTATCAATGGCAAAGTTACGAAAAATATCATAAACATGCGACAACACGCCGATGAAAGTAACAGGATGGAGGTAAAAATCGGCCAAGAATAAAACAGAACTGAATGTCCATAAACACATCATCAAGATGTAATAACCAGCATTTAAATGTCCCTCATAGATGCTTGTGAAATAAGAATAGAGATAAATTAACAAAAAAACTCTACCTACTTATAGGTATTCAAAATAAAAAAATGTATCTTTGCATGGTTAAAAGTAGGTATCTACCAAGACTATTATACAACAACATTATTGAATACTTAAAAGTTAACATCTATGGCTTACGTAATTGGAAACGACTGTATCGCATGCGGTACATGTATCGATGAGTGCCCAGTAGGCGCCATCTCAGAAGGCGACATTTATTCTATTGATCCTGAAGCTTGCACAGAGTGCGGAACTTGTGCAGAGGTATGCCCTAACGAGGCTATTTCTCTTCCGGAATAAAAACATGGAATGAACGAAAGTCACAACCCGGTGACACATGAAAGGTAAATCTGAAAAAGATTGAACAACTCACTAGGGTTGAAAGTTTAAGAGGCTGTTTTGCGAGTCAAAACAGCCTCTTATTATTTGATATTCGCCGCACTATGTCCGCATCGTGAATCAACAAAGCATGAAACATGTAAACAAAAAGAGGATGAAATGTGATTTCACCCTCCTTAACTTATTCTTTTTTTATTGATTATTTCATATTCAAAGCTTGCTTGGCTGTTTCGTTCTCTGGATCCAACTCCAAAACTTTCTTCCAATAGCTGTCAGCTGTTGTTTTTTCGTTCTTAAGCAAGTGGTAGTAACCCAAGTATCTGTAAGCCTCGATCAAACGGGTATTGTCCACATTATCACGATCAGTCTTTTGGCTCAAAGAGCTGGCCAGTGCCTCATAGAACGGTTTGGCCAATCCTTCCTTTGTTTCGGGATCCAGATTAGAATTTACACGTGCACGCAAGAAATTAGCGAAATCGATGTTGGCTGGGAATTTCTCACCCAACTGCTTGTACACCTCATCTGCTTTCAGATAGGTAGCTTTCTGCTCTTCACCCGTCTGGCTTGCTGCCATGGTGGTGTAGATGGAGCCTAGTCCTGCCAAATCTGTTGCAGTTGGTTCTTTGACATTAATCAGATATTCTTCGTAATAAGTAATGGCATTGGCATAGTCACCCTTAGCCAAATAAGCATCTGAGAGACTTTTCTTGTTGCTGTTGGCCAAATCCTTATTGTCAGCATTGGCGCTCATAGCTTTCTTGAACATATCAATGGCGTTGTCATTCTGCTTATTGGCTAAATAGGCCTGACCATAGTATGTATAGTCGTATCCAGAAATCTTCGCACTATCAGAAGCGTTGAAAAGGCGGTCAGCATATTTTAGAGCCTCTTCGACTTTACCTTCATCTGTGTAGTTATAGAATGCCAAACGATTCCAAGCTGCGTTGCGTGGGTTCTTATTGAGTCCATATAGTGCCATATCCAAACTCTTCTGACGCTTTTGCGACAGGTAACCTGCCATGGCGTAATTGGTGATATCTACATCTTCGAGCTTGCTCTTGTCTACTTTCTCGTATGCTTGCATACTCTTGTCAAGCATATTGGAGTTGTAATAAATTCGTCCAGCGAGCGCATCAACCGCAATGTCTGGACGCTGAGTTCGAAGTTCATTGAGATTTGCTACAGCCTCTTCAGGACTACGACCACGGAGGATATTGGCATACTTGAAGTAGGCATCTGGGTTTTTGGGATCAAAATATTTTGCCTGCTGATACCATCCTGCTGCAGCACCGCCATCGTCTTTGGCTACTTCAACATCACCAGCCAAAATGTAAGCAGGAGCATATTTCTTATCACGAGCCATGGCCAATTCAGCATACTTCATTGCTAATTCCGTATTTTTCTGATCCAAGAAAGCATGGCCAATGCCCACTAATACTGCTGGGTTCTTTTTGTTTGCTTTCACAATACCCTTCAATGCCTTTTCAACTGCATCAGGACTTGTCGTCTTGATAATCTGAGTCGCTTGTGTGATGGCAGCATCATTTTGCGCCATTGATGGAGCTGAAAATCCTAGTAACAATGCTCCTATCAGTAAATATTTAATTGCTTTCATAATCTTGTACCGTTATTAGTTTTTTGATTAATCAATGATTTTCTCGTTCTGTTTATAACTTTTACGTTGTCAAAAGTACAGTTTTATTCTGAAATTCGTACGTTTCGTATAGTTAAATTTCCATAAGCGGGCAGCAATCCTGACCTCAGAATTATTTTTTGGCCCTTGTCTTGCGAGATAATAAAATTGGAAAATCCTGTGGGTAGGCCCATGTGAGTATCATTCAATAGAATGTATAAAGTACGCACCAAGGGGTAATTGGCATTGTAGAAGTAGTACTGATAAGGCTTCCAACTGTTTTGCACATTGGCCACCGGAATTGAAGAAACAGCCATCGGGCGTATTTCTTTCTTGAAAGTAAGGTTGGTGGAGTCACGCTTATCATTGAGCCAATTGCTGCCAATGATACCAATGGCTCCCTTATTTTCTTCTACATATTTAATAACCTCTTCCGTCTTTTTGACTGCGGCTACATTTTTATTCGCAATAGGCTTCCCCCCAAGAATGGAGTCTTCGACATAGTGCACGGCAGAAGAGTTAGGATTGTCAAATACTACCGTGATATCTCCAATCTTGGAATGGGGATAGATTTGACTCCATTTAGTGATTTCTCCGTTAAATATTTTTCTTATATTGTCAACACTGATACAAGAATCTGTGTTGTTTACATTCTGAACCAAAGCAAGTCCATCATAAGCGAACTTGATAGAGCGAGGAAACTGTTTGTTTGCTTTCAAACTTTCCAACTCGTCTTTTGTAAAATCACGCGACGTTATTGCCATGAACACTTCTCCCTTGAGAAGTTTGTTTATGGCGTCTGACTCGTTCGTATAGATTGGAGTCAGCTTAGCCTCTGGATAAGTAAACTCGAAGAGCTCGCGCTCCTCTTCGATAACAGGACTAAAACTTTCGTCAGAAGCAAAAGTTATTGCTCCTGACGAATAAGTATCTGTTCTGCCATCTTTTGACTTCTTGTTTTGGCAAGAAGCCAAAAGAGAAGCAGAGAGTGTTAATCCTACGATGATGTAAGATAATTTACAATTCATATTATTGCAATTTGAACGAAACAGGCACGTTGTATTTCACACGTACGGCTGAGCCATTTTGCTTACCAGGAATCCAACTAGGCATGCTCTTTACAACACGAGCTGCTTCCTTATCCAATGAAGGGTCTACTGAACGAACTACTTTAACGTCTGTGATATGTCCATCTTTCTCTACTACGAAAGAAACAACCACACGTCCCTGCACACCATTTTCTTGTGCCACAACAGGATACCTAACGTTTTCGCTCAAATACTTCATCAAGGCAGAAGGACCACCTGGGAATGATGGCATCTGCTCAACAACATCGAATACCTTGTTCTCAACTTCCGGTTTTGGCTCTGGCTGAGCCACTGCTTCTTTAAGTTTCAATACTTCACCACCCTTGTCGTCATTACCTTTTACGTCAATGGCGCCGATGGCGGTTTTCGTATTCATCAATTCATCTTGAGTTTTCAATTCTTCTTCAGGTTTCACCTCGTTGTCTTTCTTGATGACAGGTGCGGTAAACTTGATAGAACTCTTTACTCGCTCAACAACCTTTTCGGGTTCAACTTGAATTTTCTTTTGTTGTTTTACTTCGGCCTTTTTCTTAGGCTGTTCCAACTTAGAAAGTTCAACTACCTCTGTCATGGCTGCTCTCTTTCTGGCTTCTGCATCAGCGGCTTTCTTTAAAGAAAGACCTATCTGACACAACAAGACTAATACGACTACAGCAATGATAGAGATAACATTTCTCTTACCAGTACCTTTTCTTAGCTGATAGGCACCGTAAGCCTGGTTACGACCGGCAAAAACGAGGTCGGTCCATTCACCAGAGATCAAATCAATTTTTGACATTGTTTCTCTTTTTTAATAGTTAATACTTTGTTCTCTTACTCAACGCCCTTTGCTTTCAACAACTTTTCGTCGTCAGGGGAAATCTTGTCGAGAACGTATTTAGCTATGCTGCAAATCTGCATCTCGTCGAGAGCATCAATAACATTCTGTGCTAACGCTTTATCCGTTGCCTTGATAATGACCGTCATTGTCTGAATCTTCTGACCACCAATTTCACCGGCTTTGATTTTAGACAATTCCTGCTTATACACGGAGTCGGGCATTTGATCTTTCTTCTGGTCGAGTTCGGCCTTGGCCTTCATCACCTGTAGCACGGGTTGCGTGTTGTCCTCGGTCACGTGCTGCATAAAGACCTTGCGGATTCCATCTTTACCCCAAGTAGTCTCCTTGAGGGTTGAAGGATCGTCGTACTTAGGCAAACCTGCCGTGTAGAAGATCTTGTTGTTTCCAGCCACATAAACGGTAATCGTATATGAGGCCTTTGTTACCGACTTGTCTTGATCAGTTATGTTCTTATCGTTACTAGGCATACTCAACTCCATCGTTTGTGGTTTGGCCAATGAAGTACAGAGCATGAAGAATGTAATAAGAAGCATCATCATATCCACCATAGGCGTAAAGTCTACGCGGACATTGATTTTCTTCTGCTTACTTGTATCTCTTGATTTTGCCATACTTATTTATCCTCCCCCGTTTTTAATGTAGTGATCAGGTAATAACGGTTTTGATTCATATCCTGAAGTTCAGACATCACCTTCTTCATCTTAGCATAAGGTGTCTTCGCATCAACCTTGATAGCTATCTTGATGTCTTCATTGACATTCAGAGCTTCGGTTACCCAGTGTTGGAATTCACTCTTTCCACCATCGATAGAATCCAAAGGAACGCCAGCTTCAGCGCTGGTAATTACCTCAGTCATCTTCTCAGTAGGCAAACCCAAGTAGCCTTTCAAGTTGTCCAAAGGAATGCCCCACATTGGGTCGGTCTGGAACTTCTTCATTTCAGCATCAGTCAGTCCGAGGCTGCCTGTCTCATTCATTCCTTGGATGAGCGAAAGCAAGTCGTTCTGATTATCCATACTCATAAACACCCTGCCCTGGTCGTTGACAAGAATGTTTAGCACGTCATTTTCTGGAACTTTGATCTCAGAGACAGACGATGGTTGGTTTACTTTCACCGGTTCGTTCTTAACGAATGTTGAGGTCAACATGAAGAACGTCAGCAAGAGCACCATCACGTCTGACATAGGAGTCATATCAATCCAGACGTCATGTTTCTTAATTTTTAACTTACCCATAACTGAATAATTTTAAAAGGGTTAGCTAAAATTAAGCTTCTGGATGCTTTTCTTCGAATGTGTGAGCGATTGTGTAACCAATCTCGTCCATTGCAAATGTTAACTTGTCAATCTTGTTGGTGAAGTAGTTGTAAGAAACTACAGAGAACCAAGATGTAGCAATACCAGAAGCTGTATTAACCAAGGCCTCAGAAATACCAGTAGAAAGTGCCATAGAGTCTGCACCACCACCAGCTGCCAAAGCTGCGAACGAACGAATCATACCAAGCACGGTTCCGAACAAAGCAGTAAGTGTACCCAATGTTACAATCGTAGCGATAATCGGCAAGTTCATCGTCATGGTAGGCATTTCAAGTGCGGTAGCCTCATCATGCGAGTTCTGAATGGTAGCCACTTTCTCCTTCAACTTGATATTTGTTGTTTCCATCTCTCTGTAAGACTTCAAGTCAGCTAATACCACGTTAGCTACAGAACCACCTTGTTTGTGGCAAAGCTCTTCTGCCTTGGCGATGTCACCATTTCTCAGAGCTGCCTTTACGTTTTCTGTGAATTTGGTCACGCTACCCTTACCTGAGCAAGCGCTGATAGCAATCCAACGCTCAACAGACATTGCAATTACGGTACACAACAAACCAAAGATAATAGGTACAACCCATCCACCTTTGTACACGGTGCCCAACATATTCAGAGGATGACCTGCGCGATCGCCATTAGCGAAGTTAGCTGGATCACCAAGAATAAAGTTGTAGAATGCCCATCCTACAACGAATGCCAAGATAATGATAATAAACGCATGTCTAACGCCCTGAAAGCCCTTAGACTTCTTTTGAGGGGCTGCTTTTGTTGTTGCCATAATTTAAAAATTTTAATTTTTGGTTATTAATAATTTAAGTTGTTTATATGCTTAATCGTTTTTCAAGTTTTCCCTCATCCTCATCCAAAAAGGAGATTTACTTTGGGTTTAATATCGCAAAGATATATAATTTATAGATAAATCTTTACGAAATTAAGAAGTTTTAACGAGTGTTTTTTTACTTTTTCTTGCAATTTATCTCCGTTTGCGACTTCATTATTTCAATTTTGCGAGAGCATCTTTCATTCTCTTGAGTGCTTCCCGAATGTTTTCATCGCTGGTGGCATAGCTCATGCGTATGCACTCGGAATCGCCAAAGGCATCACCACCCACAGTTGCAACGTGTCCTGATTCAAGCAGATACATAGCCAGGTCGGTGGCATTGTTGATGGTATGCTGACCGCCACTCTTACCAAAATAACTGCTGCACTTGGGGAATAGATAGAAAGCACCTTGTGGCTCATTCACCTCAAACCCGTCAATCTCTTTTGCCAACCGCACAATCAAGTCTCTTCTGCGTTGAAAAGCCTGACGCATTTCCTCCACACATGCTTGCTCTGTGACATAAGCTGCAAGTGCGGCACGCTGACTCACCGAGCACGGGCCACTGGTGTATTGTCCTTGCAGCTTGTTACAGCCTTTCACAATCCACTCGGGAGCGGCGATGTATCCTATTCTCCAACCCGTCATGGCGTACGCCTTTGAAACACCATTGACAAGAATGGTACGTTCTTTCATCCCGGGAAACTGTGCGATGCTCTCGTGTTGACCGATATAGTTGATGTGCTCGTAAATTTCATCAGCCAGCACAAACATGTCTTCATGCCTTTTAATGACGTTAGCCAGTTGCTCCAGTTCTTCCTTCGAGTAAACACTTCCGGTAGGATTACTGGGCGAGCAAAGTATCAGCATACGCGTCTTCGGCGTGATGGCTGCTTCCAACTGCTCTGGCGTCATCTTGAAGTTCTGTTCAAAACCAGCCTTGACTATCACTGGATTTCCACCTGCCAGTTTAGCCATCTGTGGATAACTCACCCAATACGGAGCTGGGATAATCACCTCGTCCCCATCGTCAACCAACGCCATCAGCGTGTTACAAACGCTCTGCTTGGCGCCATTGGAAACCATGATTTCGGCGGTATCGTAGCTGAGTTGGTTTTCTCTTTGCAGTTTCTCTGCGATAGCCTTCCTCAAGTCGGGGTACCCTGGCACGGGAGAATATTTCGAGTAGTTCTCCTCGATTGCTTGCTTTGCGGCCACCTTGATGTGGTCTGGCGTATTGAAATCAGGCTCACCCACACTCATGTTAATCACATCGATGCCTTGAGCTTTCATCTCACTGCTCTTTTGCGACATGGCAAGTGTAGCTGAAGGGGCCAGACGGTTCAGACGGTTTGATAGGTGTGCCATTTGTTTTACAATTGAATAGTTGTTGATTGCAAAAGTAGCATTTTTATTCTTTGAAGCGAAATAAAAGTGATATTATTTCAACTATTGTTTTAGATTTGTAACATTCGGTCTTCTATTTGAGGTGCAATTTATGCCCCATCCTCACCTGTTTGGTCTTCAGATAGCGCTCGTTGTATCGGTTGGGCGTCACCTCAATGGGTACGATTTCGGCAATTTCCAATCCGTATGCTTCCAGTCCAACGCGCTTCACAGGATTGTTGGTCAACAGTCGCATCTTGCGTACGCCCAAATGACGCAGCATCTGCGCGCCGCAGCCATAGTCCCTCTCATCGGGTTTAAAGCCCAAGTGTAGGTTGGCATCCACGGTATCGTAGCCCTCTTCTTGCAACTTATAGGCAGCCACCTTATTCATAAGGCCGATGCCGCGACCTTCTTGCTGCATGTAGATAACAACACCTTTCCCCTCTTTCTCAATCAATTCCATTGACTTCTGCAGCTGCTGACCACAGTCACAACGCAAACTTCCCAGAGTATCGCCCGTGGCACAAGACGAGTGCACGCGAACCAGCACCGGTTCGTCCCGTTCCCACTTGCCTTTCACCAAAGCCATGTGTTCCAAGCCGTTGCTCTGTTGCCTGAAAGGTATGAGGTGAAAATGCCCGTATCGGGTGGGCATGTCTACCTCGTCGCCCACCTCTATGATTGATTCCTTTTCCAGTCTGTAGGCGATGAGGTCAGCGATGGTGATGATTTTAATTCCCCACTCCGTGGCTAACTTTTGCAATTCGGGCATGCGAGCCATGGAGCCATCTTCGTTCATGATTTCCATCAGGGCCCCGGCAGGGTAAAGTCCGGCCAATCGGCACAGGTCTACGGTAGCCTCTGTATGTCCACAGCGCCTCAACACACCATTGTCTTGCGCATACAGCGGGTTGATGTGTCCCGGTCTTCCAAATGTCTGTGGGGTGGATGTTGGGTCGGCGAGTGCGAGGATGGTGGCTGCCCTATCATGAGCCGAAACGCCCGTAGTGCATCCTTCCAGTTTGTCTACGGTCACGGTAAATGGAGTTCCCAGCACCGATGTGTTGTCCATCACTTGATGCGGAAGATCCAACTCCTCGCACCTGGACAACGTGATGGGGGCGCAAAGCACGCCGCGAGCGTGTTTCAGCATGAAGTTCACTTTCTCGGCAGTAATCTTCTCAGCTGCGATAATAAGATCGCCTTCGTTCTCTCTGTCTTCATCGTCCACAACGATGACAAACTTGCCTTCCTTGAAATCTTTGAGCGCATCCTCGATGCTGGTCAGTTTAAAGTTTTCCATATCGTATATATCTATATATAAAAAGGTGTTATTTTGAATGAATTATTTTCGTAATTTGCTCGGTCACCGCATCATTTGTCTGCACGATTTGTTTGAGATCGCGCCGCAGCCGAATCCTGAACCGCCACATTCTGAGGTAGAAGAACAGTCCCAACGGGATGATGATAGCCGAAACGATGTTCAGCCACTTGCGCTCGAAGGGACGCGTGTGGGCCTTTACTGCCAGCACGGGATAGTTGTTCAGCTCACTCAAAATCACTCTATCTCGGGTGTTCGTGAGGTCATCTATCACTTTCTCAAGCTCATCGCTGATGCGTTCCACCTCGTGGTCGGGCTGGTATCTAAAGAACACCTGCACCACGTTGGGCAGCGATTTCAGCCGATGTTCCTCGACATATCGTCTGATGTCATCGTTCATATTCAGCAACAATTGCCTGTCCTCGAGATAGTTTGGATCTTCGATAATCACCTCCTTGCCGTACACATGACGCTTGGTTCGCCAGCCCAGCGCTTTCATAATAACGGCTTTCCACTGATCGATATTAAACACCATAGAGTCACGGTTGGCCTTGTATGTAACAAAGCCCGCCAAGGGGATGAGCACCGCAGGGGCCAGACCCTTGCCAAATTCCACCGTCCACATGTCGCCACGCGCCATTCGGTAGCCCGTGTTGTCAAGAAGGTGGTACACGATGAAGACCAGCACCGACACAATCACGGGGATGCCCAGTCCTCCTTTCCGGATGATGGCACCCAGCGGCGCGCCAATGAAAAAGAAGATGATGCACGACAGGGCCAGCATGAACTTGTTGATCATCTCAATATGATGCTCCCGGAGCAGCCTGTCGCCGTCACTGGTAATCATGCTTCTGAAGTTAAGCTCGGTCACCTCCGATTGAACAGAACTGAGTGCCATGTTCACTGCGCTCAACTTCTGGTCTTTGGTTAATTTGTTGTATAGCGAGTCAAAATGGTATGTTTTGCCTTGCGCTAATTTCACAGCAGCCAGCGAATCTCTTTTGTTGACTTTCGGAATGCGGTAGTACATTCGTTGCGCATCGTCATAGATGCTGCGCCCCACGCTGTCGTACGTCATGTTGAGTGAGTCGATGCCCGAAGTGAGTTGTGACAAACTTTTTGATTTGGCGTTGTTGGACAGCGCAGCGGCATCGGTCATGTTAAAATCGCCATCGTAGTCGAGCACGATTCGTTTGTCGGCAAAGGTCTCTCTGCGGTAAGGAATGCTGGCACTGGCGCCCAGTTCCTGCGACTGCATGTTCTCAAACCATTCGCCACTCCACAGGGTCAGCAGCAGATGCTTCTTGTCGGCCGTAGCCTGGAGCATGCCCGAGTCGGCCAAAATGATGGCTTGGTCCTCGTAGCTGCCCGTCATCCTGTAAATCATGATGCCGTACAACTTGCCGGTGTCCATGTCTTTTTTTTGCACGTAAAGATTGCTGTTGGGGATGCCATCGTAGAAGATGCCTTCCGGAATCTCAAGCTCCGGGTTCTTCTGCGACATCGAAATCATCAGCTGGGCCATCTTCATGTTAGCGCTGGGGCCTACGTAGTTTTGAAAGTAAAAAGAACAAAAGCAAACCACAACCGAGATGACGATGAGCGAACGAAAGGTACGCATGGTTGATATGCCCGCCGACTTGATGGCCGTCAGCTCGCTACTCTCGCCTAAATTGCCAAACGTGATGAGGGACGCCAGCAAGATGGCCAACGGAAAAGCCTGTGGAACAAGAGCCAAGCCCATGTACCAAAAAAACTGTGCCATGACCTCCATAGACAGTCCTTTGCCGATGAGCACGTCGACATACCTCCACAAGAACTGCATCATCAGCACAAACTGACAGATGAAGAAGGCGCCGGCAAACAGCAGTCCAAATTGCTTGGCTATGAATAAATCTAATTTCTTGATACGAAACATCTATGCCCTTGATATGTTGTACACGTGTACGAACAATGTGCAAAAATAGCATAAAAAAATAAGATATGCTCCGTTTTTCGCTTTTTTAAGCATGATACCGCCTTGGAGCTTTCATTTAACAACTAACTACAAAGCGAAAAAAATCAGTCATCCTTTGCTTACTACCGCCTCAAAATTACAAACGAAGCGAATATGGCATCCTGCTCACCAACAGAAAACCACAATGACATCTCGTTTTTTTACAACAAAAGAAGCGAAAGAATCTAAAAAACATTGCCGTAAAAAACATTTCACAAAAGAACGTCCCGTTCTATCTAAAAAAACGAAAACCATTGTTGCAACCTCACTCGTTTGACGAATAAGCGGAGAGACACTCCAGCGCATTGATTATCGTTCTTTTCGTCAGAACGTTTACGTTCTTTGGTTTCTTGATGTCACGGCAACATTTTTGTGTTTTCTGTTTATTTCGTTGTTGATTTCTTCTACGCTATATAAAACTTCAAAACACAGCATTTTTTAATAAAATTCTGTTAAAAATTTCTGGATAGTTTAAAATGAGCGATTTATGAGTGCTTCTCCTCAATAGTGGTAATGACTTGCGTAGAATCAACGATAATGAAGCTCAACTCTTTAACCTCATGCATTTCTTCAAAAATAACCATAGGAGAGTCTATCACCTCTTTTTTGAATTTTTTTATAGCATAAGAAGACACATCTTCCAAAAAAACGACTATTCTATTCTTTTCAATGCTTATACCAACGGATACCCATTGTAAACTCTTTCGTTTATTTTCATCAGATATATATATATCACTTATTTTTTCTTTTAAATCTCTTAGTTCTTGCAACGAGTATGAGCATTCTTTAAATTTTAAATTATCATGCTTTCCAATACGTTGACAGACATCTTTTATTGCTTCTTTGTCCATTCCTTTAATAAGCACTATAAGGTTATCTTGTGAATCACAATAAGTACCACCAAAATAGTCTGGAGTTTTTTCTTCTTGACTTCTTGTAAGCTTATAAGAAAAAGAGTTATATAACTCTTCACCTAATTGTACCGCTTGGTCATCATTTGCATGTTGCACATTTTTTTGTTGCGAAGTTTCTGTATTAGATGATGTGCATGAAAACAATATGGTCAAAGCGATTGTAAAAATGGCTTCGATAAAAAGATGATGTTTCATAAGCAATATTTTTATATGTATTTTTGTAATAAAAGTAGCAAAATAGTAAAGCCAATCGCAACAGGTTAATCTTAATTAGAATACTATAACACAATTTATCATAGAACATCTCTAAGTTTCTTTCCAAATTCCATCACTTTTTCACGATAAGTTTGCAAACTACTGATAACCAGTTTTCAACTTTTTCTGGTTTGATAACAAGTGTCAAGTCGGGCTGAAAGCCCAAAAGCAGTTAGCCCAGGGCAAACGCACTGGGGTGTATGCGTAGAGTTTCCAGCGTCCTGTAAGGACAAAAGCGTTTGACTTTCATTGCGTTGCGCTTGCTTTTGCCCCTTCGGGGCGCATACCTTGTAACACGCTACCCAGGGCGTTGCCCTGGGCTAACTGCTTTTGGGCTTTCAGCCCGTCTCTCCCGCCGTATTCCAGCGATGTTAGGGTATAGACTGTTTTCTCGCATGGTGGCATGACTATTCGCCTTACTCATCAACTCACTATCACGGTACGCCTGCGCAATGGCACTTAATGAAAAGTTATCAATTTTCTTAACAACTACCCTCTCATATTTTGTTTATTTGTCAGTAACCTGCCAAGTGCTTGCAAATATTGAAAATATACGCAAAAACCACATCTACTTGTCTGTCAAGTTGTTGCGTCTGGGGCGGCTTATCTTAGCACGTTTTGTTCATGGTTTTTCACGTTATAAACCGCATTTTAGCCGCTTAAAGGATACGTTTAACAGCTTAAAGTCATGTTTGTAAGAGGAGAAAGGCATGGAGTTTGCCTTCACAATGCAATGCATTTTTCAGCAACCGAACGTTTTTCTTGTTCGGCAAGCGATGAATGTAGTGCATTTGGCTACTGATTTTTTCTATCTCAACATTTTACAGGAGGCTTTTTATTGTCATTTTTGCGGACAAAGCCAAGAATTAAAAAGACCTGCAAGCGCCACATATAGGGAACGTGATGAAACTTGTGCGAAGAAGCCAACCGCCTGCTCAAAGACCACTGAACTGTCGCAAACGCAACAAGTTGTCCTCCCACAAATCTTTCAAGGTATCCACATCGTCATCATCGGCAAAATCGGTAATCACGAGAATGTAATCGTCCGTAATGTCGCACTTTTCCATGCGCAGCTCCACGTATGCATTCGCGTCTTCCTCATCCAACCACCTGAAACGCAGGTAATGAAATTTTACCTTAGCAACCACTTTAGCTTGCCGTGTTTCATGATGCGCATAAAGTTCACCCCATCTGAAATTCAATAGGTCACCTTGTTTCTGTATGTCATCGGCCAGCCATCGAGCCAACTGATCTGGCTCACTAATCAGATTCCAGATGATACTTTGCGAATTAGACTTTAACTCTCTCTCTATTTTGACTTGTTGTTTGGGCATGTCGAATAGTTTCTTGGTGATAATGATGTAATACGCACAAATATAGCAAAATTTATTGTAACGGAATAAAAAAATATATTTTTATTGTGTATTTAAAAAGATTGTAGTATCTTTGCAGCCGCAAACAAGCGATATGGCGGGATAGCTCAGCTGGTTAGAGCGCATGATTCATAATCATGAGGTCACCGGTTCAATCCCGGTTCCCGCTACAAAAGCCCTGTTAGTCTGTTGAAAGATTGACAGGGCTTTTTGTTTGAACAGGCATTTCATCGCTTTAACGATAAATAAACCAAATAGTTAAATCTTTTCAAGGGACGGCTTGGTATACCACAAAGCAGAGAGGTACGTTGTCGGTAAAGTGGAAATTGCACAAACAATGAACATCAAGGCTTATAATAAAAACTAAGCATCAGCTCTCTTCCTCGAATGTTTTGATTGCTAAAGCTGCTTGAAAGAGTGTTGTTGATTCCATAGCTATAGTTTTTATGATTAAAGACATTATTCCAAGCAAGACTTAAGTCGAAGTGTTTGGCTTTAAATATCAAAGTAATATCTTGAAAGAACATATCCTTAAACTTTTTCTGTGCAACCTCGTTATGATAATATTCTGTCAAAGCTTCCAGACTCAAAATCTTACAAAGGGACATTCTAAGACTACCCTCATGCTTCCAACTATTTAGGTTAGACGTTTTTCCGAAGGCTGGCATCTTCATCTGATGAAAGCCATAAGTAAGTTTATAAGTTACATCTACACCCTTTATTAAACCTATGTCAAGGTCAGAGGTTATTTTTAAGTTCTTTGTGTCGTAAGGCATTCGTTGCCTATTCTGTACCATATAACTATTTATGGCATTATATAAAGCCTTTACATTTAGCTTTCCTTTTAAGAAGCCTATGCCTTGTGAACCCATTAGGAACATACTCCAGCTATTGTACTTTGTACTTTCTGGCGTTAATGATTCTATTATATAGTTGCCCACATAATCTTGGGTTGGTGTATAAGGAGAGGTTCCAAACGACCTTGTTATGCGTAACCGTATAGAAGATCCTTTCAGAGCATCGCTATAAACGGCTCCAACTCCTAAACTTTTCTCTTTGCTTAAATTATAGTATGACAGACCCTTACTCATATATTGATAATCTTGCAAGACCAATGTGGGATAAAACTGGGCAACATTTATCTGCATTGAATTTATGGATGCATCAGCAGAAAAAGTCCATGTTGCTGTGGCTTTCCACCTTATGCGGAGGTTAGGAGAAAGTAAATATTTAGAATCACCATTATCTAAACTATACTTATAATGGTTGTAGGACATGTCACCTGATAACATAAAGTCTAAGTCTTTCACAATATATTCTACGCTTGGTGTGGCATAGAATCTTGCAAAGGTAAAACTACTTTTACCCATAAGCAGCCCTATACTATCGGGAACTCCTATTAAATCAGAAGCAAAGCGGTGTTCTCCAGCATTAACTCCTATTTGTCCTGATAGAATAAATCTACCTATTCTAAAACTACCTCTCACATCTGTATCAGTTTCATAGTAATGTTGATTCATAGATTGCACCAGCGAATCAACATACAGCTGTTGCGGACGTACATCCATTATATTCTTTGATTGCAGGGTAATAAGACGTTTGCCATATTTCTTCATTATACTGAAATTACCTTTCAATGTATAAATCGGAAGATTACCCATCATCAAATGGGGATTGGTTCCCTGCTCATTCAACCATTGTTTGTTCCAAGAGAAGTCACCAGAAAGCTCATTTTTAAGATAGTGGTTTTTAGCGTTATTCTCATATTTTATCTTTGCAAAGAGATCATTACTTTTCTCCAAATACTGTTTTCTGTTTTCTATAGTCTTTATACCTTTATTCGAATAAAAGTCTGAATGGCGCAAAGAAGTAGCCTCATTGCGGTCATTGGCAAATGTAACCTGCACACTTACCTGAGAATTTTCGTCTATACGCTGTAGTGCATTCAAACTAACGGCATGTGAGCGGTTAAAAAATGAACGTCCTTTGAGTAACAAAAGCGATGGTGAAGGAAGGGTAATCATAGCTGTTAAAGGACTTTGTAGCTCATCAAAACTTAATAGTTTGTCCGTTTCTCTCCTTATATTCTTACCTGTATTATTTGTCTTATAGGTGAGAATTGCTTGAAAAGAAGGCTTTAGGCGCATGGCAAAGGTTTCAAAATTCCACAATCCTCCATGACTCTTTAGACCAACACCACCGCTATAGGTCGTCATCCAGTGCGCCTTGGCTCCTTGTTTCATTCTAATATTGATAGCGTTATCGTCAGAGTAGGTAAAATCATCTAACACACGAATTGGTTGATGATGTTTCATTACTTCTACTGTTGCTACATCATCCTGAGGCAATGACTTTGTCGCCAAGCCATATTTCCCTCCCATCAGATTCATACCTTCTATATAGAAGTTGCTGATAGACTTACCCTCGTATTGTATCTCGCCATTCTCTTTATTCACAGCAAAGCCAGGGACATGCGCAAGAACATCACCTAATGTTCGGTCTCCAGCCTTTTTATAGGTTGTTAGTAGATATTGAATGGTATCGCCTTTTATCTTAATTGGTTTTGCTTTTACAGTTATCTCGGATAGCGTTTTAATATCTTCCTCTAATGTAATATGCTGTGCTGGCATATCCATTGATACCTTCAGCTCCTGTTTTTTATAGCTTATTGCTGAAATTGATAGGATATTACCTTCTTGTGCTGTGATAGCAAACTTTCCCTTAGCATCTGTCTGACAAAAGTGTAATGTCTTTTTTGTGATTGCATCTACAGTCTTGATAATGGCTGCAGACACAGGGTGTCCTCCCACGTCAGTAACAACACCTTCCACTATCCTCTGTGCACATATTGACTGTACAAGTAGGATAAGTAAACATAAGGTAATATATTTCTTCATCTGTAATATCTTATTCTAATTCCATTTTGGGAATAATGGTTATATTCTTTGGGTAGATAGTAGGGTCAGAAACCTTTTTTAAGTAAGTCCCCCGATCTATATCTTTATATTTCTTCCCCCAAAAATTATAAAACTTTACAGAAGACAGCTGTTCGCTTTTTATATTGCTTGCAATTATGTCTAAGAAGCCATCGCAATGCGCACTCAAAATTAATCCAGGTAATCCACTCAATTTCCATGGTCCGAGCGGTAAAGGAATTTCTTCGCTGAACCATACTCTCCACTCTCGTCCACGGAAATGTGTGGTAGCCATCGTACAATTAAACCCTATGATATTTCGTGTACTGTCTTCGTGAATAGCCCATTCTATTGTGGGTATGTCTTCTGTTATCTTATAATAAGAGTCCCAAACCTGTGTATAAGTTGTTATTTTTCCTTTTTCAAAATTTCTATATAGATAATCACCATGACCAGGACTTTCTACCTTATGGGTAGTCTTATTATTATTTCGAGCTGCTTTTATCTTTTCATTAATTATCGCCAAAGCTGTTTCAGGGTTACTACCTAAGGAATCGAATCGTAAAGAATGATAACTAAAGTATTCACTTACATTTTTCCCTATCCTAAGTGCATAGTCATCATAACTGTTAAGATACTTTGTGTGATAACAGATTTCGAGCATGCTCGGTTCAATGATATGTGTTTCTTGTCCAAAACAGCTAAGCAGAGACAACATAAATGTGATGCAGAAAGTGTATAACTTCATAATAATTAAGATTTAATTGATTTGCATAGGGTGAATCCACTATACAAATATTAATACCAAGAACGACTATAGAACAGCTAAACCCTAATGTACGGCATTGCTTTAATTCATTTTCATGGTGAAGCCTCCACCTGGAGCCAAATGCACGGTAAGCTGCTTGTTGGATGGGATGCTGATGGTTTTCTTCACATAATCTTGCGCGAACTTGGTGGCATTGGCACCGTCAAAATAAGCTTCCGCACGGGTAGGAATGTCACCCAACGGAGAGAGGTCGATTGTGAGGTCGCGCTCCGTCCAGTTGTTGACAACGCCGACATACCAGGTGTTACCGATTCGACGTGCCATGGCCACATACTCACCCACCTTGCTGGTCAAGGCTATAGATTGATCCCATACCACAGGAATCTTGGCAATGAATTCTGTACATTCGGGTTCTTCTTCGTAATGCGTCGGACTGTCACAAAGCATGTTGAGCGGAGAGAAGAATACGGTGTACATGGCCAACTGATGACAGCGGGTTCCCTGACTCATGGGATTGCTGTTAGAGGCATGATAAGTTTCCTTGGTACCATTCAACATGGCACCCTGCGTGTAATCCATCTGACCGGCCAGCATGCGGATGAATGGGATTTGTACGTCATATTGCACTTGATTGTAGGATTCTACGGACGCCCATTTGGTGTTCTCTTGTCCCTTGACGCCTTCAAAGTTGATGACGTTCGGATAAGTTCTTTGCAGTCCTGTGGGTTTGAATACTCCGTGAAAATCCACCAGCATGCGATATTTCGCAGCCATTCGGGCAGCATCGTAGAGGAAATTGACACAGGCTGCATCGTCGCGATCCATGAAATCAATCTTGAATCCTTTGACACCCATGTCACTATAATGGCGGCACACCCGCTCCATGTCGCGCGCAAATGCATGGTAGCCTGCCCACAGGATGATGCCTACATTCTTCTGTTTTCCATAATCCACAATGCCCTTCAAATCGATTTCGGGTACCACTTGGAAGAGGTCTGCCTGTAGATTGACGGCCCACCCTTCATCCAAAATCACATACTCGATGCCATGCTTGCTCGCAAAATCTATATAGGCCTTGTAGGTTTGGGTGTTAACGCCAGCCTTGAACGGAACTTTATACAGTCCCCAGTCGTTCCACCAATCCCATGCTACCTTACCAGGTTTAATCCACTCTGTGGAAGAAATGCGTGATGGGGAGGCCAGGCGGTACACCATGTCATTGTCCAAAAGCTGGCGATCATCCGTAGACACATTGATGATGCGCCATGGAAATTGCTGTTTCGCGGTGGCCTTGACAAGGTAGTTTTCGCGACTTTTCACAAAGAGTTGCAGCTTGTTATGGCCTTCTTGCCTGACTTCCTTGGGGTATTTGGCAAAGACGCCACGCAAAGCATGACCCTCCGTGCGGTTGACATACATGCCAGGGTAGTTCTCCAAATCGGCTTCGGTCACACAAATCTTTACCCCATGATCGGCTTCTACCATGAAAGGCAGGAACGCCAGCTTTTCCGTTTTGAGTTGAGAGAGCAGTCCCTGGGTATAAGTACTCTCGAAAGAATTGTTGAATTGGTTTTCAAAGCTACCATTGGGTCTTGTGTAAGGCACCAGCGAAGGCCAATCCTTGGCAAAGTTGAACTCGGCCTTTTCGTCCTTGACGACAATTTCTCTCTTCCGATCTGAAACAAATCGGTAGGCTGCCCCTTCATCGTATGCACGAAAAATCAAGGTGAACCCTTGTCTGAATTTCAACGCCAATTGGTTATAATGATCCTCGACAACCTTCTTTTTGTAAAACAAGGCGTTGATGGTGCCATGGTTCGTAGTGGTCTTTACAGACTGTACGGTAGCGTTTTCGCCAAACGATTTTCCTTGATCAAGGGTCAGGGCTATCTGGGATGGAGCGATGAGTTGTTGGCCATCGAGCGACAATGAGTAGGAAAGGGTTTTGTCGTTATTCACTGTAACGGTAAGTTTTCCATTGGGCGAAACCAGTTTATACTGTTTCGCATTGATTCCCAGCGTGATTAATGGGAACAACAGCAGGAGTAATGAATTTTTCATGTGATAGATGTTAGCATGTTTTCACAAAGATAGAGAAATAACTTCATCCGCGAATCATACTCTAAGAACCATTATGATACCATCCTCAATTTCTTTATCAATAGATCCACAAATGCCATTGCTGAATCCTTCAACGCAAAAGTCAAAGCCTTCAGGGCACAGTTCAGGGGAGTAACGGATATTCCTTTCTTCCTTTACAGGCTTATGAATTTATGTGCATGAGGAGGGAGAGGATTGCAACTGGGTTTTACGACTGACCCCTAATAAGCCTAATAAGCGTTATTGGCCTAATATCAAAAAAGCCTCCATGGCTTTTTAGTCCTGAAGGCTTCTATTTGAAAAAAGGCGGCTACCTACTCTCCCGCATTGCAT